>Ga0129333_10001438_pt1 | contig 21559 bp, 21 predicted proteins | sample CPB6_08_DNA_FD_94474 | JGI IMG/M metagenome (GOLD analysis project Ga0129333, IMG submission 94474) | Freshwater to marine salinity gradient microbial communities from Chesapeake Bay, USA - CPBay_Sum_0.6_0.8_DNA | ecosystem: Environmental > Aquatic > Marine > Coastal | place: USA: Chesapeake... | reverse complement strand
TTTAATTGTTGCCATAGTTGTTACTCCTGTTTACTGTATTTATAATATCAGAAAGTGCCCCCATCCATGACAAGACCAGTAATTGGCTCTTCTGCGTCAGTATTGTCACCCTGAAAGCCTGTTGCTGATTGAATATAGCCATCTACAATTAAATTACCAGAAACTCTTACATTTTGTGAAGTTAGATATACATCTTCTGCTGATTGTACATAAATATCACCACCATCAAGCCCTGATGTAATATATATGCTTCCGGTAGAAAGAACTATGTCTGTATTGTTTGGTGGTATTGCTAAAATTATATCAGTATCCGGATTACTTGTTGTAATATTTAAATCTCCACCAGCAGTTCCTTTGATTAGAGGAACTGTCAAGGATGTATTTATTGGGACTTCGTCTGCTAAAGAAATTTCTAATTGAGGTTCAATACCAAATTCTCCAATATTTTCTTTTGGATTTATTGTTGTTCCCGCCCCTCCAACAAGAGTAGAAATACTAGTTGTGGCTATTCTATACCAAGTTAAATAATTATAACCATCATTTTTTCTTGGTGTAGAAGATCTACAACCTAGTAAATAAAGATAATTTGAATTATCAAAATCATTTTTATTTGTTACAGTGAGATTTTTTACATAAATTCCATTATAAACCTCATTTGAACTTACTCGTGTTGGTTCTATTGTTATGTGTGATGTAAGTGTATCAACTGGTTCTTTTATAGATTTATTATCTGTATTTGCCCCCCTAGCGAGTGAGGACATTCCTATTTTTATACTTGTATCACTACAAATATACAATCCCATATCATTAATTGAACCTAAATTGTTTCCACTTCCTTTTTGTCCGTCCCAAATATTTCTTTCATACGAATTATTACTCGTAGCATAATCCAAATAACCTTGATTGGTGTTTAGTCCGTGTGCATACTTAGTAATATTTGAACTAGTAAATCTATATGTTGAGTTGTAGTTATCAAAAGGAAACGCCCTATGCTCTATCACACTCTTAACATGTTTGCAAGATCTTATTGTTAATTGAGTAGTTGAGCTGGGTAAACCATTTACAGCATTTAATGTTATTCTTCCTAAATTGTAATCTATTTCACTAATAAAGGTTAGTGCACTGGGTGTGTTATGGGTAGTTCCACTACTAGAAGTTCCATACAAAACAATATCCCCAACAGACATCTCTAATAAATTATTTTTAGTTGACAATGTTGCTGTTGCGGTTGACCAACTAGTAACAGCAATAGTATATGCTTCAGGCGATTTAAAAAGAATTTTTTGTTCTAAATTTCTACCAGCATCATTTAATTGCTTAACTAATGATATACTTTCGTTAGTCAAAATTTCAGAGGATGTATTGTATAATGGGGTTCCAAAGGAAAAAACCCTTCTTTCTGGGTGTGCTGCGTATCCTGTTATAGTGACACTAGTAGTACCAGTGTTACCTCCTCGAAACTGTGGTTGATTCAATGTTAAGGTGTTCGTTGATGCGTCAATATGTGTAATAAAAGTATTTGGCCTTATTGATCCTCTTGGATAAACCACTAAATCTACAACTATAGTTGTGTCTGTTTTTTTTGTCGGATTGCTTGCACTAGTATCATCGGTATTAAATGTTCCCGTAATATACGTATTTAATGTTATACTTGTATTTGCTCGGGCACTAATATAAGCATTATCCGTATTAAGTAATCCAGAATATGCGTAAGTAGAGGCATTAGAATTACTATCTAGAGAACGTCCGCTCCGCAGAACATCTACGTAACATCCTACAGGGTAAGTGGTTGTGGATAAAGTTTCTGCAAAGGAATAAGTTTGTGAACCAGTTTGAGTTGTATCAACAATTATACCTCTGATAATAACTGGTCTAACACCACTGGTTATTTGCATACCTACTCTAAAATTGCTGATAATACCAGAGGCGACTGTTATTGTTGATGGGTTATCACTGTCTTTGGTAGTAGAAAGTGATCCCGTAAAAAATACAGGAGTAGAGGAATTGCTAGATGGGAATAATTGTATAGGCGAAATATTTGAGCTACTAAATGTTTGTAATGAACCTATAGATGATCCGGAAGATGTTGGTAATGCATAAGTTTTAAAAGAGGTATTAGTTATATTTCTAATTACATAATTAGTAGTTGCTCCACCACCAATGGATATTCCCACGATATCATTTTCTGAAAATATATTATTAAATGGAAAATTAATTTTACTATATGTTGCATTTTGCGTTGGAACTGTTATTATATTGCTCTTTGAAAATTCAGAAGAATTTGTTAATATTTGAAAATTTGTTAATGAATCAAATACTCCACCATCTTTCACCACAAGCTGTATTTGACCATTTGCACCAGAAGGATTTCCTCCTGTACCAGTTGCTGGGGTACTCCAAGTAAAAGTTGTACCATCTGATGTTAAATATTTTCCATTTGCAGATCCTGATGCAAAATCTGCTGGCATTATTCTTCTAAAAGAAGGATACCCGTTAGATGCAATCGGTGCTGCAAAAAAATAATTAGAAGTTTGTGATTTAATATCTAAGTAAAAATCTAATACCTGATCACTTTGATATTCTGTAGGGGTTATTTGAAAAACGTTACTTGCGCCGTTTGCTTGTTGTACACGAAATGCTAATTGTGCGATTCCACCGCCAGCAAATGCACCATCTCCAATTAAAATTGGATTACTAGAACTGTCTCCGATATATAATTTTTGATTAACAATATCTGCAGCCAATTCACCATACCCCAACGATGTAGGGGCGTTTCCTGCAATATTTCTTTTTATTTTTATTACTGGCGTAGGCATAATAAAAAAATTATACCTTTCAATATGTGCTAGCGTCTAATACTTCGGTTTCTAATTTTATTTTTTTCTTTTTTTTAGTTGGTTCTGGTGTTTCTTCTTTAACTTCTTCAGCAAAACCAGATTCTATTAATTGTGTTTTTAATTCTTCTAATTCTTTCTTGACATTGCTTAATTCTGTTTCTATTTCTGCTTTTTTTTGTCTTTCAACTAAAATATTAACTTCCAATACTAAATTTTGATTTGTAATTTCTTGAACTTTTCTTTGAAGAAAAGGTATAATCACAGACTCGTTATAATTTTTTAATTCACTCATAATAAATCTCCTTTATATTATATAGTCAAGAATCAATAAGTTCCGCAATCAATTAGTGTATTTAGAAGAATTCTTCTCCCATTGTAGGGCGTGTTGTAGTCTGTATTTGGTTGTGTAATTGTAATTTTAATATAATTAGAGTTTGCAGGGTTTGTTGAATTGAGACCTTCCCCTTCAAGGCCAGAGCCAGAGGTATATGGAACTGTAGGTGAAGAACTCAAGCATAATATATATGGAAGTCTAAAACATAAAACAGAAGTGGTACTTAGATCAAATCTTGTAGCCAATACTGCTTCATATGAACTTCCTTCGCCTTCATTAGTAGTAGAATATTCCCCAGTTAATTTTTGAACATTTAAAGATGGACTTGTACTCGTTCCTTTGGCAAAAGCTACTTTACTTCCAATTGGAAAGTCTGTTCTCTTAGACATGCCAAATTTTACTTCATAATTATAAATTGCGACAGGCAAACCAGTCGTAATTGTCGCTGCTCCAGATGCACTTCTTCTCAAAGAACATGTTATAGTTGTATTTGTGCCGTTATATGCTGTGGCTGTTATATAATGTATATAATTTACTAATTTATTGTCTGTGGGGTTTGAAAATCCTGTACAATTTGCTAACGTAATATAGTTATTAGCTCGTAAAACATTAGTTAAATCTCCTTGTCCAGAAACTAATGTAATTGTCATTGTAGTACCACTTATTGCAACACTCTGTATATGATTTGCTGTTATAGAAGTAGTACCAGTATATAATTTATAATTAATTTGTTTTGTTGAAACATTACCATCAGTATAAAGTAATAGACTGCCTGTCAATCCACTTAATGTTAAGTTATTAGCACCATTAGATTGATCTGTCCATTTTAATGTTGATGATGACGAAGCGGCTGCATAAATTATATCTGTAGTTTTTGTGATAGAAACTTCATTTAAGTCACCCAAAACTACATCATAATCAGTATTAAAACCAATAGACGTTGGATTAGGCATTGCTAATTTTACAAAAGAACCGCTTACAATACCAGATGTATCGGTCAAAGCTCTAAAACTTTTACCCAAAGTAATTATATTTGAAAATACTTTAAATCTTAATGTATTCGAAGCGTTTGTGGTGATGCTGGTATGATTAATAACTCCACTAGTAGAAGCGGTATTTATTGAATTTGCATATGTATCATATAATTGTATTGTGCTGGGGCTAAGTGTTCTAACATAATAATAAGCATTATTTGTAAACTGAACAGAACCGGTTGTAATTGCTTGTACTAATGCACCATTTACTAAATTATGATTATCATCAAATATCTGCAAACCTGTGACAGTATTATCAAAAGTACCATCAACAACCCTTAATGCTGGAGAAGTAAACTTTATGACTCCAGCACTAATTTCTGATAACCCCGTGTTGGTTTCTTCTTCGGATATTGTTATAGTATCATTAAAATTTTTAGTTAAGTTAGCAGTAGAGGCGTTCCCTCCTGTGCTACTTGTATTTTGCGCAGTTCTTAAAGTAAAATTTAATATTGAAGGATTATATATCGAAGGAGTGTTTACTATTGGAGATGTTAATGTTTTACTTAATAATGTTTGTGCTGTATTAGTTGTAACTATTGGGTATTCGCGGTTACCTAACCCATCAGTTTCAGATCTAACTATACTCCAATATCCATCAGTATATGATCCACTTGGTCCTGTATTATAACCTAAAGCGGACCAACTTGTCATATCCGATTTGTCAAAAATCATCATACCTCTATGACCTATATTATCATAATTTTGATCTGCACTTGTGCTCGCGCCTGATGCACCATCAAAAATAATATTTTGATTAATTACGGTGCCAGGTGTGCCGGGTATACTAGTAATAGCAGAAGTTCCTCTATTTCTTGCAACAAATGTTCCAGCATTATAATTTACAGTCTCGACAACAAGATTAGCAGGATATATAGTTCCCAAGAAAGTTATTTTCATTCCTGGAATTATATCTGAACTTAGTTTTGAAGAAGAAGTGCTAAAAGTTATAGTGCCCTCTGCAGATAAACTATTGCCTGTAGGAGCAGAATATCCTGCAATTATTGCAACAGATTTTGAAGTAATATTGTTGTTTGTGCCTAAATTCGTTCTTTCTCTATTTGCACCAACAATAAAATATCTACTATCTGTAGACATAACTTCAGTACTAGAATCTGTAAAATTTAATCCAGTTGTGCCAACTGTTATTGTTCCCTTGGTTAATAAATTAAATGTTTTTCCTCCATTTGCTGCTCCTGAAGTAACTAAAACCGTATTTAACTGTTGTAATTCTGCTGCAACATTAAAATCTGCTGCTCTAGTTAATACCCAATTCGCACTACCACTTCCTACTGTAGTTAGAGTATAAATTCCATTCTGTGCAGTGTTTGTTTGATTTTTTACAAGAATTCTTGTATGTTGTGCTGGCGAGGCACCATCTATAGAAAATGCTGCTTGTGTGCCGCCATTTGTTAGAGTTGCACCATCACCGGATGTTCCGTTGCTGTAGCCTGCGTTAAATGGGCCGGTTGTTGCATAAACAACTTCAGTTATACCATCAACTGTCAAAACACCGGATGATAAAGTTAAACCCGATCCTGCAAACGTTGATGCAACCGAAACGCCACTACCAGTAACACTTAATCCACCATTTGTTGCTGGATTTACTGTTATTGTTCCTGAAGTATTTGTTAAACCATTACTGAATGTATAATTTGTAGTTGTTGTAAATTGATCCCAATCTAATGAATCTGTGCCTAGAGTAACCACTCCAGTTCTTAAAATAAACCCTTTACCTGCATTTGCCGTTCCCGCAGTAACAAATACATAAGTTCCTTTTGCAAGTTCTACTGCTTCATCCGCATCAGTTGCTCTTGTTGGTGTTCCGCTAGCATTTACTGTATAAATACCATTTTCAGATTTAGTAGTTTGATCTTTGATTAAAATTCTATCATTTGTCGCTAAAGTCACACCATCAACAGTACTGCCGTTTGCAAAACTTGAACTCAATGTTCCAGATGTTGTTGTAGCAACTCTCACCGCACCTTTACTGGTCAACCCAGCCGCAGCAACAGAGTCAACATAAGATTTTGTTACAAGTACTCCACCATCACTAGAACCTAGAGTTCCAAATCCACTATTTGAAATTTTTCCATAAATTGTATGCGTTTGTGTGGAGCCACTAGATCTACCTATTGTTACAGTAGCATCACCACTACCACCGGTTCCTATGTTTATAGTTTTTGCAGAAGATCCTGTATCGTTTGCAATATTTATTGTGTTGCTTCTTATTGTTGTTGTTGCTCCTCCGGTTTTACCTAAGTTGGTTGTGGTTGCAGCGCCGCCAATGTTTAAAGTTGTTGCTGGTACTGTGTTTGCTAAGTTTGCAGTTGTAGTTGATGAATTAAAATCTAAACTGGCGATGTTACTTGCTCCATTAGCAAGAGTCACTGAACTAGGAATACTTAATAAGCCAGAAGTTGCACCAATCGAAACAGTACTAGCTGAGCCACCTATATTTAATGCATCAACATCAGTATTAAATAATCTAACTGAATTATTACCATTACCTGGATCAACACCAAGAACAACTGTTCCTGTTGCAAATTTTAATAAATTTGTTACTTGACCACTAGTTAATGAAGAATTAACTCCATTTGCCGTTATTGTTATTGGAGTAGATACCGTTATTACTTTTGATCCTGTATCGATGTTAGTAATTGTTGATTCGTTTGGAAACTCAATAACCCAAGGACCACCTGTAGACGGTGGTGAAAAATTTTCATTGACATATACTTGTTGACCAAGAGATAATCCACTTACAGTCGATAACGTAAAAGATGTTGCATTATTACTTACTCCTCCTGCGGCGGCTGGTGTCATTACTAGATTTGCCGCTTGACCATTTACAATCATGTTTCCATTAACTGTTAATGTTCCACTACTTTTATTATATTTTATTGGACCGTTTTTTGGTGCACTTGGTGCCAACCCCTGTACATCACCTGCAAAATCGTAGTTAACAGAACTGACCGAAGCACCGTTTGAAGCATTTGACATTAGTAAACCATAATCACCAGTGTCAGTTGGTGTTAATTCAGTAAGAGTTATACCAGACAGTGATGATGCCCAAGAGAGATTTCCACTACCATCAGTTTTTAAAAACTGATTATTGGCTCCATCGGCACTAGGTAGTGTTAATGTGTAATCTGTTGCAACATTTGCTGGACCCTGTAAAGTCACACCGGTACCAGCAGTGCCGTTTCTTTGTTTAATTTTTAATTTAGGAATTTCTATGGTAGTTATTGAACCATTTACTGTAGTAATATTTCCAGCAAGTTGCCCACCAGTTTTTGGTAAAAATGTCGTATTAATTGCACTTTGTGTTGCTAATTTTGTAGAAGAAGTCCAATCTGCAGGAGAAGTTTCGATTTGAGCACCGATCCAAGTTGGTGTCGTTCCATCTGCTACAGTAATAAATAATGATTTATTAGCAGTATCCAATGCCATTTCGCCAGAAGATGGTATTGCTGCTGATGTTGGTGCTCCTGATCCTCTTTTTATTCTAATTTTTGGTGAAGCCATTATTTACTCCTAATTTGCGTTATTAAATATATTTATAATTTAATAATTTCCCGCATCAATGTCTCCAAGTTGCCCACTTATTTGTAAAAGTTCCCAATCCGCGCCTATTGTTGCTGTCGCATCATACCCAATATTTTTTAATTTATAATATGCATTTTGATCTTGTACAAAAACTAACATTCCCAATTCTCTTCTTGCATATGGAATGTTATATTTTTCTTGTAAATTGGCTACAGTTCTAAGCCCACCAAGTCCATATTTTGGATCAGTTACGGGATAATCGTCGTTGTTGGGGTCTAACGGTTCTATTTTTCCACTTAAAGGTATTCCCATACATTTTCCTTAAATCATCAAATAGAGGCAATTATTGTTGGTGTCGATTGTGTTTTATTAGTTGATCTATAATATTTATAGGAAGCAGTTATACCATTTATTGTAATATTTATTGCGGAGGATAGGGATTGTTTATCCCAAGGAAATCCCCCCAAAGTGAAAGAATTATATGAATTTGTAAAATTTAAATATGGTAATAATATATACAAATATTGTTCCTCTGTTGAAGAAGTACTAAAATTAGTATTTGCAAAAGAAAACAACCCAGAGGTAAAGGCAGAAGATAATCCAGATACTGTTGCGTCTGTTGTTGGATTAAACCCATTGCCCAAACTAGTCAGAGAACTTTTAAAACAATAAGTTTTATATTTCCAGCTATAATTAACAGTAGAGGTTACATTTGCTCCCTCTTTTTGGCCTGCACTAATTGTAAATGGCAATTGAGTTGGAGTTGTATATTGGTACTGTGGATGTGTTATTGAAAATGGACTTACATTTAATCCTGTAGCCAGATCAGTGGTTCCTTGTTTAATTGATATACTATTTGCTGTTAGATTTGATGCATTATTAAATGCCCAAGAAGTTGAATAGATTCCAGCAGCACTAATTGTTCCAACTTCAACTGTGGTAGAAATCGGCAATCCAACACTGAATGACGACACAGAAAGTGCTTGATATGGATATAACAATTTTTCTAATATTTGCATAGGAGTCAAACCATCTAAAGTCTGCCCGACTGTTCCTGCAGCAATACCACCTATGCTTGTTGGTATTACATCATCTTTAGTCCACACTTCGCTTGCTGGAACAATAGATCCTGCATTAATTTCTGTATTATCAGTAAGACCTAATACTAATTCGCCATTTGTATTAACATCCGCTCTATTGACCCCTGTGCCCTGTGGACCACGTTGCCCTTGTGGGCCCGCTAATAAATTAGTAACGGCGGCATTTCTTCCGTAATATACAACATTTCCGCGTCTTCTGTATAATGCCATTAGTTAGTTAAGACAATTATAACTAATTGTCTCCCCCTTTTAATTTTAATTTTTTTGGGTAGATCTCTTATAACAAATATTTTATTTTCTGAATTATTTTTTATTTTTATTTTATTTGCCATTAGAACGCCTGTAAATCAAATCTTCCCTTTAGAATATTTTCAGAAAAATTGGAACTATTTAAACGAATTGAATAAAAATATTGACCAGGTTCCAATAATTGCATAACCTCTTTATCAATATTTATAATAATTTCGCCTGTAATATGTGTAATTTGTATAGATCCATATGAATTATCTGAGTTTGGATATTCTAATGTTCCTTCGATTTGATCGGCAACATTGCTATAAATGGCAAAAACATCATCTTGAAGATTAAGTGATGTCCTTTTTAGTGAAAAAATAATATGTTTACCTGTTAAATTTATAGGTAAATCATTGTAATCTGTATACTGTATTTCTAGTTTAAAATCAGAATTAGACTCTGCTGTTATGTCGTAAGTTCCTGTTGCCATTAGAATTTTTTCCCTATATGATATTTAGGAACCAACTGCCAGTCTGATTTTTCTTTATGGGGTATAATTTTTATTTGATTTAGTGGTGTAAGTATAGCATTTAACTTATCTTTATCCACTACTGTAAGAAGACCCCATTCTTCTAATAATTTAGATATAGTATTTCTTCGTCCAATATCGGTTTCCGTAATATCGGATTCTAGTCCGTCTAATAAAAAAAGTTCTTTAAAATGAACTATGTAATATTTGCCCTTTTTGTGTAAAATGTGACAAGACTGATATAATTTTTTTTCTTTTTTAGAAGATACACCTATACGGGTGAGGGTTTCTTTTACTTTTAAAAAATCATCTTCTTTTGAAAGTTTTATTTCTAATAACGAATCAACCAACGAATTATTTTGTTCCATGATATTTTTCCATATAAATGTATAATTATAACATTTATATTTATAAAAATATCAGTCTAGACCCCCTTTATTCGTCTTAATTCGTATTTTTTGTATTTGTTCTTTTGTCAATATATTTAAGTACTCTTCAGCCCTATTCGTAGATACTCCATAATACTCCATGAGCATTCCTATATCTGGATTTTCAATTTTTTTATTCCATTTTGAAAATCGCTTTCGCTTTCTAATTGATCGAAATAGATATTCATATTGATATTTTCTTGGTGCATTAAAATATCTATTCATTTCATTTGCGTGCATTATGGTGTCTGGATAGTAAGACAGTGCTTTGTTTATCAAGTATGGTTTATAGACAGATTCTTGCAATCCATCAGAAAACAAATTATCTTTGCCGTTTGTGATGTTATTTACAACAAAGAATAGATCTGTTTTTTTATCAAAATTCATTTAAACTCACATTCCAACATGAGTTGAACCATGCATGCAGTTAAGTTTACTTCTTGATCTGCAACAAATGCTGCTTTGTACTGGTAATCTGCAATTATTAATATTGCTTGTGGGATACTAGTTGAAGCAAAATAATTGGCACAAGATTCATATATTTTGTGATAAATCATTGTCGAATCATTATCTAAATTATCAAAAGCCCATTTTCTTATTTCTGTAAAATTTTTATTTTTCATGCTTTCGAAGAGCTTTTGAATATTTACATCACCAACTTCTAGTAATATTCCAGAATCAATTTCTCCAGATACAGAATAACGCTGTAGTTCATTAATTATGCGTCTAAAATCAGTTCCATATTTTACAATAAGTTTAACCAAAACCTTTTCGTCATATTTAATGGATTCATTATCAAGAATAAATTTTAATCTATTTAAAAACTTTCCACTAATATAATTTTTATCTTCTTTACTCAGTTTAAAATCGATATTTGTGCATCTAGATTTTAATGGATCTATGATTCTATTTTTAAAATTACATGTCATTATAAAACGACAGTTATTTGCAAATTCCTCAATAAACCCACGCAACGCAGGTTGCATGCTTGATGGATTTGAATAATCAAATTCGTCAAGAATAACAGCTTTCTTGCCACCGGTTAAAGTCATGGTACTAGCAAAATCTCTAATTTTGGTTCTTAACGTATCAATATTACCATCTTCTGAACAGTTTATAAGAATCCAATCCATGTCCAGTTCATCGCAGATTGCTTTTGCTACAGTTGTTTTTCCACAACCAGGACCACCTGATAATAATAAATTCTGAAGTTCTCCAGAATTAACCATTTCCGTAAACGTCTTGTTTAAAGAAGGTGGCAGAATACAATCTTCTATTCTTTGTGGTCGATATTTTTCAACCCAAAGAAATGAATCTTTAATTTTCATATCAATCCTCTAAAATATCTTTAGCAATAAAATATTTTAAATCAATATTTTTATTTGTCCACTTAGTTAATTTACCATCATCAACATCTACGCGATAGTTGCCCGGTAATATACCAAGAAGACTTATTCTCATATATGCATCTTCAGCATCATCGTCTACCTCAGCATCTCGTATGTTTATACTGTATTCGTTTGCGGTTGTGTTATCTTTATCAAATAATGAAAAATCTACACCAGTTTCTGCTCTAGAAATTTTAATAGTTTTTAGACCCAAAACACTAGATGCTCTGGATATTTCATCAATTTGTTTTTGCGTGATATCAAATGAATACATATTCTTTTGTTGTTTTGGCAGTTTTCCATGATTCTTAACATATTTTAGAATAACTTCTTCATCGCAAAAGAAAAACCTTACCTTTGACGAGTTTGAACCATGAATTGTTACAGATTTTTCATCGAATTCAAACTCAGGAGAATCAAATAAGGATATTACACCTAAAAACTTATTCAATTCATAAATACAAATTTTACCATCAAATTGTTCTTCAACATATGCCTCAGCAATAATATTGGTTGCTGGACTTAATGTATAAAGTTTATTACCGGGCTCAATATAAATTTTTTCATTGATATTTGAAAAATTCTTTAAAATATCAAGAGTGGTTTTGCTGATCTTGGTTGTTGTTTTCATTTACTTTCACTTCTCCATTATTTAAATTTGAATTATTTTTAATATATTCTACACCATACGAAGTTTCTATTACAACTTTTCTAGAATTTTTTGTTTCTTCTTGTGAACTCTCTACATAATTACTAAATCCTGGCATGTGTAATGGGCAAACAACTTTCGGGAAATCCAACTTAGAATATTGTTCCTCTCCCTTATCGTTTTTAACATTAATTAGTTGTGTACTAGATTTATCGCCACACCCACAACCACCACAAAAATAAGATTCAGAAAATTTTTCACTATTTTGTCTATAGGGGCATGGCTCTAACCCTGCACCACCATGACAACTTAAAACTCTGAGTGATTTTACAGACTCTGCTGCTTTGTTATTGGATAGCCCCCTAGATGCATATGCCGTTGCAAAACTACCAACTTTGTTAAGAAGTCCTTGATTCGTTATTGGAGGGGGTTTTGATATATTTTTTGCAATGTGCAATGCCCTCTTAACAACATTAATGTCCATAGATTTTAATTCTTGTATTAATGAATCAAAATCACTATTTTGTTCTTCACTCATACTAATTCCTTCTCCAATTCGGGATATGCTTTTATTACCAGTTCTTTAGAAACATAATTATCTAACTTTTTAGTAAAAATATTTTCAAGAAGTGCTGCTTCCGAAAAATGCAACATTTCTAAAATATTTTTTAATTTTTGGTCTCGTAGTTTCTCGTTACTTATTAAAAATTTTGTATTAAAAAAGTAAGAAAGCCTATGAAACTCTTTTTGAAGAGTTGAATACGAATAACCATATGGAGAATCATCTGGAGTATACTGCGGAACTCCATTTCTATATGGACTATCTAAATTACCAAAACCATATTTAAAAATATCAATCAGCACTTCTGATTTATTTTCAATTAGAAGTTGAAGTTTTTCTTCTTCTGTTTTTGCTTGACGAACTTCATTTAATACTTCTGAATATAATCTGGTAATATATTTCATCTTAAAAACTCTCCACACTTTCTAAAAGAAGTTTCATTTTTTTAGAAACAAGATAATTAAAAATATTCTTTCGATCTGCGGGTATAGTTTTTTTATACCCCTCAAGAATATTGTTTTCTTGCTCCTCTGGTATATAGGAGAGATCTATAAGACATCTGTTTCTTTTTAGATTATCTTCATTAATAAGGGAAGGATTATTAGTAAATTCAACAATCCTTTTAGCAGTCATTGGTTTTTGACGAATCTTTTTCTCAACAAAATCTTCGGTATTTGTTAATACGTTAGGAATATTGTCTGATGAATCGCCTCTCAGAACGTGTGCAAATAGCAATTCATCAAGATTTGAAATTGATTTTATAATACTATCAGTTTTTGGTGAATAGATTGAAACGCCATTAAATTTCATTAACTGAATCATATCTTTATCCGACGAAACAACAAGCATGTTCTCCTTATGGGAATAATGCTTGCACAACACATACATGATATCATCGGCCTCACAGCGTGGCACTCTGATGGATTTATACGGAAGATTATCCCTAATCTCATCTCTTACCCGATCAAATGTTTCATATAGATGTTTCCAATCTATCGAATTATTTTTTTCTTTTTGTTCTTTTCTTTGCTGTTTGTATGCGGAGTATATCTCTTTTCTCCAATAGTTATCAGCATCATTGCAAATGACGATATCCCCAAACCTAGCACGATACCTATCGTTGATACGAGCGTATTGAGATAAGAGTGTGTGACGCACAAGATTGTCATTTACTTCTCCAGTCGCGTGTCCATGCGAAAAATAGGAAGAAAAAAACAATTGCGAATTATCAATTAGAATCATAGTTTAATCGCCTGCAGTAGCAGCACATCATTATTTATTCTACTTTTTACAGGCTTCTCCTTAGATTTTACGGATTTATATACAGATGATACATCCTTATGCTGCTTTGTCAAGTTAAAAATATAACTTTCTTTCCTCAAAGACTTTGAGGAAGAATCCGTTTCATCAAATCCAATAATAGAACTGCCTTTGATGCTCAACCCAGATTTTGAACTAAAAAGACAGGCTTTCTTTGTTTTGGTATTATACGTAAGTAAAATATTTGCTGAGATAATCTTTCGGGGATCAATAGATTTAATCTTGGTTGTCGGATCCTCAACCATATACTTTAGTTTAGAAACAAGTTTTTCTGGAGAAATTTTTTTCTTCTTCCTTGGTTTACGTTTATTTTCTGCAATCGTATTACAAGCGTTTATAATACCTACATTGAATTCCATATATTTACGAGTCTTAGCCTTACCCAAGAACGCATATCCCTCCATAAGTTCCTTATCGCCGTTTAAAGCCTTTTCCAGTTCCTCTTTACGAGGAGTAAACAACTTAATAATTTCTTTTGTGTGCACCGGTTTTACACCAATACCCGTAAGCCAAGAAACAGCATCAAATGAATATGGACGATCCACAGAAAGAGCCTGCACAAAATGGTCAACCTTTTCTTCAATTGTATCAATTAGATCTTTTGTCTTATCCTTAATCCTCTGCTGAATATCAACCTTTTCAGTAGTAGATTCTTCAGGTTCTACCACATCATAAGTTGACTTAAGGTCCTTCAGTTTAGAGTCAATATAGGAAATAATTTTTTCTGTCAACGGGCAACCGAGAGACAGCATTCTGCAATAATTTCCAATTTCTCGAAATGCAAAATTATCGCCGTTCTTTTTACTGATTGTAATGAATTGATTTTTATTTTTTTTATTCTTGAGATATTCCAAAACAGCCTTTCGGTAGTTCTTTTGATCCCAATGATAGTTGCACCAATTAGTGTGCTTAATAATATAAGCAGAGAGGTATTCATCCGTCAGCGGAATATTGGTATTCCACAGAGGTTCATCTCCCATAACGATGGATTCAACGCTGTCGCCTTTTTGAATTCTTTTAGCCATACAAGCAATATATATGCACGATTAGGGGATGTCAAGTCTACTAAAGTTATTTTTCTTCACAAAAGTTAAATGACCTTTAAATTTGTCTTGTAAAGTGTCCTTCGGTTTATGTGAAATAACAAATATATTTGTATCTTTCTTAAAGAATTTAGAATTTATGATACTTAAAAATGCATCAGTTGCAGTGTCGTCTAAACTGCCATCTAAGACCTCATCGAATATTAACAAATTGCAATTTAAAGAATTCTTTAATTTTGCAATTTCTCTCCAAGCAAACAAAAGGGCCAGATCTATCTTTCTCTTCTCTCCTTCACTAAAACTGGCATATGTAAAAATATCTCTGTGTCTGCTTTTAATAGTTTCCACAAATGATTCATCTAACTCAAAGTGAACAAAGAAATCCATATGATCTAGATATTGATTTATGATTTTGTTCATAATTGGTAAATAATATTTTATAATTTTACTTTTAATACCAGAATCTTTCATGATAAGAGATGCCATAGTGTAATATTGTGCATTTTCCTCTAATTCTTTTTTATCATCTAAATGTTTTTTACCATCATTCATTATAATTTGTAATTTATCATTTTCACTTTCAATGTCCCCCGACTCTGAATGTAAATCTGCTATTTGTTTATTCATTTTTTTGATGTATTGATTATTTGCAGATATATTTGATTGGACATCTTTTATTTTATTTTGAATAGAATCGATTTTGCTTTGAATATGAAATAGGGTTTGTAGTTTCTCTTTAAGAGAATCGATAACCATGACTTGTTTTGCAGTATAATCCTTTAGTTCATTTTTTTGTAGATTACATGTATGTAATTTTTGCGTCTTCAATTCTGCATTAATATTCTGAGAACATGTTGGGCATTTATCTGTATTATGATAAAAAGATATTTCTTTTTCAATTTTTGATATATTTGTATCATTATCGTCAACTATTCTCTCTGCCAGTCTTAGTTGTTTTTCAATTTCCGGTTCGTCATCCTTTATGTTCACAACTAAATCATTTATTTGAGCAGTTAATGATAAAATTTCAGAATTTAATTCTTCATTTTGCTTTAAAGATTGTTCTATTTCTTGTTGATATTTTTCAATAGAAGTTTTACTCTTTTCCTTCAATACCTTAATGTGATTTGTTTGGGCATCTGCTCGTTCTTTTAGCAACGATAGTTTATGGCCAACTTCTTTAAGTTCTTCTTTGTTTTCAGAAATTTTGCCCTTGAGTAGAGAATTCATCATAGAAAACACATCGATATCTAAAAGTGCTTCTACTATTTCTCTGCGCTCACCGGCAGTTAGTGCCATAAATGGAATATAATTAGTAGAACCAAGAACGATGACTTGGCAGAATGCTTTACAATTCATTTTTAAAATGTTTTCTTCAAACATTTTTTGATAATCTTTTGCTTTAGAATCTTGATCTATTAATTTACCTTGCTTGTATATCTCTAATGTTTTTGGAGCAAGACCCCGAACAACTTTGTAATCTATTCCCCCAACAGAAAACTCTATTTCAACAATACAATCTTTTTTGTTTACACTATTAACCAGTTGAGGAATATTGATGTTTCGATATGGTTTACCAAATAATCCAAAAACCAAAGCATCTAGTAATGTAGTTTTACCAGATCCGTTGGCACCACTAATAAGTGTGCTTTTGCGTTTATTCAGTATAATTTCTGTAAAAGTATTTCCTGTGCTTAGGAAATTTTTCCAGCGTATCTTTTTTAATATTAACATAATAAATTAATGACGACGTTTAGCGAACGATGCTCTTCTTTTTAGAGAAATTTTCCTTCTTCTATTTGCTCTTGTTCTTTTGCTTCTTGCTTTTCTTGCTGCTTTTCTTGCACCTCTCCTGACTCTTGCTAGTTCTGCAGCAGGTCTTCTGATACATCTTCTTTTTATTTTTTTCTGGCCCGGTGGACATTTAAAGATTACTTTTCTTTTACCACCACGAACTACCAGTTTTCTTACCGGAGCAGCCTCATCCAATGTTTCTAAAAATTCATATTCCGACAATACTTTAATAAAATCGTCATATGGAATATCTTTTACCAAAAATCCACTATCGGTTTCTTCGTAAATAAAATATTCATCATCTAAAATTTCAATTAATTTTACATGATTTTTTTCTGAACAAAAAATAGATATGTTATCGGAGTTTTCTATTATCTGAATAGCCGATTCATTTTCTTTTTGTTCTTGATAATCTCTAAATATATTGTCATTCATATGTCTATTTATAATCCATCTTTAATAGAAGATGGGGCATTCATTTCAACTTCAATATTGCTCTGTGAAACCATATCTTTTATATTGTGTAGATTAATATACCAATTTGGATGTTTTGAATTTTTCCAAGTGGCAAATCTAGATTTTTCATAACAATAATAATATCGATATCCTAAAATTGGATTAGGCATTTTATATTGTTTTGGCATCGCTTGAACGAATTCAGTTAGCTCATCCACTGGAATATTACTTGGCAATTTTTCATTTAGAAGTAAAGCAAGAGGTTCCATAGAATGAACTTTGCCATACCTATCTGTATATTCACCACACAAACCCAGAGTGTGTTTAGAAAGCCAAATATAGTTTGATGTTGTCTCTCTTGCCCAAATTGCACAGGGGTGATTTGGCATAACAAATTTACAAAGTTTTGATTCCATTTCTGGATCATGCATTTTATAAATTTTACGAGTTCTTCCGCTTTTAGTTTTTTCTCGGTCTTCATAACCATCAAGTAATCTATGTGCCGTAGAAAGTAATTGACAGCTTTCCACAATCATTTTAACTACATGTTTATCACACAACTGTTGAGCAGAAATTATTGGATTATTGTGTACTGCAAAGATATTCATTGTGATAGGCTTTCTAGATATAAACTGTGTATGATGGATTTTAATTTATTTTTATTTGGAACTTCTTCCATCTGATCTATTTCGTCGTTGATGATGCTTAGTGTATCCTTAGTCGTATCAATGTCAACCTGTTGTTGACTCGTTTCTCCAAACGATTCTATAATATTTAATTCAGAAACTTCTACTGAATTTAATTTATTAATATATTCATCAAACATTAGTTTATTTGTTTTTTTCTCTATTATGACACGCATAAAACAATTTCTATAGCGTTCAAAATCTAAAGTTAACATATCATAATCAACATCATTATAGCGAATACTGTAAAATAGTTTTCTTTCGTTTTCCACAAATTCCAGATTGCGAGTTTCTGTATCAAAAACATAGAACCCCTTTTTCTGGCCAAGATCATTAAAAGTTATCTGATACGGTGTACCGAGATAATGCACATTATCTTTGCTGTGCTTGACGTGAAAGTGCCCACTAAAAACCATTTCATACCTAGAAAGAAGATTTGGATCCATACCATCTTCATGCGGTATACCTCTCATAATCTCATATCCATATAGTTCAAAGTGCCCCAGACAGACTGCTGCCTTTGCTGTCTTTATAAAGTCTAAACATTCTTTTTCGTTTTCTTTGTTTATCCAAGGAACAATCGCAAAATCAAATCCTTCTATAGTTTTACATGTTGGCTTATCATAAATGTAAATTCCATTTTCCCCAAACAATTCATTTATAGAATTTAGATCATTTGTGTTCTTAAAAAATGTATCATGGTTGCCGACTATGCAGTGAAACTCTATATTGTTTTTTCGAAGATAATCCATAAATCTAGATTTAACTTGCGAAAGCACATAAAAATTTACATACTTTCTGCGATCCATTAGATCACCAAGATGAATAACAGTTTTAATATTATTGGCTTTTAAATAGGGAAAAAACTGTCCTTCTAAAAAGGACAGAAAATATTCAACAAACAATGGCGAATCATTACGCGCACCAAAATGTGTGTCGGTTATAAAAGCAATTTTGCTCATTCATCATCCTCCAAGAGACTATCTTTTTTCTTTTTTTTCTTTTTCTTTATTATAGTTTTTTCTTTTTTTTCCTCAGACATTCTCTTATACATTTCCCCCTCCTCTTCATTAATGCCTAATAATTTAAGGAATTCAGTAAAATCCCCCTGAGTATCTTGAGACTCCAAATATTTGTATTTAATATAATTTTGTTTTTTTTCTTTTTGTATTTTACGCAAGAAAGCATAATATATTATTTGAGTAAAATAAGAAAATGGATTTTTAGATTTACGAGGATTAAAATTGCTACAATATGTTAAACAATTTTCTATGCCATCACCAATCATATCATCCTTAAACGGATAATTTACAAAGTTTGGTTTTTTTGCTAAGTTTTCTGCTATATGAAAAAAACAAGTTGCAATATATTCTGTAACCGGAGGAGCAGGTTCGTCCATTTCTTGGGACTCTTTATATTTTTTTTTCCAGTCTACCATTTCTTTATAGAATAATTTATTATCTACATAATGTTCTTTTTGTTTTTTAATTTTTTCTTTTTTTATTACATTTTCTGGTTCTAATTTCTTTTTTCTGCCCATGTTATACTCCTTGTGTTGTCACGATTATACAGCAAATAATTTCTTTAGCAAGAAAATTGTTGACAATGTTTTTTTAGCAAGTAGACTTGACTGTGTCAGTCAGCAAAGACTAAATCTAATCAGAGATAGTCATGGGGATCGGCAGGCCAATCTTGCCAATTATTTCCCCAATCTGAACTTTTATTGTTGGGGGGGGATTGGGGATCTTCATAACTTTCCCCATCAATAATCATATCTTCATTGTTTATATTTATTCCTAAAGCACCCATGACATCTGGTATCATGTCTTCCGGAACATTAAAATTTATGTTTAGTTTTTGAGGAATCCCTGGAACAGTTTTATTGTCTGGTTGTTGGGGCGAAGATAAATCCTGCAGATGCGAAAGAATATCTTTCATTTCTTGCGACTTTGCATTGGGTGTGTCTTCTTTTTCTTTTTCCATATCATAACAATGTGAAATCATTGAATCTGCTTTCATCAAAGCAGTTACATGGTTAATAGGTATTTCAACAGTTTTATCTTCTGAAAATTCCATCCAGTTTTTAAGTTGCAGAGCCTCTGCACCAAAAAATAATGAATTATTTGGTAATGATATAGACTTAAAAACCATAGGTCTCTCAATAACTATGGTTTCGTGTTTTATTCTATTGATCTTGCAGATCAACGATTCCCCCGAAGTGAGCTTGATTATTTTATAATTATTTTCCATTTAATCTCCTAAAGGAATTTTTATAATCTTGTAATCAAATTTCTCAGAATCATAAATTTTAATTCTCTCATTAAAATGTTTTAGTGTGTGATTCACGTAAGATTTCCACTTCAAATCATCAGCGATATCATATAGTTTGGCAATTTCTTTGTGTTCAGATTTTCTTAACTGTCTGCCAATACTCTGCAGTACTCTAATTCTGCTTTTAGAAGGAGAAGAGAATACAATATTATTTAGTCTTCTGATACTTACACCAGTTGAAAAGGTTCCGTATGATGCTATTATAATACAATTATTGCATTTTTCCACCAATTTTCTAACAGATTCTCGCATTTCCACGTCAGTTTGGCCGTGTATAAAGTACACGTTTCTTTCCGGAAACATACTTTTAATTGTTTCATAAAGTATTTTTCCGTGTTTTTCTACAAATTGAAACAATATCAATGTGTTTCCTTTTAACGAACCGCTTAATTTACAAATAAAATCATTTCTTTTTTTACAGGAAATTAGCCAATTAATTTCATCAGCATAAATCATTTTTTTAGTTATATTTCTATCGATGTCATCATGATCCAATACTATACAATCAATTGATAAACTAGAGAGAATTTTTTTCTCCATAAGTTCTTTTGTAGATATAACCTTATGTACTCTACCAAATAATCCCTCTATTACCAGTTTGTGAGTAAATGAACCATCTAGAGTTCCTGTTGTACCAATTCTATATGGACACTCTTTTAGTTTACTCATAATGCTTGCCAAGGATTTAGATTTAAATAAATGGCACTCATCACCAAATACGGCTTCAAATTGCTCAAAGTATTTGTTTGGTAGTTTGTATAGACTTTGCCAAGTTGAAATTACTATTTTTTTATTAGTCTCTTTATCTTGACCCCCATGAACTTTATGACAGTAATCTCTGGCTTTCCATTTAGTTTTAGAAGAGTATTCCATAAAATCAGAATACATCTGTGACACTAAAGATATAGTTGGAACTATAATTAATATCTTCTTTTTGGGGTTTATTTTTTCTAAATAATACCTACACAGTGCATATATAATTAAACTTTTACCAGACGCAGTAGGAGAGAGCAAAAGACATCTATCTTGATTTATGGCGTGGGTAATAGCCTCTAATTGGTGTTTATGAGCCTCTAGGGGCTTCCCTGCTGCGTAGGGGGATAGTTGGGATACATAGTCTGAGATTTGTTCAAAAGAGACTCTAGTTTTTGATTGAATTTCTGGCTCCTCAACCGTATATGATCTATCCTTTGCAAACTGCACAACATAGTCATAAAGTCCTGCATAGATTTCTCTCTTGTAGAAGTTGAAGAGTTTGATCTTTCCATCCCACATCTTCTTTCTAAAT
>Ga0129333_10001437_pt1 | contig 21559 bp, 33 predicted proteins | sample CPB6_08_DNA_FD_94474 | JGI IMG/M metagenome (GOLD analysis project Ga0129333, IMG submission 94474) | Freshwater to marine salinity gradient microbial communities from Chesapeake Bay, USA - CPBay_Sum_0.6_0.8_DNA | ecosystem: Environmental > Aquatic > Marine > Coastal | place: USA: Chesapeake... | reverse complement strand
TAAAATGTATTTGAAGAGTTTATCTATTGCAACATCTTGTTCAAGAATTCCAAATACAAAATCTCCTGACGGTAAAACATATACATTCGAACAATTGGCTAAATTAAGAAATGATGAAGCTTTAAAATATATTAAAGAACAATTATCAGCTCTTGGTGTTTATGTCGATAGTAACTCGGTTATAACTCAAAATTCAGCTGGTCAAAATGGTGATGGTACCTCAGGTCCTGATTGGAAACCAGGTGCAGATAGAGCTCAATACGAACAATACAAATATTTGGTGGCTAACATCGACATTATTTTAAATATTCCAACAGGAGAATCTCAAGAACAAGGTGAAGATATTATTACAACTCAACTTTATAGAGTAGTGTTCAAAAGAGAGACCGGAGTAAACTTTAGTATTAAGATACCATTGTTTAGTTGGACACAAAAAGGTAGAAGAAAACCTAAACGAGGTTTAGGAAAAGACAGATGTCCAGTTTTTGATTAATATAAAAAGGAGGGTTTTCCCTCCTTTTTTTTTAATGGTTTCTTATACAAATAACAAACCCGCCATTATCTTGAGTGATTCCAAAACCTGCAATACTTACGTTTGGTTTTAACAAAATTGCCATGTGTGCGGGACATCCAACAAATCTGTCAAAGTAACAATCAGCTATTACTTTATTGATGTCCACATTATTTGGGTCCAAGTGAGATAACTGTGTAAATGTTAAATATGCTAAACATTCGTTGAAATTACCCTTTGCGTGTACTAATTGTTTTGCTAATGGGTTTGTTGAGTATGTGTTTGCATCCTTACTCATTTTCACATCTTCAGTTACAGGTGCAAGACCGTAGTCAGAACGAAACTGATTGTAAGAAGACAAAAGGTATTTTTTAATTTTCTCAACATCAACCGCATTTTTGATGTGGTCAACTTTGATTTGAAATGTTCCGTTTTTTGGCGACAACATATTGACACCCCCATTATTAGTCATAACCCATACATCGGAGTACATAGGATGGGTCTCTAAAGTGTATTGTGCTTTTAGAGACAAACTTAACAAACCGATGATGATTACTACGATGTTTTTCATATATCAAAGATAACACTATTTTCCATAATTACAAAAAAAATCTTATATTTATTTAAAAATAAACCACTAAAAAAAATATTACCATGACAACATTATTTTTCATTTTAGTTGCCGCTGTAGTACTTTTTATCGGATATAAGTTTTACCAAGGTTATACCAAAGATAAAACAATTGAAGTAGTAAAAGGAAAAAGTATAGTACCGGAAGGTAACCCTCAAGATGTTGAGGAACCACATGGTCCAAAGGAACAATTATAATTTTTTAATTATAATGTTTATAAACCCCCCTTTATTAGGGGGTTTTCTATTATTAGTATATTTATGAGTATGTCAGTGAATTCCGTAGAAACCAAAGCTTTAGAAAAGTTATTCAAATCGTTGTATCCCGATATAATGGGATTCAACTATGATATTGAATTTAAGGATTATGACGAACCAAAAAAGATTTGGACAGACAGATATAAAGTTGCTGAGATTAGTGTTGATGTAAAAGGTGAATCTAATTTTGAAGTTTTTACTGCAGGATTGCTTAAAGCATATGTTGAGGAAATGGTAGATTCAATTCTAAAATATGTTGGTATACCTAAAAATCATATTTATGATGTTCGTATTAATACCATTAATGGTACACCCATGGTTGGTAACGATTATTATGGGCTTTATTTAAGTAAAAGTATTAAAGATTCATTTAATTCTTTAATTAAAAAATATAAAGATAAAATTGTCATTAATTATAATACTTTTAAAATAGAGTTATTGGATAATGAAATTATAATTAATAGTTCAGAAACTACAGACGATTTGAGAGTTGAATTTTTTATTAAAAGTAAGGGTTTAAAAATTAATAATTCTACAATATTATTTGATGCGTTTATAAATCGAGAAGATGCGATAGAAAAAACTATTAACGCTATTAACCGCTTATTTAGTGAAGATATGGGTACCAATGATTTTGAACAGGATTTAAATAATATAATTGAAAGAACTGAATTATTTTCAGGAAATCGAAAATTCTGGAACTACACTAATTTTGGTTTAGTATTTAAACCTTGGTTAGTGGAGTTAGATGGGTATACTTTTGATTATTATAACGATAGTATACACATAACATCTCACTTTAATGAAGTTATGGATGCAGTATATTCTTACAAAGAATCTGGGTTTAAAAATAAAGAAGAGATATGAACCAAATAGATAAAGTATTACCGAAACTTTTTGACCAGCAATGGAAGAAGATGATTAATCTTATTCCTAAGTATTCTAGAATGGTTATGAATTATGACGGTATTATAAAAAATATTGAAAATATTTCTTTTGAGATTGTGCCGACAAATGATTTATATGTAGGACCATTTAAATATGTTGGTCCCGGTAATATAATAATTTATGTGGATGTTAATACCACCATATGGGATATGGAGGTTGATTACATCACTATGGCTCAGGATATAATTATTCCTTGGATTAATAAGGCATTTTTTAAATACTTTAATATAGAAATTTTTAATTATTTTGCTGATATTACCGTATTGGTTAGAGGAAATGATGGTAGTGTGGCTGATTATGTTATTGATGGTAATGAAACCAATACAGATAAATTTGATAGAGAAAACCCCCCTTCATCATGGAAATTTATAGGATGGAATGACGATGAAAATCCGTACTATAAAAACAGGTCAATGAAAGAAAGTATTAATGAATCTAATAAAAAAATTAAAGGATTATATTTGACATTTCCTCGTCAGGGATGGGAAACTTTTGGGGCTACGTTGGCTAAATTATTTGGTGTGGTTTCAGGTGTTTTTACGAACAGTTCAGATGCCATTAAAAAAATCAATAAAGTAAAACAAAAAGTTAGTGAACCTTTGGATGAATTTGTTGTGGGTTCTCACGGTGGTGGTCAAGAGTTATTTATGTCACAAGATGGTGAGCAACCTGAAGCCGTTACTAAAATTTTAGATGAAGCAAAACCGCTTATTGATTCAAATACTAAGGTATTTTTTACCGCATGTTACGGAGCAGATTATCTTAAAAGATTAACAGATGCGTCTAAACAATTAGGTGGTATCGGAGTGTATGGTTCTGCGGGTATTTATAACTACATCACCAATAAAAGTGAAAAAGGTTTTTATTATTGCAAAACATCTGCTGATGTATCAAGTGAATTACAAAATATAAAAGACAGTGAATATGGAAAAGGTTCAGGACCTCAACCAACAAAAGATGAATTTAATAGTTTTGCATTAGAAAAAGGGTATTGTAAAAAAGTAAACCAAGCACCAATAAATTGGGTAAAGAATTTAGGATAATGAACGAAGAACAAATAAAATCGGCAATAGAAAAGTTACTCAATAGTATGGGTAAAAAGATGGCTAAAGATTATTATGGTTTGGACCTTAATTTTAAGGTTGAAAATATCGAAGGTCACAATGTTATGGATGGTGGTAAAAAGCAATATACCTATAATGTAGATGTCAACACCGATAAAACTATACCGTCAGTTTTAGATGTTGTGATTCATCCTGATTTTAGTTATGGAAAATATTCGACTTATAGTGATTTACAAGCCAATTTAAATTATCTAAGTAGATATCTGGGTTATACCTTTTATGTCAATTTACTAAATAAAGAGGATTATTTCGAAATGGGTGTTCAGGATGGTGTATTACCACCTTATGTTTTAAATCCTGAAGCTGAAAGAATTAGTGATAAATTTAACTTTAAAGATTATTACCCTTTTGATGATAATGGTAGTGTCTTACATAAAAAAAGTGGCTATGTTTATCCTTTATTTACTAATAACAATATTGACGCGGATGATGGTTACCATATCGCATATATCGAAAATGACGAATGGTGGGACGCATTAGGTAGTGAAGATAAAGGTGTATTAAACGCTCTTTATTCTGCAGAATAATAAACTATTTTTATAAAAATACTCATATGAATCAAGAGCAAAAAGGACAGTTGTACAATCAGTTATTGGCTGAGTACCACAATTTAGAAAACCAAATCGGACAAATCAAAATGAATAATTTTGATTTAAATTCACAGCAACAACAGCAAGTAAATTTGTTGGAAAAGAAAAAGGCTTATATCATGAGCCGTGTTCAGTCGTTGTTCTAATTGACAAAATAATTATTTTTTTTTATTATGGATTTATCTATGATAAATCTGTCTACCATTGAATCCGTTTTAAATAAAAGGTACCCTAGTTCTGTGGGTAAGCTCTCTTATAAAATAGAGTCGATTACAAATACATCGTATTCACCAACATTATACATTTTAACTGTGAATGTTATGGATGATGGTGACCCTAATTTGATTGGTGAGGTTTTAAGAACCTTCAGGTATTGTGGTGTTGATTTGAAAGAAATTTCATTTGATGGGTATTGGTATAGAGCCACAATGATGACATATGATGAAATAATTAATATGAACGAAAGAAAAACTTTTGCCCGTGCATAATAAAATACAAGTTTATGGTTTACCTCGAAGTGGAACAAACTTCATGGAATGGTCTTTAATGAATAATTTTAAAGGCCTAAATTATTTTCTTGGTAATACCTATACCGATGTTGAAGGTTTGTTTTTTTACAAACAGGAAATTGTGACATCCGTAAAACATTGTTACCCTTCATTAGATAATTGTGACTTTGCTCTCGTGATTTTTAAGGATTATGAAAATTGGTATAAGAGTATGTTTAAGTTAGGTTGGCACAGAGGTGAGGAAGAACAAACATATCAGAAATATTTAAAAACCGCCGAGGAGTTGGACCCCTCACGTACCATAATTGTAAATCACAAATGGTGCACTCAGAATTATGTGGAATGTCTTAATCTAATATCTGAAAAAACTAACACCCCTCTTAAAGAAGAGATTAAAATGCCAACAAAGAGGTTTCATATGTCCAACAACCCTACCGAAGATGAATATCAGTTATACTGATATTTAATGGGTATGAATTTATTACCAGTTACATTAGTTATGGTGGGTATTGGATTTTGTTTATGGTACATCGGAAACGCTATAGACAAAAAAAAGTGACTACCTCTTGATTTAATTTATGTTAACACTAATTTTAGTGTGTAAAAAACTATTGTATGAACATTACTCCTGGTTACGGAAATTACGAAGAATTAAAACCCATTATTGGTAAGTACAAAAAAGTACTGGTTACAGGTCCTCATGGAGCTGGAAATAAAATTACTACAGATGTTATTGCCCACGATTTTGGATTAGAAAGATTGAGGGGGGAGTATCCTTGGAAGTTAGATGAGTACGAAACTGAAAATGGTTTAATAACTTACCATAAGGGTTTACAGGATAGAGAGTGGGCAATGTTTGCACCATCTAACTCTTGTCACCTTCACAGGATTAAAGATTTGCTCGAGGATGTTTTGGTTGTGTTTATGTACAAAGACATTAATGAGATTAAGAGTTATTCTAAACGAAATGAATTCTTAAGAGAACAAACATATGTCTACGAATCTTTGGTTTACACACAAATGGTTTTGGAGGATTTTCCTGAGGATGATGAAACCTTTACTATGGGTATAGAAGAACTCACTTACTATATTTGGGAAAAGTATCAGAGAAATTTAATTCCAAACTGGATTGAGATTAGACATTCATCTTTAGAGGGTCATGAGCTTTGGGTTTCTAAAGAAGACCGAAAAGATTTCAAATCTTGGCAAACAAGAAAAAATCAATTGGGATACAATTAATAAAATCTCTATTGACACTATTGAATTGTAAATTATTTTTTGTGAACAACGAGAAAAATTTATGATTGTAAGTACCAATCCACCCTTTTTATTCACCCACATTCCAAAAACTGCGGGTACCTCAATCGAGGAGTCTTTATTTCATTATCAGGATTTTGAATATGCAACAAGTCCTCATAATATTATGCAACAATACAAAGATTATCTTCCAAGAGAACTCTTTGATTCCATGTTTAAATTTTGTTTTGTTAGAAATCCATGGGACCTTATGGTTTCATCTTACAAATATTGGATTAGACAAAATTCTATTGACATGACATTTGATGAGTGGATTGATTGGAGATATTGTGGTGGTGTGATTGGTGATATGTCAGACCGAGTTAAATACATTGGTGATGACCCAACCCAAACAGTTGCCACCGATACTTTTTCAAGATTAGCGGTTGCTTTCTACATGAACAGAACTCCACAGGCTTTGTTTATGGTGGATGAATCAGGAAATTATTTGGTTGACTACATTGGTCGTTACGAACACATTAAAGAAGATTTTGACTTTATAATTGACCACTTAAAATTAACCGATTGTTATTTACCACATTCAAACACATCACAATTAAAAGATAATGACCCTGAAGATTATCGTGGGTGGTACAATGAGAAAACCAAAAAAATTATAGAGTCCCGTTTTGCTTTAGATATCGAGTTATTCGGATATACCTTCGATGGGAAATCCCCTCATCCAGGAAAATGTGGTTTGGTTAAAAAAGGACATTCCACCATTAACGATAATGGATTTAAAATGCCAAAAAATTATTTTATAAATCTTGGTGGTATCCCTTACGGTTTGTATGATATTGCTTCAAGACATTATGAGTCAAATGAACAATTAGAAATTAAAAAATTAGATTTTAAAAAGGAACAACTTAGAATGAGGTTGGTTTCTCTAAGTCACAACATAAGTTCTAGTCAACAAAATATTAATCAGTTAGAAGAAATTCTTTATACAACTGAAGACGATAATGAAGCTCTGAATTTACAACATCAAATTTTAAAATATCGCGAAGCTGAATTGGTGTTCAAACTTAAACAATCTAAGGTACAAAAAGAATTCGATAATCTATAATATTTATAGATTATATGGCAACTCCTAATCGACATTTAGTCACACTTTTATTTAATAAGCTAATTAAACCTAGGTTTGATTGGATTAAAGGTATATTTGTGGAGGAGTTTAAAGTGGATATCAAAAAAGAACAATTTAACCCAATCACAGGTAAATGGTCGTATGTCCCAAAAGTTAAAATGTATCTTAAAATTTATGTGAACCGTGAATTACCTGAGATAAACGATACGGTGGAAGACATAATGAAAGTGTTTGGTGAAAAAGAAGTGAATGATTTAATCGATATGATTTTTTCACCAAAATTATACAGATATATTGGATTAAATAATTTACATAATTCTTCATTTGACGGATTAAATGTTGATTTTGAATTTATTCCAGAAAAAATTAAAATGTCTGAACTCGAAGAAAGAATTGTGAATGTTTTTAAAACAAAAACACCTATCACTACGTTAGGTATGTTCTAACTTATACCTTAATTTAATCGAGAACCCCCTTTATTTCATCTACGTTGGACTTTTTCCCCTTCGGGGTATACCTGTGGGTCCATCACAAAAAAAGTGTCTTAGATGTCAAATTTTCCCTAGAACATATATATAATTCTACATATATAGTATATTAATATATTTATATTATAATATATTATTATATATAAGAATAATAATTATCACGAAATTCCTGAAAAGACAATGAAAAAGTCAGAAAATAATATTCCACCCGTAATTTTAAGAGATTTCTTTAAAATGCTCGGTCCAAAACCTCCTCGTTTTGTGGATTATTATGAAGGATTAAAAGAAGACCAAGTTTATGCTATCTCTTTTAAAATAAAAGACAAATTTGTAGAAGAACATAACCTTTCACACGTCTTTAAAGGGAACAATCAGCTAACTTTTAGTGAATTAAAAACAATATTAAGTCATTACTCTAAACTTAATCCCGATTTTAAAGAAATTTATGAAAATTTTGAGGATTTTGATGATAAATTTGACAAATTCGCCATAGACGCAAAGCGTTATTTCTCCATACCATACGTGGTAGGTCTTTTTTTCTAAAAGACCATAAATTTTTAATCTTTTTACGATGAAAAATGAAGAAAAATGTTACAATGGATTGGCTTGTCCCGAATGCAGAGGACAATTATACGATAAACACCCCGGAACTGAGGTAAATGTAGGGTACGATAACAAAAAAAGGACAAAAATTATGTGTGAATCGTGTAATTTTACACATTTTCGGGTTCTTGACTAAGATTTTGTCTTTCTAACTCACATTTTAGGTGATTTTGGCCTATCATATACTCTTCAGAGACCCTAAATGTGGATTTTCCACAGATTTGACATGTATTTTCTTCCATTTTAAGGGGGTTTTACATAAAAATAGGGGTAAAAATCACAAAAAAAAGGGTTATTTACCCTTATTTAACTCATTAAAACGCTTTAATAATAATTCATTAATTTCCTGTAATTGTTGAATATTATTCTCTGAATTGATGTATTTTTTGATATTTTCTTGAATATTTTGTGTTTTTCTTGGTATAAATGATTCGTTAGTAGTGTTTGATACTTCTTCTATTGAAAATAATTCAGTATCTGAATCCCAAGTATCGGCTATTTCTTCACGTATTAATTTTCCATCATAGATATCTAATCCATTACCGATTAAATCACGAATATAGTTTTCATCGTAACATTCTACAATTAATTCATATGTATCATACTTTCTGGCGGTATAAGTTTCATCACCTATTGCTTTGAATGTTTTTAATTTTGGAAGATAATACTCAGAAGGGTCTGTAATACCCTGTTTTAACTTAGCGTCGTTATTCTCAATAAAAGCTCTTACAAAATCTCTATTTATATGAGTATCATCCACCCCAGCATATTTTAATGTTTTCATAGTGTCCATTATAGACGCATCCTGATTGTATGAAATATCAAGAGGACCTTCAAAAATATCAGGGTCCTTAGACATTTCCTTTAATAATATTTTTATAAGGACTGCAATTGGAACAGGTGCGGTAACAACCTTTTTTTCTTCAGATTGTTCCGATATAAACATTATCTCCTTTATTCTATCTAATGATGACATATATTGACTATTAATATAAATATCAAACTATTTATAAATATGGATTTAAAAGCAGCTGTACAAATATTAGATAGATGGGTTACCGTTAATATGAAACAACATGCAGGTAAAAAACCAGGTGTTTCATTTATCATTAGTACTATTTTAAAATACCCGACCACCAGACATATTGCCGAAGAATTTGGTGGGTACGGTTTTTTAAGAATCGCCTATATTATTTTTGAATTACATGAAGGTAGTACCTACGAAGAGGCACTAGCTAAAACTGAAATTATTTATTTTGTTGAATTAGAAAAATATGATGACATCGGATATATTGATGAGGGATGTGAAGAATGTGGTGGCTCAGGAAATATAGATTGTGATGAATGTAATAACACAGGTACTATTGAATGTCACTCATGTGAAGGTACCGGTGAAATTGAAAATGGTGATGAGTCGGAAGATTGTTCTGTTTGTGATGGTTCAGGTCAAGAAACTTGCAATGAGTGTTATGGTGAAGGTGAAACTGAATGTTACAACTGCGATGGTTCAGGTAAATCAGAAAGTAATGAAAAGTATTTTAGAGTAACTAAAACTGTTTGGACATTTTTATCAAATGAGGTTTATGAAAAAATCAGAGATATTGAGGAGATGAATGATGACGATAAATACATCAGTGAAGATGACTTCCTTGATAATGTTTTTGGAGAAGGAAAAGATTTATTTCTATTAAGAAGTCATTACGATTCAGACGATATAACACACGACGACGCACCTACAGATATTAGCGACGAAGATTCTGTTGTTGGAAGATATGGTGATATTAAACATGAAACACGTTTAGTACCAGTTATAATTGGAGACAGATTAAGAGCTTAATCCTCAATCAAAGAATAGGCTAAATTTAAAGGAACACCTGATGTATTTGTAAAGGTGTGTGTAATACCGTCTTGAATAATTGCGGTATTTGTTGATGAACCATGTGAAATTGTAATAGTACCATGACCACCAATAATATTACCGTTATAATCACCACCATAATAATAAGGTTGCATGGGTGCGGGTACAGTTGGAACATATTGTGGGAATGGGTTGGGCCAAGTTGGAGTTGACTCATATTTGTCAATAGTCCAATCATCCATATCTTCTATCTTTAATAGAGAGAATAGTTCGTCAATGTCCTTTCTACTGAAAGAACCGTGAATTAAAATCTGTTTGTTTTCTAAATCTACTGTGAATTTCATTTTTCTACTCTTTCGTTAATTACCGTAGAACATTTGCTCTCATCCGATAATTTCCAAAAGAAGTATAATAAAAAGGCACCTATTAGTAAAGAGGCTGTCTCTACAACCCAAAACTGCCATTGAAATCCGCACTCACCGATTATTGTACCTTTTAATGTGTTAACAAAGGCAAATAAAGCGGTCGATAAAACGGCTATTGTAAATTTAGAAATTCTTCTCCCCAATTTTTCCATACGCTATAAATATCATTTACTAATGTAAAAAATAATATATTATAATATTATAGTTTCCCTCCCCTACGAAACTTTATTTTTCTTAAAAAAAGAAATGAGGACTTTAAGTCCTCATTTTTTGTTTAGAGATATTTGTCTAATGAGTGAATACCATCACTAAAATCATCTTTAAATGATTCATTAAAATCACCATCTTTTTTTAGATATTCTTGAGGTATTGTGCTAAACACCCAATCTAATGCTAACATTGCGACCAAGTGTTCATCTTTATCGTAAACAGGAATTGCTGCATGTGATTTAGTACCATTTGATTGTGCCAATGTTCTTAAACCGATATCATCCATTTTATTTATGTCGGTATAAAACATATTAAAATTAATTACGTCTTTGATATATTCGGTAAAGTTAGCTATAAAAAGATTTTGATTTTTTTCGGCTTTTCTTTCTAATCCATCAGAACATCTCTCATATGTGATTGATAATCTTTGTATTGGTGATGTCGTATAAAAGTTACCTCCATTATGAAACTGCCATATATACACACGGTCGGCGTTATATTTTCTTCTAATTTCTCTTATTGCTAAGTGAACTATTTCATCTCTTTTGATTTGCTCTAAAAGTTTAGATTTAGAATCGACCTGTTTTTGTTTTTCAGTATATCTTCTAAAAAAGCCGGCACCTACTAATGCAACTACTATTGATGTGATTGATGTAATTAAAACTTCGACTATACGTATCCAATCCATAGAAAAATTCATTTATAGTAAATAAATATTACAAATTCTAAAGTTGGTTGTAGGATTAATCCTTTTTGATACCAAAACTAGATTTATACCATATCCTTTCGTGTACAAAATACAATATCATTTTAGTTACAACCTCAAAAGAACCTATAGTCAAACCTACTTTTAAATCTCCCGAAATTACCCATCCGAGTATCATAGTGTCAATTGTTCCTACCACTCTCCAAGTAATTGTTTTTAAAATGTGTCGTTTTACTGATACTTGCGTTTTTTCCATAATTTTAATATGTAGTAATTAAATATTTTGTAAATAAAAAATCCTACCGATTTGGTAGGATTAAAAAGGATTATGTATTTTCTACATATTACTTTTTACTTTTGATAACCTCATCGATTATCCCGTAGGCGACAGCTTCTTCAGCCGACAACCAAAAATCACGAGTAGCATCCTTCTCCACAACCTCGGCAGGTTTACCACAAAACTCACCCAACAATTCAAATAGGATTTTGTTAACCTTTTCCCATTCAACAAAGTTGATACGAGCATCTTGGATGTTACCACCAGCACCACCTGATGTTTGGTGAAGCATCGTCTTTGAGAAACGAAGTGATGAGCGTTTTCCCTTCGTACCTGCACCCAACAATACCGAACCCATAGAAGCTGCCATACCCGTGTTAACAGTTGCAATATCAGATTTAATATATTGCATCACGTCAACCATTGACAAACCTGACTTAACAGAACCACCAGGACTATCAATGTGCATAGTGATATCCAAATTATCTACCGAATCAAGGTACATAAGTTGAGCCTGGACGACTGTTGACATATTATCGTTAACAGGACCCGCAACCCACAAAAGGCGGTCTCTCATCAAACGAGAGAAGATGTCCATCTGAGTGACACGCATCTCACGCTCCTCCAAAATATATGGAGTCATCGAATCTTCAATTTGGGTTTGGTAATAATGCATGTTCAAAGAAGATAGACCATGCTCACTCATTGCATACTTTTGGAAATCTTTACCGTAATTCATTTTTGTTTTTAGTTTTTAATAATAGTACAAATGTATAAAAGAAAATTCAAATAATCAAACTTGGCGGAGAGACGGGGATTCGAACCCCGGGTACCCTTTGGGGGTACGACAGTTTAGCAAACTGCTCCTTTCGGCCACTCAGGCACCTCTCCAAAAAAAAATCCCGACCTAGCTCGGGATAACACATCGGATGCGGAGGCTCAGGGATTCGAACCCCGGTTAGGCTCTCACCTAATTCAGTTTTCAAGACTGACGCATTCGACCGCTCTGCCAAACCTCCGTTTAATACTACAAATATATATCAACCTTCGTGATTTTCAATATTAGAATTAGAAAAAATTAAAAAAATTGCTATAATTAAAAATACTATCGACATAATCCCTTTAAACAAACCCTCAACTAAGAATTGGTTACTGATTTGCAAAAGTACCAAACCAAATGTAGAAGCCGTGGCATTTTCACCTAACAGTGCATTCATTCGTTTATATAGAGATGCGTAACTATACCAAATCGTTGGTGCCAATAGTGTAAGACCCAATACGGTTAGACCCATTGAATTTGTTGATAGTCCATAACCCATCATAAATCCGAAGAAGAAGGCTAAAAATACTGATAGCAAGTTTCTCAAGAAGTAGTTAGTTCCGCTGATTGTCCCAGAGAAACGAAAGTATTTTTCAATCTTTTCCATTTTCATATTAATAAAATTAGTACACCCGACAGGATTCGAACCTGTGACCCTCTGCTTAGAAGGCAGATGCTCTATCCAGCTGAGCTACGGGTGCAATTGTTTTTCTATACCACAAATATAGAACAGGTTTTTGGATTAGACAAGTTAAATTGAAAAACTTTCACCACATCCGCAGGTTCTAGTTGCGTTTGGGTTGATGAACTGAAAACCTTTTCCATTTAAACCACCTGAATAGTCCAATTCAGTACCTAATAAGTATAACAATGATTTTTTATCAATCGAGTAGTTAATACCATTGTCAGAATCCATTGTATCACCTTCCACTGTTTTATCGTCAAAAGATAAATCATAGGATAGTCCTGAACATCCCCCACCTTTTACTGATACACGAAGAAAATGGTTTTCAGTAATAGATGAATCGTCACTCATTAATTTTTGTAGTTGTTTAACCGCACTTTCTGTTATCTTAAAAACCTGCATATATTAATTCATTAACCATATATACATATTCAGTGATGTTGCAATTTGTAACCAAATAAAATATGGTAGACAAAATAAATACCATTTACCGTGACGTACTCTAATGTAGTGGGTAATTGCAAATACCAATAATGATAGGTTGATTATTACGATTAAAGCCAATCCTGTTGATTGTAATAGAAAGAATAGCGGATTCCATAATAAATTCATTAACCACGATAAAATAAAAAGAACAATTAATTCATTGTCTTTTCTTCTCCACACCTTTGACATTGCAATACCAAAGGTGATTGCAATTAATGTCCAAGCTGCTCCAAATACCCATCCTGGTGGGGTCCATGGTGCTTTGAGTGCCGTGTTATACCAATCAGAGGTAACCCCCTGATTAGTCCATATCCCTCCGATAGCTAAACCGATAAAGTTTATCAGGATAAAAATTATTGATGGTAAAATATATTTTTTCATGGTTTAATGTGATTTAAGTAATTATTATTTACTCTTACTTCATATCTACGTTGAGCAACATATACTTTGAAGTCAGCTTGGTGTTTATACTTAGCTTTCCATAGTTTTAATCCTGGATATCCATACTTTGGACTCTCAACCCATACACCAGGACGATAACCATAAATTACTCGTTTATTTGATGGGGCGTACCAAACAACAATATCGGCCTGCCATTTATGTTCGACAAAAAATACTTTTATATCCGCATAATGTGGATAGTTAACCCAAGTAATGGTTTGTGATTTTAGTTGGGTTGTAAATAATAACAGAATTATTATGAGTATTTTTTTCATAGGTATTAAGGTCTCCATTTAATCCAACCAATCCACCAAAGATTCAATAACATAAAGTATGTCATGAATAATACTATGAGTGGTACTTTAAATTCCATTAGTGTAAGATTGTTAATGTGAATGGTATTGAAACCATTTCACCCATTATTATAGTTTCCACAACTCCAAAGTATACACCATCAGGAACATTTTTACCATCCCAATCATTATTGTATTGTTCTGATTGATAAACGATTGTCCCCCATCTATTATAGATAATTACTTTTCTGTGGTCATAAAGGTTTAGATTTCGGATGACAAAATAATCATTCATATTGTCACCATTCGGAGTGAATACGTTAGGAACAATAATCGTTGGTGGTTCAGGTTGAACACAGATTACATAATTACTTTCACTGGTATAACCATTATTGGTGGTCACAACTTTGATGTTGTAACTCCCCACCTCAAGTGTGTCAGATTTCATACAGAATGTTGTGTCGGTAATCGGGGTTGTATTCCATTTAACCCAGTTATTTTTGTAGAAGATGTATGCGTCATACTGGGGGTTTAACCAACCGTTGTATGAATTCCAAACAAGATAAACTGAGTCACATCCACCACCACTTCTTAACCAAATGGAGTTGATTGAATCTGAAGGTCCGAATATAAATCCTGAATATCTGAAATCAATCTTGTATGAATAAATTTGGTTATCTACGTTTGTTGCTGTTAGGTCATCGTAATTAAATTTATTCCATTTTGTTACAAGTTGACGGAAAACATATTGAGTTCCATCCCATCTGTGAATACCATAACCTTCGATAGCTGTTGTATCGCAAGATGCACCATCTACGGTCCATTGTAAATTTGTATGGTTATCATTTACCACGGTAACATTCTCAAACTTCCAAATCGGTTCTGCACAATCTTCTACAACAATTACCAAAGTGTCAAATTCATCCATTGGGAAACCACATTTGTTGGTGAGAGTATTTCCATCGTTTCCTGTTTTGGAGTAAAGGAAATATCGTCCATTAACCAATAGAGGTTTAAACAAATGTACTTTGATGTCTTGTGTTTCACCATTGATATCGCAGTTTGCAGATAAACGCTTAACAGGGATTGGTTGACCGTTGGGGTTTGTTAATCTAAAATCTGTACCATCAGGTGAAATAGATTCACAATCTAATTTAACCAAGAAGTGTAGGTCTATCACACTATCACCACAATGATAATCCACTGCGGGTAACATTGTGATTGAATCCAAGTATTGACCGGGAAAATTGTAATCTAATACAACACCTTGTGATGCTGCGGGTGAACAGTTTGCCGATATAGATATCATCATATCTCTTGATGACGAACCAATAGGATACCAAACATTCCACAATGAATCATATCTATACTCAGTAATTTTGATGCTCATTACATCAATCTCTTGAGTTGTCGGAAAGAACGAAATGGTCCCTGTCTTTGTGTTTAAATTAAAATATGTTGAGGTGACAGGTTGAGTTGCGGTCCATCCTGCATCAAATGGAATATTTGTTTGGTTCGGATATGCGTTCTCCCTACAATTAATCATTTGATAGTGAACACTATCTCCATCGTATTCTACACTTTTTTGAGACCAATTGAATCCCTTATTCACGCAGAATGCTCTAACTGGTTCTGAAATAAAAATTGGTGATGAGTTTTCACCTAGCGTATTATCTAAATCAGCATCAAAGAAGAATCCATCGTTTCCAAATCCATTTGAAGTATTAATGTTTGTAATACCTGGAGGTCTGCAACAGTTTGAATACCAAAATTTAAATGTACTACAAGTGCCCGGTAGTATCACATAACCTTTGTATGTGTAAATCTCTAAAGTTTTTGTTCCTGGCGAACCCGGTGTTACACAATCAAAAAGTGTGGGTGCAACTAAACCTGAACCAGCCTGTAGAGTCATTGGTATGTTTATATTAGCATAACAATTTGAACTGACTGTAACAGTTTCAGTTGTTGGCATACCAATTCCGGTGACATCTCTGTAAACTCTAAGAATTACTTTATAGTGTCGTGCAACACCTGTTGAGTCACCAATGTAACGATATTGTATATCACCACCCGCTAAGTGTGATGCATAAGATGATAGGGACAACAATACCCCTATCATCACTAGTAAAAATTTTCTCATCCTAATTTGGATTTAAATAAAGTTATCGCTTTAATTTTTTTGTCCTCGCGACCAGACAGTAATGAAAATATAATAAACTTCCCTTCATTATAAGTACATTTATTTTCAAGTATGTTCACATATGTTTGTGTGTCTACTTTGAGTTCTTCTGCGATGATATCATCCATCGCACCATACATATTAAAACCAATGTCATCTCTCATTTTTCCTTCAAATATGAAACCAATATATGTCCTGATTTATAATTGGTTGCAAGTGGAACATCATGTACATCACATAATCTCATTAACATTTGAACGTCAGGTTCGTGTGGATGTTTACCGAGAGGGTCTCGGAAAAAGAATACTCCATCCAATTCCCCTCGAGTAACCATCGCTCCAATCTCAGCATCACCACCCATCGGTCCTGAAGCTACAGATTCAACTTTGGAAACACCGGCATGTTCAATACGTTTACCGGTGGTTCCAGTTGCCACAATACTAACGTCCTCTCGATTAAAGAAATCTAATCTCTTCATTACAAAGGCAACCATATCAGCCTTTTTGTCATCGTGAGCAATTAGTGCTAATTTCATTTTAAAGTTTTAATCTAATTTTAAACCGTCTTCGTTCAAGATTTCAAATAATTTTTCCCTGGATTTATAATATGCGTCATACGCACCTTCAGGTGCATCATCTGGCATATATTTGTATTGAGACCTTAACCATTGGTCAAGTTCCCACATTGCCAGCTTCCATTTAGTACCATTAACGGCATCCTGAAAACTAGAACGGTCATCGTTTTCAACGTTATCCAAATCGAATTCTAATATTGCTTTCATACCACAAAGATAGATTAAACTTTTAATATTTCCAAAGACGTAGCATTAAATTTTGGGTATAAAACAAAACGGTAATAACCTTTATTATCTTGTTCGTTTAATTTATCACCCAAGTAAGTCATTACTCTAGATGCATCTTCATGGTTATATACGGGTACTCCAATGAAAATCATTTTATACCCAAACAATTTTCTATATAGACGACGAAGCAATGTATTCTTACTTTTTTCTGTAATAAAGGTTTCAATATTACTAACTAAACTTGGATTTTCAAATTCAGTGTGCGTATTACGAGTTTCAACTTCTTGTACCATGTCATTCATATCCAAAACCCTTTCTTCATCATAAGGAACAGGTACTGGTACCGCCTCCTCTACTTGATGTAACGTATGTTCGCTCAACTTTTCCTCATTATTATCATATAAACTAGAAAATTCAGGATATTTTTTTTCTGTAAAATCTTTATTACTTTTGAACATATTTTTATGTCCACGGATAATATCGTAAATATATTTTTGAATATTCATCACCATAGTATCGGTTCGTTGGTCTTCTTCATTAAAAAGTTGGAAGGTACCTTCATAACCATCTTCGTTAGGAAAATAAGCGGCACATTTGTAATATGACTTTTTGTTAATCATATAGTACAGATTACCTCTTCGACTATATCTGTAAAAAGTTTCTGGATTACCTTTAGATGCTGTACACCATTTCGTAGACGCTCCGTACTTTAATGATGACTCATGAGTTAGTGGAATTACTACTAACCATTCATTATCTTCATGTAATACGTGTATAGCCTCTTTAACTTCCTTTTCAAGATATTTGATATCTGCAATCTTAGTTTGATGTTTAAGGTCATCAATACTTTTATAACTACTAATATCAGGATTCTCTAATCGATTATTAATATGATGGAAATGGTGACGCTCTAATACTGATTTATCAACAAAATCCGTAAAATATTCAATTACAGACCAATAAACTCTTAAATGATAAAAACTCATGGCATCAATAGTTTCAGATGGAATGGTGGTATGGTCTTTTAATCTAGCTTGGTAATATTCCATATCATCTTTGTATCTTTCATTACGTTTTATGTCTACATTTTTAAATTCTTTTAAAAGTAGAGGTATATACTTAGATGTCCCATCAGGGCTTAGTGTTGACAGTACGTCAATAATATTTAAGTCGGCCCATTTGTTTTGTTCCTTTAGATGCTTCTTTGACATAATACAATAATTTAAGTATTTATAGGTTTAAGTATAAGAAACTGAAAATACAAAAACAAATCGTATGCGTGATTTAATTAAAAAAACATTAAGAGAAGCGTTGGGTGTTCCTGAAGGTATTATTGGGGCATCTAAAAAATTATATGACGAATTTACTGAATATTTTTTTGAAGTTTTAACGCAAGGGACTACGGATTATGATTTTTTGGTTATACCAAAAAATGAAATGAACATCGGAGGTTTAAAAATCGATGAAGTTAATTTTAATGTGGAAATAACTGAAACAGATAAAGTTGACGAGGTAGATTCATTAGGTATGGGTGTTGCGAGTACTGTGGACTTTGATGATAAAGAGTCCGGTATGATGAAAGTAGTGGATAAAGGTGGTGTAGTTAAGTTCCAGATACATTTAGTTGCTCCTGAAAATTGGAAAGAACAGGATTTTAAGGATTACTTTAAAAAAGATAGAAATAAATTAATAAGTTCATTTGCTCACGAAATCAAACATGAATTCGATGATTATAAAAAACCATCCATCTCATTAAAAGAAAGAATTGATTATGATATGGCTAAAGATATGATGAAAGGTATAACACCACTTAGGAAGTTTGCATTTTTATTATATTTCATACATAAAATTGAAAATTTGGTTAGACCTACAGAAATTGCATCTCTATTAGATAGTGAACAGATTAGTAAAAAAGAGTTTATTAGTTTTATAAAAAACAATAGCACATATAAACATTTGGAAGAAGCTAAACAAATGTCCTATGATTTACTCAAGGCTGAAATGGTGGAATATATTGATAAGATAAAAGAGATATTTGACGATAATGATGTTGATTATTCGTATATGAGTGAGAGTGAAATTCTTGATGAGATGTTAAGAATATTTTATGTTACAATAGCCAATAAAAAATTAAGTCGTTTTAATGATATTATGACTGATAATATTTTTGAACAGATATTTGGTTTTAGTGGTAAAAAATTAGAACAGGTTAGCAAATATCAGAATTATGTTGTTAAGTTTGAAAAGAAACCTTTAGATTATTTTAAATATGAATCTAATCATATGAATTTTGTTGCAGACAAAATGATTAGGAAACTCATGAAACTATATGATATGGCAAAATAAAACCCGTCAGTTAGACGGGTTTTTGTTTTCTAAAGATTTCAAAACTTCGTGATTATTCATTTGAAGTTTATGTCTTTTCTTTTGAGATTTCCTACTTAGAGGTTTCGGTATACTCTTGTGTGCTTGTGCCATTCTTAAAAGGTTTGATAATAAATATCACACCTTAACACTATCTAACACTTCTTTTAGTTTACTGGTTGTGTTAAGTAAATCTTGTATAACATCAGCATTATCAACACCAACAAGTTTAATCATCTTACTTAACTTATCACCTTCAATACTATTCACCTTTTGTAAGACATCTGAGATATATCCTTTAGCATTTTTAAGAACCTCGTGTTGAATGATATTAGCTTCAATTAAAAGGTGCATATGCATTATGGTGGTTAAATCCCAATCGGAATATTTTATAATATTACCACCGCTAATTGAGGTGTCGTTTGCTTTATATATCTGAACTTCAGATGTGAAATCTTTTTCTGATTTATAAAAAGCAACTTTATCCCATTCACTATTTTTAGGTTGTTTACGTATTAGATAGTAAAGATATCCATCTCGTTTATAACGAGTAAAGTGACCTGGATATTCTTTACTTGCTGTACACCATTTGGTGCTAGCTCCATACTTTAGAGAACCTCTATGTGTTTTTGGTGATAACAACAAGACACTATCATCTTCATAAATGACATCTACGTGTTCTTCTTTTTTAAATGTTTTTTCCTCTTTAACCTCTTTAGCGTTGGTGATTGCTACCATCAAATCAAAAAAGGCTGAATAGTCAGATGAATAGATATCTTTATTTTCGATGTATGGTAATAGAGAATCAAACTCCATTACCGTTTTAGAAACGGTTGATGAGTTACGAACAGAAATCCATTGATTACACATATAATCCAAGTACTTCTTGGTGGGTGTAGTGTCATTCTCAGCAAGAATGTTAAAAGTCCGTGTAGGTACCGAACCTTTATATTTTTCCTTTAGTTTTTCTATCTTTGACATTTTTTTAAAATAAACTACGAATTAGACCTGTTATTATAATAACAATAAACAACAAACTCCATAAAAACAAATCCACCTTTGGATTTACTCTTCTTTTTTTTCTACGAACCATTTTGGTATCTCCCTATTTTTCCAAGTAGCGAATCCTTTTTTAGCTTCACGATAGTAGTTTCTGTAGGATTCAACGACATCATCTACTTTATATTCTTCAGGCATTGCCTTTGGAGGGTTGGAGAATGGAACGTCAGGGAGTGATGGTTTGTTAACGATACACCACTCAATCACTTCTTGTGATTTATGTTTCTTACCATAACGGTAAGTGTACTCCCAACACAGTTCCATTCCCAACTCACACAGCCAAAGATAATTGTTAATACTTTCTCTTACCCAAATTGAACACGGATGGTTTTTGTGTGACAACTTGTACGGCACTTCTGCGGTTACTTGTGCGGTCACATGATGTGCTCCACACAACAGTTGTGCAGTTTCAAGAATCATCTTAACAACGTGTTTGTCAACATGCTCCTTAGCACATTTCTCAACATCCCAATCGAGTACGAAAATATTCATAGGACAAATATACAAAAATTATTCTATAATTGTTTCAATAGTATGAGGAATATTCCACCGAATACAAGTTTGTTCTTGAGCTTCATTCATTAGGAAGTTGTTGATATACCCCATAATGTTAGCCGAACCAATTGGGTTTGCAGAATGTACCATAACTTTTGGGAATGGCATTTTATTATGTTTCTTTTGTCCTCGTGACAATATGAACCACTCGCTATCGCTATCCAAAAATGTGTTTACCAACCATTTGGCGCAATCATATCCTGTCTTTTCATGAATGTTAGAATAATCTAATGTATAGTTAGGACTGACATTTGTGAAATACTCCATCATTGCAGTATCACCTAAATCGTGGTCTAAAGAAATAATATCAATGTTAGACAACCCAACTTCGTTTACCTTATTAACAAACTCATCG
>Ga0129333_10001436_pt1 | contig 21567 bp, 16 predicted proteins | sample CPB6_08_DNA_FD_94474 | JGI IMG/M metagenome (GOLD analysis project Ga0129333, IMG submission 94474) | Freshwater to marine salinity gradient microbial communities from Chesapeake Bay, USA - CPBay_Sum_0.6_0.8_DNA | ecosystem: Environmental > Aquatic > Marine > Coastal | place: USA: Chesapeake... | reverse complement strand
CAAACCTTAGTACAAAAATGGGTAGCAACCACAACGCTTGATGCCCAGAATATGGAAGGTGGCTATTATTAATCGGAGATAAGAAATGGCTTCAATTATTCGTATCAAGCGTTCTAGTACTGCCCTAGCACCCTCACTAGCAAATGGTGAATTAGCTTATAGTGCAGGTACTGGTACACAAGCAAATGGCGGTGACAGACTATACTTTGGTTTTGGAAACGAAACCAATGGTATTGCTGCTAGTCAGTATGTAATTGGCGGTAAATATTTTACTGACCTGTTAGATCACGTACATGGTACAGTCACAGCTAGTAGTGCTGTTATTGTTGATAGTAGTAAAAAGGTTGATGAGTGGAATGTTGACAACATTACTATCAATGCCAATACTATTAGCAGTACAGATACTAATGGAAATATCGTACTTACACCTAATGGCACAGGATATGTTAGCGTATCTGGTACAAATGGTTTAAAGATACCTGTTGGTACAACTGCTCAGCGCAGCCCAGCAGTGCAGGGTACTGTTAGATATAACACAGATACTTCAAGTTTTGAAGGCTACAACGGTGCCCAATGGGGTTCACTAGGCGGCGTAAAGTCTGTAGATGGTTATACTTATATTATAGCCGAAACTACACCAGGTGCTAGCGATGGCGTCCTACACTTCTATGCAGAAAATGCTGCTGGCAATGCTGCTGTAGAGGTTGCTCAACTAGATCGTACAAAATTAAATGTACTACCAACTACAGCAAGCACAAGTACAACAACTGGTGCACTTACAGTGGGCGGTGGTGTTGGTATTGTTGGTGCAGTATTTGCTGGTGGCGTCTTAACAATTACAGATGCAACTAATGCTGGTCCTACAGTACAAACAGGTGCCTTAGTAGTTAATAATGGTGGTGCCTATATTATGGGCAACATGCGTGTTGGTGGCACACTATACGCAACACTTAGTGGAAGCGTAATTAATAACACTAGTATTGGTAGTACCGCAGCTAGTACAGGTGCATTTACAACACTAACAGCTAATGATAGCGTAATTTTTACTAAGGGTGTTGGCAGCACAAGCTCAACTAGTGGTACACTAGTAGTTACTGGTGGCATAGGTGTTAGCGAAAACTTATATGTTGGTAATAATCTTGTTATTACAGGTAACCTAACAGTAAATGGCACAACTACTACAGTTAATAGTACCACAGTAACTATTGATGATCCAACATTTACACTAGGCGGTGATACAGCACCAGCAAGTGATGATAATAAAGATCGTGGTATTGAGTTTAAGTGGCACAATGGTACTGTAGCCAAAGTAGGTTTCTTTGGTTTTGATGATAGTACAGGTTATTTTACATTTATTCCTGATGCAACTAATACTAGCGAAGTATTTAGTGGCACAAAGGGTACACTAGATGTTACAAGCATTACAGGTACTGCAGCTAGCTGGACAACAGCGCGCACAGTAACTTTTGCAACTGGTGATACTACAGGTAGTTTTAGTATTAGTGGTAGTGCTGATATAGCTAATGTCCAACTAACCACGCAAACAGCAACAACAAGTGTAAAAGGTATTGCTAGTTTTGATAGTGCAAACTTTACAGTTACAAGCGGTGCAGTAAGTATTGCTGTTGTAGACGGCGGTACATATTAAGATTTTATAATCTTTTAGATAACTGGGCGTCCTAAGACCTGACCCGAGCCTTTCTAGGATAAAAGATAATGTCAAAAATTAGATTAAAGCGTAGTGGTACTAGTGGTGCGCAACCAAATCCCACAAGCTTAGATTATGGTGAAATTACCCTAAACTATGCTGATAGTACCATCTACTTTAGAAAACCAGATAATACACTGGGTAGTATAACTACTGGTACTGGTGGGGGTAGTGGTGGAACCAGCGGAGCCGTAGCACTTAGATCAGCAACAACTGTTAGTGTTACCTCTCAGCAATCTACCTTTACAGTTACTGGTGGTTATACTGTAGGTGCTATAGATGTTTTTAGAAACGGTGTTAAACTACTACCTAGCTTAGATTTTACAGCTACCGATGCAACTAATGTTGTACTAGGTGTACCTGCAGAAAATGGCGACGTAGTAGAAATACTGGCTTACAAAGTAGAAAGTTTAGTTTCAACAGTTGCTAGAAGTGTTACTACTGTAGTAGCAACTAGCAATCAAACAGTATTTACTGCCACAGGCGGATATACTGTAGGTTATGTAGATGTATACTATAATGGTGTAAGATTAGTAGAAACTACCGATTTTACAGCTACAAACGGATCAACAATTACCCTACTAGATCCTGCTATAGCAGCAGACATAGTTGAAATAGTAGCGCATACAGTACATGGTTTAGCGGACGGCTATACCACCACACAAGCAGACGCTAGATTTCAGCTAACCACACAAAAAGGTGCAGCAAATGGCTACGCCAGCTTAGACAGCAGTGGCCTGGTACCTAGCACACAACTACCAAGCTATGTAGACGATGTGTTGGAGTATGCAAACCTAGCTGCCCTGCCAGCTAGTGGTACTGCAGGAAAAATTTATGTTGCCATAGACACTGGCAAAACTTATCGCTGGTCAGGCAGTGTGTATGTAGAAATTAGTGCAAGTCCTGGTAGTACAGACAGTGTTGCCGAAGGTTCAACAAATCTCTACTATACCACAGCCAGAGCTAACGCAGACTTTGACACAAGACTGGCCACCAAGAATACAAATAACTTAGCCGAAGGTACTAACTTGTACTACACAGACAGCCGTGCTAGAAGTGCGCTAAGTTTTGAAGCAGGTAGTGGTGCCTACAATAGTAGCACTGGTGTAGTTACCATACCTACAAATAATACACAATTAACAAACGGTGCTAATTATATAACCATTGATTCTGCGATTGCCATGGCAATTGCTCTAGGATAAGGAACTGCCATGCCCTTTAAAAGTAAAGTCTCACAGAATATTGGCACCAGTGGCAGCCCAAGCACACTAACAGATGTAGTTAGTGCAAGCACTGCACATACTGTAATTGGCCTAAGTTTATCGAACACTACTAGTAGTAATATTACTGTTAGTTGCAAATTAGTTAAAAATGGTGGAGCTAATGCACACCTAATCAAAGATGCCACACTACTACCAGGCGGAGCAATTGTCTTAGTAGGCGGCGACCAAAAACTAGTCTTAGAAGCTGGTGACAGTGTAACAGCATGGAGTAGTTCAAGTAATACATGTGATGCTATAGTAAGCTACTTATCAAGCGCCAACTAAGGAGGTTATAATGGGTTATATAGGTAATGCTCCTTATCAAGGTGTTGTTGATAGTGGTAATATTTTAGATGGTAGTATACAAAGTGGCGATATTGCTAATAGTGCTATTACTAGTGCAAAAATTAATGATAGTGCTATTACTAGTAGTAAATTAGCTGCTAGTAGTGTTACCAGCTCAGCGATTGCCAGTGATGTTACTACACTGATTAATCAAGGCGGTGGTCCTAAGATCACTGCAGTTCAAGTAACTAATAGTAGCTGGACTGTGTTAGACGATACAGCCGTTGATACTAGTGGTGGCTATATAAAGATTACTGGTACAAATTTTGCAAGTGGTTGCACAGTTATAGCTGGCACAACCGTAGCAAGCGCAGTAACTTTTACTAATAGCACAGAATTACGTGTACAGTTTGGTAGTTTAGCAGCTGGTAGTTATGTGCTGTATGTATCAAACCCAGACGGTGGTACAGCTATACGTGTAAATGGTATTACATTTAGTGCTACGCCTAGTTGGACAACTAGTAGTACACTACCTGCACAAGATAGCGATACAACTATTAACATACAATTAGCTGCAACTAGTGCTACTAGTTATGCTCTGCAGTCTGGCAGTATATTACCCACAGGCATAACCCTTAGTAGTAGTGGATTATTGAGTGGTATTATTACCGGAATAGCTAGCGATACTACTTATAATTTTACTATAGTTGCTACAGATGCTGAATTGCAGGATAGTTCAAGAACATTTAGCATAACTATAACTAGTGCTATATCTATTAGTAGAAGTCTTACATTTAATTACAGTAACAGATCCACTGACCTATCTAAAACATTTGCTAGTTCTGGTAATAGAAAAGCGTGGACATATAGTTGTTGGTTTAAACGAGCTAGAATTGGCGTAACAGAAACTTTATTTAGTTATTCTACTGGAAATACTGATAGTACTTGGAATACTTTTTGGATAACAAATGATAATATATTACGTTTTCAAACTTGGAATACTATTTTTAAAGCAACTACTCAGTTATTTACTGATACCACAGCATGGTATCATGTGGTATTATCTTTAAATACTAGCGATGCCACACCTAGCAACAGAATAAAAATTTATGTTAATGGCAATATAGTAACAGATTTTAGTTTGTCATCAGATCCAAGTTTAAATTATGATACTCCTATAAATAATTCAGGTTTACATTATATAGGTAAAAGTACTTTTGATGTTAAAGGATTTGATGGTTATATGGCCCAAATACATTTTATAGATGGGCAAACATTAGACTGTACATATTTTGGAAAAACTGATTTTAACACAGGATCTTGGGCACCTAAGACATATAGCGGTACTTATGGTACAAATGGTTTTTATTTAAATTTTAGTGATAACAGTGATTCTACAGCTACTACACTAGGTATTGATTCAAGTGGAAATAATAATAATTGGACACCAAATAACTTTATTGTTACTAACACATCCACAGTATGGTCCAGATACTATGTTTATAGTGATGCCAGCGGTTTAGTTACTAATCCAAATATTTTTGATGGTACTACTACAACTAGTGGCGCCAGTAAAAATGGAGTACAGCAAATATTTACTCCTCCTACACCAATAAGTTTTAACACTCTAGAAGTATTATATGGAAATGGTGGTAATTCTGGAGCGGGAGCACGGTTATATCTAAATGGTACACAAGTTGCACAAGCAGGTTCTGGTGGTGGTACAACTTATTGGTATACTAATAATACACCAGGAACACTAACAACTTTAAGTATTGAGGGTGGAGTAAGCGGTAATTATGAGAGCAATATCTATAAAATTAAAATTAATGGTAAATATTTAATAGACCCCATCTATAGTGATTCTACTATAGATAGCCCTACAAGATATGGTATAAATACTGGAATAGGTGGAGAAGTACGAGGTAATTATAATACAGTAAATAGATTAGCACCTATTACATATAATTATGCATATAATGGAAATCTTACTATAAGCCCTAGTAGTGGAAATACTGGTGCAATACCTACAAATATATTTCAAAGTACTGGTAAATGGTACTGGGAAGTATATGTGCTTAGTAATGCTGGAAGTACCGCATATTTACGTATAGGTATATGTAATCATGCAAGTATTGGAGCAGATTTAGGTGGTAGTAGTGGTACTTGGTGTTTTCTGGGCGATGGCAGAATATATAGTGGTGGAACTGCTACTAATTATGGAACCAGTGTTACTACTGTAGATATTTTAAATATTGCCTTAGATATAGATGCTGGAAAAATATGGTATGGTAAAAATGGTACTTGGATGGCAAGTGGAAACCCAGCAACTGGTGCTAACCCATCACAAACATTTACAGCTAATCAATTATTATCTCCAGCTGTTGCTTCTGGTGGCTACTCTCCCGCATACAAATTAAATTTTGGTCAATATAAGTTTGCAAATACTGCCCCTACAGGATTTTTACCATTATGCACAAGTAGTTTGACTAATCCTACAATCGGTAGTTCTAATTCTACTCGTGCAAATACCTATTTTAAACCAATAACTTATCTAGCTACAGGTAATCAATTAGATATTACTACAGTAGGTTTTCAACCTGATCTTGTTTGGATAAAAAATAGAGATGGTACTAATGATTTCCATAATATAATGGATGCCCTTAGAGGCTCTAGTTTTAGATTATATTCTAATGGTACAAATGCCGAAGAAAGCACTTCTGCTTCTTTCTCTTCTTTTTTATCGAATGGTTTTAGATTACCTAGCACAACAAACACAAATACAAACTACCCTGCTAATACTAAATATATAGCATGGAATTGGAAAGCAAATGCAAGTGGAACATCAGTAGCCAGCGGCAGTTATGGTTCTGGATTACCAAGTATATCTGCTACAGTAAGTGCAAACGATACTTCAGGATTCAGTATAGTAACATACACAGCTGGTGGTGGCGGTACAGTTCCACATGGATTGTCTAGTGCTCCAACTGTTTACATAGTTTTTAATAGAACTACTGCAGGGTATAATCATACATTTAAAACTACTGTATTTGATGGTAGTTTAGATTATGCATTTTTAGATACTACTGCTGCTTTTCTTGATGCTGGTGAGTCAGTACCTACTAATCAAGTTTGGTATCCATCTACTGCTTTAAATGAAGGTGGAGCAGCTAATAATTATGTAGCTTACTTATTTAGACCTATTAGTGGATATAGTTCATTTGGTAAATATACTGGAAATAATTCTACTGATGGTCCTTTTATATATTTAGGATTTAAACCTGCATTTTTACTAATAAAAAGAAATGCCGCTGGTAGTAATTGGCAAATATTAGATAATGCCAGAAATCCTTATAATACAACTACATATAGACTATTAGCAAATACTGCAGGTAGTGATTCAGCTGCTAGAAATATTGATTTTACAAGTAATGGATTTAAAATACGTGAAATAGACACAGATATTAATGCTGCTTCAACATATTTTTATATGGCTTTTGCAGAAACACCTTTTAAGTATAGTACTGCTAGGTAATAAGGATAAATTATGGCATACTTAGGAAATAGTCCAAGCGTTGCTTCACAGCGTACTACAACAACTGTGGTGGCAACCAGTGGCCAAACAACATTTACACCAACTAGTGGATATTCGCTTGGCTACCTAGACGTTTTCCTAAATGGTGTTAAATTGGTTAGCGGTACAGACTACACAGCTAGCAATGGTAGTACTGTGGTATTAGTGTCAGGCGTGCAAGCTGGTGATGCTGTTGAGCTGGTAGCCTACACACCGCGCGGTTTATCAGATGGATACACAAAAACAGAAGCAGATGTTAGATACCCTGTACTAGACGGTACTGGAAAAGTAGCTAGTGCTCAACTACCTAGCTATGTAGATGATGTTGTGGAATACAACAACTATGCCAGCTTACCCGCAACGGGTGAATCAGGCAAAATATATGTAACCACAGACAGCAACATAGTCTATCGCTGGTCGGGTAGTACGTATATACAGGTAGGTGGTAGTGGCGGTGGCAGCGCCTATACATGGTTTACAACTTAAGGGGCAAATATGACAACTTTAGTGCTGAACACTAATACCCAAAATATAAAGATTAATATGGCTGCCGCTGCTGCAACTACTAACCCCGATTATGTAGTTGCTTATGCAGACAATACTGGCACTAGTTTTACTGAGGGCACTGGCGATGGTGTGCTCAATGGTACTACAGATGTAACTGTGGTAGCCGGTGTGGCCTCCACTAGACGCATAATTAAAACAATCACAGTGTACAACCGTGATACTGCAGCCATCACGTTAAACGTAAAGTACGATGGTGGAACTCAACGCATAATCGCCAAACCAACTATACAACCAGGCGAAACCTGGACCCTAGAGGGTACATTTACCTCAACTGGTGCTGTCAAGCAAACCGTTATAAGCCCGCTTACTACAAAAGGCGATATATTTGTAAATAATGGTACACAGGACACTAGGCTGCCCGTAGGTACCAATGACTACATATTAACAGCAGACAGCACACAAGCTACTGGTATGAAGTGGGCACAAAATAACGCAGCGACCACAGGCAAGGCAACTGCTATAGCAATGATTTTTGGATTTTAATAGGAAAACATAATGGCAACTCCTAATATAGTCGGCGTTAGTGATATTCGTGCAAGCACTACCTACTTAAAACCTACAGACCTAAACAGCACAGCTTGGACAGACTTACAGCCTGCATCAGGCAAAGTTAATCGTGTAAATTTTATTAGTGCTGCAAACGTTACGAATGCAACTGCTGTGGTAAGTGTAGCCATCAACAGTGCTATTTCAGGTGGTGGCACTGCATACAGGCTAGCATATCAAATTGCTGTACCACCTAACAGTACCCTAATCATAGCAGATAAAACAACCTCACTGTACGTAACGGATACACAATCAGTTACCGTAGCAGTTGGTACTGCTAGTAGTATCGAACTTGTAGCCAGCTACGAAACAATTACTGGAACTGCTTAACCATGCCCATCAATCGCACCTTAGCAAACTACATAGCCAGTAATCCTAGTACTGCTAGTACCAGTCGTGCTAGTGGTGTGTGGACACTGGACGAACACGGCAGTGCACTAGTTCAGAATACGTGGCCTGTGCCGCCTAATGTCATACAGAGATCGCTGCGGTTTGATGGGGCAGCTTACCTGAACAGGACGCCTGCGGCTGCGGGGAATCGCACAACGTGGATATGGGCGGGTTGGGTTAAGAAAAGCGCCTTAGCTTCATCTGGCGTTGTATTTGAGCTATTTTCAACAAATTATGTCTCAAGCAATGGCTTTGAGATGCGATTTGACGACAACAATTTAGATTCTTTGAAAATAGCAGATATAACTTCAGGATCTGTTGTTTGGAGTCTTCAAACCGCCGCGCTATATAGAGATCCATCCGCGTGGTATCACATTGTTGTTGCTTTTGATTCAACTCAAACTACTTCGTCTGACAGGGCGATTATTTATGTAAACGGCGTTAAGGTAACGTCATTCCAAACAACACCGACATACCCATCACTTAATTACAATAGCTATGTCAATTCTACAGCGGCTCATTATGTAGGGTCATGGGCTTTTTCCGGTGCGCCATCTCGCTATTTTGTTGGATACATGACCGAAGTCAATTTCATTGACGGCTACCCAACGGGCGTAACAAACGGAACGTGGGCTTCGACAAATCTTGCCGGTCTATTTGGCGAAACTGATCCACAAACTGGTGTATGGATACCTAAACCCTATGTGGGCACCTACGGCACAAATGGCTTTAGACTAAACTTTAGCAACAACAGCACAACAACTGCACTAGGTTATGATAGCAGTGGCAATGGCAACAACTGGACTGCCAATAATTTTAGCGTTACTCCAGGTACAGGAAATGACAGCCTAGTAGACGTACCAAGTTTGTATGGTGTGGATACGGGTCTAGGCGGCGAGGTGAGGGGGAATTACGCGACGTGGAACCCGCTTGAAACGATTACGACATCAAAACCAACAAACGGCAATTTAGATTACGCTCCTTCTTCAACCTCACCTCAAGTGGCTTTTTCAAGTATAGCGATTCCTTCCACTGGCAAATGGTACGCAGAGATTACAAAAGGTGATGCAAACACCAACTGGCCCGTTGGCATTCAGGGTCCAACAAGAAGCGGAATTACTTATGCAAGCCAAACCGAAGGTATTGCGTATTGGGCTGGAGGTCAGATTTATAAAGACTCGGCACTAATTAGATCTGGTTTGGTGACGGCAACAACAAATGACGTTATTGGTATAGCGGTCGATTCAGATGCAAAAACCGTGCTGTTTTATAAAAATGGCGTTGTTATAACAACAGCAATTAGCTATACATATTCTCAGGTTTGGTTTGCTTGCGGCAACTATGTGTCTGGTTTGCTTTTCTACGCCAACTTCGGCCAACGCCCCTTTGCATATCAAGCACCTAGTGGATACAAAGCACTGTGCACAACTAACCTTAGTGCGCCAGCTGTTGGTCAAACCAGCGATAATCAAGCAGATAACTATTTTCAAGCAGTTACTTATAGTGGGTCCGGAAGTAGCCAATCAATTCCTAATATTGGATTTCAGCCAGATCTTATTTGGATTAAAAATAGAACACTAGGAGCAAGTAACACTAGTTATTCGAATACGGTATATGATACTGTTAGAGGTATTAATACTGGTGGTAGTCCGGCTTTATTTACTGATCGAACAGTGGGTGAATCAACAGCAAGTGGATTTGGAGTAACAGCTATTGGTAATAACAATTTTACTGTAGTTGGAAACGGCTCTCTTACCAATGCAACAGGATCGAATTATGTCGCTTGGTGCTGGAACGCTGGTGGCACGACGGTTACCAACAATGCTGGTAGCATTAGCTCACAAGTAAGAGCCAATCAAATGGCCGGATTTTCAATAGTTAGTTATGCTGGAGCGCAAGCTTCAACTTTTACCGTTGGTCATGGACTAAATTCTACACCAGCTATGATTATTACTAAATCACGAAATGCTACTGGCGAGTGGGGAGTATACTATACTAATGAAGGTATTAATACTAATTGGATGTTATTAAATTCTACTGCGGCAAAAGGTATAAATAATGGACCTTTATCTGGTGGAGCCTATGTTATTATACAGCCTACAAATTTTCAAATTGCCCAAACTGCATTCGCAAATTCAGCTTCTGAGATGATTGCTTACTGCTGGACAGCTATACCAGGTTATTCATCGTTTGGTAGTTATACCGCAAATGGAATTACTGATGGTCCTTTTGTATATCTTGGTTTTAGACCTAAATTTATCATGATTAAGAAAACAAGTGGAACATCTAATTGGATATTACGTGATTCGGTTAGAGGTCCTACCAATGTACATGAAAGTGTTTTGTGGTCAAACCTAACCCTTCAAGAGGGTGGTGGATTTGCAGGCAGCAACTACTCGATTGACTTTCTCTCGAATGGATTCAAGATCCGCAATGTAGGTGACGACTCTAATGTCACAGCAGGTCAAACCTACATATACATGGCCTTTGCAGAACACCCAACCAGACTAGCCACAGCAAGATAGGAGCAACTATGGGCAAATATATAGGTAGTACAGCTACTATTCAACCTACGCAGGCTAGTGCTGGTGGCGTCTACACACTAAAAGATCAGTTAGTATATAATGCACGCGAGCAGTGGCCAGTTGGTCGTGATCCCTACTTTAATTACACAACACTGTTGTTGCAGGGCGATGTACCTTACACACGCGGTCGTAATGCAATGACCACACCGCTAGCGTACAACAGTGATGCTAGTGCAAATAACTTCTTAATTACGCCTAATGGTGATGTAGGCCCTCGTCCGTTCTCGCCTTACTTTGGGGGGAATTACAGCGTTTATTTTGATGGGAGCGGGACGTTACTTCGCACCACAGCAAGCGCCTTATCTAGTTCGGCGTTTACGGTTGAAGGATGGGTTTATCTGGCTGGCGCATCCAATCAAACCTACGCCTTCTTTGATTTTGCAAACGCAATTAACCTGTACGGGATGATGTTGCTGCACACCTCATCCGGAAATCTTGAGTTTTCCTTGCGTTCCACCAGTTCATCAACTCCAGTTATTGGGACAATCACTAGTAGCTTTGCTGGTCTGTATAACAAGTGGGTTCATATAGCTGTTACGTATGACGGGTCCGTGTATCGGATGTTCGTTGACGGCCAGTCAGTCGGAACTCCCGTTTCCTCTGCGACGCAAGTAGTAGCGTTAAACGTTCTAACCGTCGGCGCCAGAAGCGATTCAAGCCCGACTCAGGTGTGGCTAGGTTACATATCAAACTTCCGATATGTGACTGGCGCTGCTCTCTATACGAGCAATTTCACGCCTTCTCTGGCGCCGCTTTCAATTGCCGCTTCTGGTACTGCACGACTTCTAATTTGTCAGTCCAACCGCTTCATCGACAACAGCAGCAGCCCTTACACACTCACTGTCACTGGCTCCCCCCGCATCACCGACAACAGCCCGTTTGTATCCCCCGACTTCACGACCGGCGCGGGGTACTTTGATGGGAACGGAGACTATTTTGGCAATATTGGTACTACTAGCAGCTTTAATTTTATGCACAGCGGTGGTCCACTATTTACTTTCCAATGCTGGGTATATCCAACTTCAATGCCTGGATCTGGTGAAGAAAGAGCTATTTTTACAACTATTGATGGTACAGCGAATGTAGGTATTTCTCTAAGATTAGCTCCCAATAACTCAACAAGCTCTTATTTTAGTTGTTATATTGCTAGAGGAAGTGCAGGCACTTATATTTTTAGCTCTGCTTCATCTGGTACTGTGCCTTTAAATGCTTGGTCACACATTGCATTAGTTTATGATCAATCACTAGCTTCTAATAACGGTATATTTTATATAAATGGTGTACAAAGTGGTACAGGTAATAAAACAGGTAGTTCTGTAGCATCTTCAGATGCTAGTTATAGTGGAAGAATTGGTGCCTATCAAGTTTCAGAATCAATAACATATAATTTTCGTGGCTTTATAAGTGACTTAAAAATATCTAATACTGCTGATAGTATAGTATTACCAACTAAACCATTATTACCTGATTCTAATACTAAATTACTAACCTTACAAACCCGCGCTCCAAGCCAAAACATCAACTTCATCGACTCCAGCCCCAACGAGCTCCTGGTTACAAAGTCAAATACTGTTACACAAGGTACATTTAGTCCATATACTTCTAGTTGGTCAAATTACTTTAATGGTTCCAGTGGAATTACACTACCTAACAATGCAAATTATGGCGTAGCTGCAAATACAGATTTTTGTTGGGAAGCATTTATATATATGCCTAGCCTTCCAGCTAGTGCAGGACACTATTCAATTTGGAATAATAGAAATGCTCCAGTATCAGCATGCGGCTGGCAGTTTGGTTTTGCTAATGTGAGTGGTACCTACGCGATAGTTGGAACACTAACCAGCGGATCAACAGATACTAATGTTAGTATTAATCTAATTAATCAATCATTAGTTACAGCTAATCAGTGGCACCATATTGCTTTAGCAAGAAATAATGGTGTAATATATGGTTATTGGAATGGTGTACTACAAGGAACATTAAACTATACCGCAAGTATTAATGCTGGTGCAGGAGTTAGTGGTATTGGTTGGCGTCCTAATGGATATAATGACTTATATTTTAATGGATATATTTCTAACTTTAGATTTGTTAACGGATCTGCAGTATATCCTGGTGGAGCTACGTTTACTGTTCCTACTACAGCTCTTGCACCGATAGCAAATACTGTACTATTAACCGCAGCATCAAATAGATTTATAGATTTAAGTACACAAAATGCAACTATTAGCTTGCAATCTTCTCCGTCTGTTCAGCCATTTAGTCCACATGCACCAACTAGCGCTATAAGTTCACAAGTTACTGGTGGAAGTGGCTACTTCTCAAGTGGAAGCTTAACTATACCACATTCACCAGTACTAAATCTTAATTCAGTAGATTTTTGTATTGAAGCCTGGGTTTATTTAATATCCGCACCACTTACAATTGCTCAAAAATATGTTGGGGGAAATGTAGGCAGCTCAGAGTACTACTTTGCAATTGATGGCACTAATCAACTGTCTATTGCTGTAGATGGCGGTGGTGGTGAAGATTACTTTAGAACTAGTGCAAATACAGTTAGACCTAATGCATGGAATCATTGCGTAGTTACCAGAGTAGGTAATGATTTTAAACTATTTATTAATGGTGTACTACAAAATTATAGTACTAGTAGTAGAACACTAAATGCTACTAGCACAGGTTTTACTAGTGGAGGAGGATCTGGAAACTACATATCTTCCGTACGCATAACTAAGGGCACAATTCCTGATCAATATAAAACAGTAGCTACAACTACAGGTATACAAGTATTTACACCACCAACAGGTCCTCTAGCCAGTATACCAGGAACACAGCTACTCTTAAACTTTACCAACGGTGCAGCAGTAGACGCAACTGGTCGTAATGTGTTAGAGTCGGTAGGGAATGTGCACACCACACGTGCGCAGGCTAAGTTTGATCCACTAATTGGTGGTAGTGCAATATACTTTGATGGTACTAGTGATTGGTTGGCTTCCAGTAACGGAAATATGTTTATTACAGGAACAGAGAATTTCACTGTTGAAGGCTGGTTGTATCTCAACAGCATTGCTGGTACACAAGCAATTATTTCTGGAACTACCAATAATTCATTTTTCTTACGTTATGGACGAGGTTATAACCTAACTCAAGGTTTAAACATTGGCCGACAATTTGTAGCTGATGCAGAGTATTGTGCGTTTACGTTTGCCACCGGACAGTGGTATCACATTGCTGTCTGTCGAAGTAATGGAACAATATATTTCTTCGTAAACGGACAACAACAAACAACGCAAGGGTCTGGCGTATCGTCTTATTCATTTGCAACCACACCCAATTATGTCGTTGGAACTTCCAATGTTACAAATGGTGCAGAACCTATTAATGGTTATCTTAATGACTTACGGGTTACTAGAGGTGTAGCTCGTTACACCACCAACTTCAATACGAATCTCCCTGCCGCACCATTCCCCCGAGGTTAAAATATGTACGCAATCGTCGAAAACGGCCGTGTAGTCAACACGGCACAAACTATGCAACAGATGTTTATTAACAACTGTTTTCCACCTAGTGGTACGCAGGAGTGGATGCTTGAACACAATGTTTATGAAGTAATCTATCCTAACTACAATCCTAGTACGCATCAACTAGCGGCTGCAACACCACAAATAACCGGCACGCGTGTTATGATACATCAAGTGGTACCTATACCCACACAGCCGGAACCAGAACCACAAGCAGAAGCACAACCAGAACCAGCTATAGAACCTACACCTGTTGGTGCTGATACTACAACCTAAGGAGTCACTATGCCAAGTCGCGCGTTTCAACAAGCTAGTATTATAAGCAGCGATGGTGCCTTAACCGGAGTAACTGTCACACCTAGTCAAATTAGCGATCAGGCAAATACTAGTACAGGTTATATAGACTTACCAAGCGGTACAACTGCACAGCGTCCTGTGAGTACTACTAGTGGTTCGGTACGATATAATACAACACTGGCTACTGTAGAAGTCTACAACGGCACTAGCTGGCTGCCAGTTGGCACAGTTTATGATGCTGAGAGTAGTAGTACAGGATTTTTTGACTTGCCTAGCGGTACTACTGCACAACGTCCTGCTACACCTAGTGTAGGTATGATGCGGTATAATAGCACAACAGGATTTGTAGAAGTTTATACTAGCATAGGATGGAGTATAGTAGGACAACCACCCCCAACTATTACTAATGTAACCCCTGTAACTTTTAATGGTGAGCAGGGAACAACATTTACTATAAATGGTATTAATTTTACCAGTGATGCTACTGTAAAATTTATTACAAATAATTCCATAGAATTTTTAGCAGCTACAGTAACTTTTATTGATAGTACACAAATTACAGCAACTACCTCAAGAGATTTTACTGTAGCAGAAGAACCCCTAGATATAAAAGTTACTCAATCTAGTGGTTCAGCTACACTTGTTGATAGTATAGATTGTGGTGGAACACCTACATGGAGTACTGCTGCCGGAACTATAGCAACTATAAATGATGCTCTTGGTAGCTATAATCCTATAGCTACACTATCAGCTACCGATCCGGATGCAGGAGCAACTATAAGTTATTCCGTTAGCTCAGGTTCTTTACCTGCTGGTACCATTCTTAATTCTAGTACTGGCCAAATTTCTGGGGATCCTGATAATGTTGCTGGCCAAACAACAAGTAATTTTAGTATAGCAGCCACTGATAATGCGGGTAATTCAAGTATAAGAGCATTTAGTATTATTGTCAATCCTACTGCAGATGGTAGTACTAGTACTAGGGCCGCTGTTTCTGGTAATGCAATAAAAACACTTGGATTAAGTAGTGATTATTATTGGATAGCTCCTCCGGGACAATCAGCCAAATATTGTTATGTAGATAATACTAATTACGGAGGAGGATGGGTATTAGTACAAGCAGTAGGCAGCGGAACTAATTATCACTGGGCTCAAACTGTTGATTATAATTTATATAATGATGGAACAAAGAGTTATATTCCATTTAGTGGAGCCAATTATAGCTCTAGCTCCGGCAGAAGATTTTCAGATGCATTTATAAAAGCAATAGGTATAAATGGTGAGGGAATATTACGCTATGAAGTAGCTAGAAATGGTGCTCAACCAGTTAGCAATAATCCTATAACTTCAACTACAGATTATAAATATGCAGTTTTTGTTAGATATGATAATGGCTTCACCTGGTATAATTCTAGTAATAGTGGTGGTGACGCAGATAGAGTTTCAAAAGCTGTGGATATATCTCACGCATATCCATTTAATTGGGAAACTGGTGGAAGCGGACATTTTATTCTACTTAGTTCAGCCTATAAAGTATTAGATATGCACTCAGATCCTAGTAGTATTAAAACAACTGGTTACGATAATTATAGAATTTTATTTGGATATACTGGTACTGCAGGTCTAGGTATTTATGGCGGTAGCTCCTCTTTTACGGGCACTGCTGAGGGTAATCCAGGATATCAATGGGTTAGATAATTAAAATTATATAAACTAATAAACAGGAGAAATTATGCCATCAAAAGCCCGAAGCCTAGGCAAGGCTGTTAGTAGTGGTAATCCGCTAGCCACTGGCGTAATTAATGCTAGTGATATTAGTGGCTTAAATGCCAATGCACTTAGTGATGTAGACACCATCACTCAAGCGCCACAAAATAATCAAGCACTAGTTTGGAGCAGTGGCGTATCCAACTGGGTACCTGGCACTATTAATAGCGGAGTTACTAGTGTTAATGGTCTTGCGGGTGCTGTAACTGGTCTAGCAACACTAGATAGCCCAACGTTTACCGGGATACCAGCAGCACCTACTGCTGCTTTGGGTACTAATACTACTCAATTAGCGACAACAGCTTTTGTTAGTACAGCAGTAGCTAACTTAGTTGCTAGTGCTCCTGCAACACTTGATACCTTAAATGAATTAGCCACTGCATTGGGCAATGATGCTAATTTTAGTACTACTATTACTACTAGCCTAGGCAATAAGTTAAACACTAGTGGTGGTACACTAACTGGTGCACTGTCTATAACTAGTAGTACTGCTAGTACTAGTTCAACTACGGGTGCGCTAATAGTAACAGGTGGAGTTGGTATTGGCGGTGCTTTAAATGTAGGAGGCACAGTATTACCTGGTACTGACAATAGTTATGATTTAGGCAGCTTTACCTATCGCTGGCGTAATATCTACACGGCTGACATGCACTTTAGCAATGAGGGTGGTGGTAATAGTGTAGATGGCACCTGGGGTAGTTGGACACTGCAGGAGGGTATGGATAACATCTATATGCTCAACAACAGAACAGGCAAGCGCTACAAAATTAAACTGGAGGAAGTATAATGGCTTTAATAGTTGGAACTAGTTCCTCAAATACACAAATATTAGCTGCAAATTCTTCTCGTCCTGCTAGTCCAACAGCCGGAACTATTTTTTACAATAGTGTTAATCAAGCTATGGAGATCTATACTCCTACTGGCTGGACACAAATTGGTGGTCAGCTAGGAGCTAGCCAAAATAATCCAGCTAATTCTGCTGCAGCAATAAAAACAGCAACACCTTCGGCTACTAGTGGTTTATATTGGATAAAGCCCACAACTTATTCAGGCTCAGCAGTTCAATTATACTGTGATATGGTATATGATGGCGGAGGCTGGACATTAGTATTTGCTTACCATAAAGGTCAAACGCCAGTTGCAGATCCGAGTTCCTACTATACGTCACCTGAAGCTGCTGCAACTGCAAATAGTATAAATATATCTACTGTTGCAACACCCAATGATCCGACAAAAAGTTACTGCTTACCTGTTGAATTCTGGCAAACTGGTACAGAAATAAGGGAAGAAATTGCAATAAGCGGTGGTACTTGGCCTAATAACACCAATAGAGTGGTTATGTATATTGGCGGCAGAACATCTAGCGGTACTCTAGGTAACTACTTATCTTCTGCAAATATGAGTACAGCGCGTGCAATGATGGGATGGAATACAAGAGGGAATTATGGACAATTTGGCAATGTATGTAGAAATGGGTACTTAAGTAATACACTAGGTCTAGAAACACGTTATGCTAGTGGTAGTAACGCTGGTGGAACTGTACTAGGTATTCAAGTTGATGCAAGTCATCTGGGTACTGCTACAACTACTGATGGTACTTACTCATATACAAATCAAACCGGAGCATCTGGTTCTAGTTGGATGGGTAGAGGTAACGGATATGGAGATCAAGGTAGCTCTACTAACGGTGCTAGTCCGAACGGTACTCGTTGGGGCCTTGTTTGGGTAAGATAGTTTATAAAGGATAAAAGATGACCAAAGCCGCAACACTTGCCACAGCCGTTAGTACCGGCATAATTAGCGATGGTGGCACACTAGATCAAAGCGATGTAACCACTGCACTAGGATTTACGCCAGAAAGCGCTGCAAATAAAAACCAAAACAATGGTTACGCTGGCCTAGACAGCAGCGGCAAGGTTGCAAGTGCACAGCTACCCAGTTATGTAGACGACGTTCTAGAGTACGCAAATCAAGCAAGTCTACCAGCTAGTGGCGAAACTGGCAAAATATACATAACCTTAGACAACAACAAAGTATATCGCTGGTCAGGTAGTGTTTATGTAGAGATTGTAGCTACTCCAGGTAGTACTGATAGTGTTACCGAAGGTTCAACAAATCTCTACTACACAGACGCCAGAGTAGTTACTAAACTTGGCACTACTAGCATAGACGCACTTAGTGATGTAGACACAACAACTAGTGCACCTACTAACAGCCAGGCCCTAGTATGGAATAGCACTAGCAGCAAGTGGGTACCAGGTACAGTTAGTGCAACCATTACAGGTTCAACTACTCGTACACTTACTACAATAACAGCTACTAGTAATCAAACACTATTTACAGCTAGCGGCGGCTATACAGTTGGTTACGTAGATGTATATCAAAATGGTATTAAACTAGTAGGCGGTGGAGATGACTTTACCGCTACTAATGGTACTAGCATAACACTTACGCAAGGTGCTAGCGCTGGTGATGTAGTTGAAATAGTAGCCTATCAATTAGCAACTGTTGTAAGCACTGCAGGTGCCAAAGCTGCTGGTGGTATACTAGTAAACAGAACAACTATAGATGAAAACTATACTTTTCCAAGTGGACACAATGGCTTTAGCATAGGGCCTGTTGTTATTAGTAGTGGCGTAACAGTAAATCTTGCAAGTAATCAGCGTTGGGTGGTAATTTAATATGAGTACAATTCGTGCAGGTAATACAACTACAACTGGCTTAACTTATACTAGTGATACAACTGGGCAGCTTAATCTTGAAGCTCAAAACGGCATTATAAATATGCAGACCAGTACTGGCGGCATGATAATTCCTAGCGGTACAACTGCTGAACGACCAGCTACACCTACAATCGGCACTACTAGATTGAACAGTACAACTGGTGCCATGGAAGTATATTTAAGTGGTGGTTGGACTACTATTGTAAGCCCTACATATAGCATTGACTACTTGATAGTTGCTGGCGGAGGTGGTGGTGGATATGACTACGCAGGCGGCGGTGGTGCTGGTGGGTATATAGCTTCTTCCCTATCAGGTCTTACTACTGGCAGTCAATATCCAATAACTATAGGAGCCGGTGGTAGTGGTAGCGGTAGTACTACAGGCAGCAATGGTAATAATTCTATATTTAATTCACAAACTGCAATAGGCGGTGGTGGTGGTGGTAAAGGCGGTGCAAGTAACACTGCTGGTAGTGTTGGTGGCAGTGGTGGTGGAGGTGCTTGGGGTAATACTGGTGCTGCCGGAACAGCCGGACAAGGAAATAGCGGCGGAAACAGTTTTAGTAATAGTAACGCTCAAACTGCTGGAGGTGGAGGTGGTGCAAATGCTGCAGGAACAACCGGTACTGCAGGATCTGTATCGGGTAGTGGTGGAGCAGGAAAACAATGGTTAGACGGTAATTATTATGCCGGCGGTGGTGGCGGCGGTGGCTACCTTGGGTATGGAGTAAATGTAGCAGCTGCTAGTTTAGGTGGTGGTGGAGTTGGTGGACTATTAGCTACTGCACCAACACCTGGTAATCCTAATACTGGTGGAGGTGGCGGTGGCCAAGGTGGCGGACCAGGTGCCGGAAGCAGTGGTGCTAGTGGTGGTAGCGGTGTAGTTATAATTCGCTATAGTGGGGCACAGCGTGGCAGTGGTGGCACCGTAACTAGTGCAAATGGGTATACCTACCACACATTTACAACCAGCGGCACATTTACAGCATAGGACAAACAATGGCAAGCATAATTAAAGCAGACGACGGCGTTGCCAGTGGCCAAACTGGTATAGTTTATACGGCGGATACTACTGGTACACTTGAGCTGCAGGCTACTAGTGGATTAGTTACTGCTAGTAATAATACCGGGGCTTTTGGGGTGCCTGTAGGAACTACAGCGCAGCGGCCCGGTACACCAACAACTGGCATGACTAGATATAATACTACCAATAATCTACTAGAGGTTTATACCGGCACCGAATGGAAAGCTGTTGGCGATCAAGCAGCAACCTATACTGTTCAATATTTAATTATTGCTGGTGGAGGAGGAGGCGGGCCCGGATATCAAGCCGGAGGTGGCGGTGCAGGTGGCTATAGATCATCTGTACAAGGAGAATCTTCTGGCGGAGGAGCTTCGGCGGAACCAACTATTGCATTAGTTCCAGGCACTACTCATTCAGTTATAGTTGGATCTGGTGGTGCTGGCGGTGCAGCAATATCCGGCACTTCTACTAATAAAGGAAGCAACGGTAGTGATTCGTCTTTTGGCTCTATAACTTCTATTGGTGGAGGTGGTGGAGCTTCCTACTGGAATACAAATACTGATGGACTTGCTGGAGGTTCTGGTGGAGGTGCCGGTAACGGTAATGGAACTAGTGATCTTGGCGGTGCTGGAACATCCGGTCAAGGATATGCGGGCGGTGCAGCGCCTGGATATGATACACCGTGGTCTGGTGGAGGCGGTGGCGGAGCAGGAGGACTTGGATCTAACGGTGGTGGTCTCAATGCCATTGGTAATGGTGGAATCGGGGTTTTTTCCTCAATAACTGGCACTTCTATAGGAAGAGCTGGAGGTGGAGGGGGCGGAACTTGGGTAAATACTACCACAACGGCAACATCTGGTGGCGGAGCAGGAGGACTAGGAAGCCCTAGTAATACTGCACCAGTTTCTGGCTCAACAAACACCGGCGGCGGTGGCGGTGGCGGCGGAGGAAATAATATTGCTGGAGCTCAGGGAGGTAGTGGGGTAGTTATTATCCGCTATCTTGGATCACAACGAGGAAGCGGCGGCACAGTTACAACTAGCGGAGGGTATACTATACATACCTTTACCAGTTCAGGCACATTTACAGCATAGGAGACAATATGCCATTAACATTAGATGCAGCAAATGGTGTAATTCCGCCAACTTGGACTACAGCTACACGTCCTAGCAGTCCTAATGCTGGACAAATGGGGTTTAATAGTACACTAGGTTATCCTGAATGGTATAGTGCCAGCGATAATAGTTGGTATGGTTTTAATCAAAGTAGGACTTATAGTGTAGAATATTTAGTTATTGCCGGCGGTGGTGGTGGAGGT
>Ga0129333_10001433_pt1 | contig 21571 bp, 7 predicted proteins | sample CPB6_08_DNA_FD_94474 | JGI IMG/M metagenome (GOLD analysis project Ga0129333, IMG submission 94474) | Freshwater to marine salinity gradient microbial communities from Chesapeake Bay, USA - CPBay_Sum_0.6_0.8_DNA | ecosystem: Environmental > Aquatic > Marine > Coastal | place: USA: Chesapeake Bay... | reverse complement strand
CGCCCAGTTGACCACTTGTGTTCCATCCCCAGGTAAACAAGGCACCATCAGATCTTATGGCGGCTGTGTGAGTGCCAAGGGGTCCAGCCGCCACAGCAGTCCATGAACTGGAGCCAATCTGCACTGGTGATGATCGGTTGGTTGCGGTACCATCACCCAGTTGACCCAACAGGTTCCCTCCCCAGCCAAACAATGTGCCGCCCGATCTTATGGCCATTGTGAAGTTGTTACCGGCTGACACTGCTGTCCATGAACTGGATCCGACCTGCACCGGTGATGATCGGTTGGTTGTGGTGCCGCTGCCCAGCTGACCAGTGCCGTTCGTGCCCCAGGTCCATAATGTACCATCTGATCTTATGGCAGCTGTGTGGGCTCCGCCGCCAGACACCATGGTCCAGCTTTGAGAATCAACCCATCCTAGTTGACCCGTTGGGTTTCCTCCCCAGGTAAACAAGGCACCATCGGATCTTATGGCAGCTGTATGACTTAAATTAGCCGACACTGCTGTCCATGAACTGGAGCCAATTTGCACTGGCGATGATACGTTGGTTGTGGTTCCGTTGCCCAGTCGACCGTACTGGCCGCCGCCCCAGGTAAACAAAGAACCATCGGATCTTATGGCGGCACAATGGCTAAATCCAGCTCCGACCGAGGTCCATGAACTGGATCCGATCTGCACTGGTGATGATCGGTTGGTTGTTGTACTATCACCTATTTGACCACCTTGATTATTACCCCAGGTAAACAAGTAACCGTCGGATCTTATGGCTGCTGTGAAGTTGCCTCCGGCTGACACTGCTGTCCATGAACTGGTGCCGATCTGCACTGGTGACGATCGGTTGATCGTGGTGCCGTCGCCCAGTTGCCCAGAGGAATTGAGCCCCCAGGTCCATAATGTACCATCGGATCTTATGGCAGCTGTATGAGTACTTTTAGATGCCGACACTGCGGTCCAGCTGTACAATGTACTTGTCCATCCTAGCTGGCCGTATGTGTTGTTGCCCCAAGTAAACAAGGCACCACCTGATCTTATGGCCATTGTGAAACCGCTGGCAGTAGTGAAACCGCCGGCTGCGACCGCGGTCCATGAACTGGATCCAATCTGCACTGGTGACAACGTTGCATTGGCTGTGGTGCCGTTGCCCAGTTGACCCTGTGGGTTCCCTCCCCAGGTAAACAAGTAACCATCTGATCTTATGGCAGCTGTGTGACTGGCAGGTCCTGCTGAGATTGCAGTCCAACTGTACAATGTACTTGTATAGCCCAATGGACCGCCGTAGCCCTGTCCCCAAGTGTATAAAAATTTTGCTGTGGACACAGAACCTGCAGCAGCAAACATAGTTCCTATGTCAACACCACCAGATCGAAATCCAGTGGTGGCACCAAATGCTGTGCCGCCATTGGTCACGCTGTAATAGTAGTTAGAAATATCAGTGCCGCCCCTTGTGAGATTGACGTTGGCTCGCTTGCTCGATGCACCAATGGGCTCAAACAACGTGTCAAGATCTGCTCCGCTGACTCTAAAACTGGTGGTAGGCATTGCTAATTATGTCTATGGTTATTATGGTGTTGTAGGCGTTTCTTCGGGTGCGGGCTGCGGATCTTCGGGTGCAGGTTGGGGGATTTCCAAAATGTCTCTGTGCTCAATTACCTCGCCATTTTCCACAGTGTAGTAGGGAAAGTCAGACATTCTGTGAGTAGCAGGATCAAAAGGCGTGGTGTCCCTTACAATCATTACAAAGCCATTGACCTTCATGAAATCTTCGTCCACTTTGCACTTCAAATGAAAATTTTCTATGCCTTCCCATGTTTGCGGCAAAAGGTCGTATACTCCTTGCAGTGTTCCGTCTACTAAATTTGCATATACTGTCATTGTTTCTCCTATTGGTCTTTATACAAATTAACCAATTCCTGTTATTTAACCTTCCAAGTCTTGGTTGTTTGTATAACCATTGTTAATTTGAATTTTTGTTTTGTAAATCCTGTATTTGTTGTTGTTGCTCTTTGATAGCCTCAATCAACAGTGCAACCAGGTCACCATAACTGACTCGGTAAGTGTCTTTTTCATTGCCGGTCACAGCTTCAGGAAAAACTTCCAACAACTGCTGAGCTGCAACACCGGCGTGCCTGACTTTGAGATCATCGTTGATAAAGTTATAGGTTATACCGTCAATGGCCATGACTCTTTGCAAAGCTGTGCCAATGGGTTTGATATTTTCTTTTAATCTGCGGTCAGATGTGGTGTTGAAAATCAAAGCATTCACAGTTCCAGCAAAGTTTCCAGCGGTGGCACCGTTGGAAGGATCAATGTAATAAGTTGTGTTGTTGGAATCGTAAAATGCAGTGGCCAGTATGTTGCCGCCGGTGATGTTGCCAACAGCAGACATTGTGGTACCACTTAATATGCCACTGGCAGCAGATACCAAACCAGCAGTATTAACGTTGCTACCAGTGACGTTGCCTGCTGCTGACAGCGCAAAAGTAGCCGAATTAAAACTCAATCCCACTGTGGTAATTGCACCAGTTAGAGATATACTGGTACCATTGAAATTAGAACCATTTATGTTGGCACTAGAAGTAATGGTACTGACAGCACTGATCAACCCACCGGTCAACAAATTACCACCGGTAACGTTGCCCTGAGCAGACACAGTGAGAGCAGTTGCTACCCCAGTGGCAGCAGATATTGTACCGTTGGTTAATATGTTACCGCCAGTGACGTTGCCAGTGGTGGTAATGTTTGATGTGTTTGTTCCGCTGGCCAAATAACTAGCAACGTTAGAGTTACCATATGTTCCAGTAATGCCAGTCAACTGGCTACCGTTACCAAAGATAAAGCTTCCTGTTACATTGCCTGCTGCACTGATCAATCCAGCAGTTACAAAATTACCACTGGATGTATTGGCTGTTATAGTCAATGAACTCAGCGTACCAACACTGGTAATATTTGGCTGAGCCGCAGTTGTTACAGTACCAGCAGTGGTTGCCGTGGTAGCAGTGGTTGCTGAACCAGCACTGCCGGCACTGACTGCATAAGTGGCATTGGCCACTGCTGTGCTACCAAGTGCTGTGGTTACGTTGGCTGCTGTTAATCCTGTCACATAAGTAGCAGTGGTAGCAGTGGTTGCTGAACCAGCACTGGTTGCATAAGTGGCATTGGCCACTATACCAGCGACATTGCTGCCATTAATGCTGGTCAATGTTGCACCATTGCCGATAAAGTTATTGGCAATGATGTCGCCAGCAGCAGATATCAATCCACCGGTCAACAAGTTACCACCAGACACATTGGCTGTGGCCAGTATGTTACCAGTTGCACTGATTAGTCCGCCAGTTAACAAATTGGCACCAGTGATGTTGGCACTAGATCTAATGGTACTGGTAGCAGAAATCAATCCAGCAGTGGTCAAGTTACCACCAACAACATTGCCTGATGCACTGACAGTAACGCCTTGAATCAATGCACTGCTTAAAAGATTGCCACTGGATATGTTGGCAGCAGAGGTCACGTTTCCAGCAGCAGAAATCAAACCACTTGTGGTCAAATTGGCACCAATGATGTTGCCCGACAAGCTGGCAATATTACCAGTCAGCGATGTAGTAATACTAACGTTGTTGGCAGAAAGATTTCCACTGTAGGTCGGCAAATACGCAGCCACGTTTGAATTGCCGTAGCTGGTAATGCCAGTGAGCTGACTGCCATTACCAATATAGTATGTGGCCGAAATGTTTCCAGCCGAACTGACATTGCCAGTTGCCGATATCAAGCCAGTGGTCAATAGGTTGCCGCCAGTGATGTTGCTTGAAGCACTAAATGCGCCGCCGTATGTTAATGGCCCAGCACCGGTACGGCCCAACTGTGTGCTATCAGCATTGCCAAACACAATGTATGCATTGGCGGCATTTTGCTGACCACGGATGCCTATGGTATCTGCGGCGTTGATGTCACCAATCCAAGCGTCGTCGCCAACTTGGAAGTTTGTCCCGCTACCGTTGTTAGAGGAAACTATAATGCCAGCAGTGAGTGTATTGGTAAATTTGTTGTATGTAAATTGTGCATTGCCGCCAAATGCACCGCCATCGTTAAACTGTACGTAAGTGTTTGAACCTCCCGGGGTTCCGCCGCTGCCAGCCAACAAGTCGGTACCAACACCAGCAGCAGCCGACGATAAATCAATATACGCTCCGCGATTGGTGCCGCCGCCTTCGTAAAATCTCAATTGATTTTGGAATACATCAACTATTACGTTGCCCGATAAGGTAGTGTTGGTAGCAGCCAATGCCAAGTTAATTTGGCCGCCTTCGTTGCCCGATGATTGAGTTGAGTTTAATTCAAGACCGTACACTCTTCCTGTGGCCGACATTACTCCAGGAGTAAAAACACCAGCTGAGTTGGCAGTCATTATGCTACTGAATGCGTTGGTAGTTCTGAATTTGAATGCACCTGCTGCTGAACCACCCATGCCAACATCAAAAAACATGTCGCTGGTCACAGTGGAGTAGTCACGAATTGCCATGTTGGCACCGGTACCAGCTGTTGGGAAGAATCCCAACGCAACGTTGCTAACAGCAGCGTTTCCTACTGCAAATGCCGTACTATTGGTTCCACCCGAAGATGTTATAGTTCCTGTGGCGCTGACAATGCCGCCGGTTAAGACGTTGCCGCCTGTGACGTTACCGGTGGCTGTTATTAACCCGCCGGTTAAGACGTTGCCACCAGTGATGTTGGCTGTTAAACTTACACTAGTACCAGTTGCTGCCCCAATGTTGGGTGTGGTCAAATTGGCGCTGGCCTTGACAATGATGTTGCCCGAACCGTCAAACGCCGTGGTATTGTTGTCAACCTTGGCTGAAAATACAGTGCCTGCCAGACTCAAGCCAGCTGAGCCGTTGGCCGAGTAAACCTGACTTTGACTGAACTGAGCAAATGAGATATTTGATGTACCAAATGTGATTGTTCCTGACGGTGCATCAACAATCCAAGCTGATCCCAAGTTCACGTTACCGCCGGTAACAAAGAAGTAGTCATTGAGACCCAACGCATTTGGATTGCCGGCACCATATTCATCAGCATCGGCCGAACGTGTGATTACTGTGGCATTTGACCAGGTGTAGATACCGTTGTGAACAGCGTTGGCTTCGTTCTTGACCAAGATACGTGTACCAGCTGTTTGAACGTTGGCTGTGTCGATCAAGTTGAACGAACCAGTAGTGGTCAATGTAGCACCAATGCCGTTGCCAGCACCATTGGGCTGCGCATAGGTGATTGTACCACTTGTAGTTGCAGCCAGTGTGGTTGTGGTTGCTGCATACACTGCCTCGTGATACGAAATAGCGGTTGACACCAAGTTATCAACATATTGTTTGGTTGCCGCATCGGCATCTTGTGCTGGATAACCCACATTATTGATATAGGTGTTGGCACTTAACACAATGTTGCCAGCGGGAGTCAAGTTAATATTACCGGATCCAGTGCTGATGGTAAGTGCTCCGGCACTGTTGCGAACTGTGCCGGTGTTGACATTACCGCCAGTGACGTTGCCAGTGGCGCTGATCAGTCCACCAGTTAAGATGTTACCGCCTGTGATATTGGCACTAACACTTACTACAGATCCCAACAATGAGGTACCAGTCACTGTACTAGCTGCGGATATCAATCCGCCTGTTAATACATTACCTCCAGTGACGTTGCCAGTGGCACTAACCAGACCGCCGGTCAAAATGTTACCACCAATGATGTTGGCTGCGATACTTAAATTGAGGTTGCCTAAAATATTACCGGCAGCACTGATATTGCCACCGCTATTGGTTTGATTGATGAATTGAGCATTGGCACTTGTGGCTATCAACGTTCCAGTTACGTTTCCGCCTTGTGCTGAATTGAATGTGGTTACGTTAGCAATCGTGGTAGTGATGTTTCCAACGGTTAGGTTGCCAGTGGCACTAATCAAACCACTGGTTAAGATGTTGCCGCCGGTGACGTTGGCAGCACTGGTAATAGTCGATGTAGCCGAAATTAACCCGCCGGTTAAGATGTTGCCGCCGGTGACGTTAGCACTAGCTGATACCAATCCACTGGTTAACAAATTGCCACCAGTTACGTTAGCAGTGGTTATGATATTTGATGAATTGGTTCCTGATGCCAGATACGTAGCAACATTGGCGTCAGAGTAGCCGGCCGGTAGCCCAGTTAGCTGGCTACCATTGCCAATGAAGTAACTGGCCGAAACATTGCCAGCTGAACTGATATTGCCCGTTGCTGTTATGATTCCGCCAGTGACTATGTTGCCACCAGTAACGTTCCCACCAGCACTGACACCGTTGATCAAAGAAATGTTGTTGCCCGAAACATTGCCGCCGGCCAGAATGTTTCCAACAGAAGAAATCAATCCTCCCGAGTAGACATTGCCTCCGATACCTGCGCCGCCAACCACACGCAATGCACCTGTGGTTGTATTGGCAGCAGCCGTGGCTGTCTCAATATAAAATTGACCAGTTGCGTGTATGAAACGCATTTTTTCAGCAGCAGAAGTAAACCCTCCTGTGGCAAACACAATGTCTTTAGTGCCCTGGTCACCGGTTGCTAGAACCAAATTGCCGCCGGCGCCATCTGTGTTGCCTTGCACAAACAAGTAGCCATCGTTGGCATCAGTAATTGTATAGGCAGTGTCATTGAAGCCTGAACCAGTCATGCCCATGTCTGTCCATGCAGCAGTTTCGGTTCCGTTGTCAGCGTATGCTACCCAATCTGCTGATCCTGTGTCGTTTGTGTTTTGTATAGATGCCTGTATATACGTCAAACCAGTGGCTTTGGCCACTATGACCGGGTTTGTTAATACGCTATTTTGAGCGCCTGCACCAATGTATAACTGGCTGTTTCCAATGATATTTCCAGCAGCACTAACTATGCCTGCAGCAAACACACTGCCCGAACTGGTAACATTGCTGGCTGCACTGATCAATCCTGGGGTAATCAAGTTGCCTGTGTTGGTATTACCACTAACACTCAATGTCGATAGTGTGCCCACTGAGGTCAGGCTAGAATAAACAACATTGGAACTTAGAGTATTCCCAGTCAGAGCTGAAGCTGCAACACTGCTGGCTGTGACATTGGTAAGCTGGCTACCGTTGCCAATAAAGTAACTGCCAGTGATGTTACCAGCGGACGAAACTATTCCACCTGTCAATACATTACCGCCGGTAATATCTCCCGAAACAGAAACACTGGATAATATACCGACGCTGGTAATGTTGGGTTGGGCGTTTGTAGTAACTGTGCCGGCTGCGGCGGCGTATGTTGCATTTGCTACAGTACCAGTGAGTTGGCTACCGTTACCAATAATATAATTGCCAGTGACGTTACCGGTAGCTGAAACTACTCCGCCGGTAAGCAAATTACCGCCAGTGACGTTACCAAACGTGTAATTTCCGGTGTTGCTTATATTGTATGGTTGTATTACTGTGATGGCCATTTTGATCTCTTCTGTGAGTATTTAGCCCGTTTTTAAATATAATCTAAACGAGATAAACATCAAGCTAGGTATTATATTGTACTGCTGTCATGGAGCTCTATCCAGGATGTGGAGGATTCATCCCAGTAATAAAATTTACCATCATCTGGCATCGGAGTAGGTGCTTCCCATGTCATGGCTTCAAGGTTTCCGACCCAACTAGGGAATGGTTTTCTAGCCTGATGTTCTACGGCCTTCAATGCCGCATATTCTTCAGCGGTATATGTCGCAACAACGCCGGTTACAGACAAATCTGCGTCGTCGTCGCACGTTCCATAAAACAATGGTGCCCGTGTATATGCGCCCTCTGAAGTACATTGAATAGGCCAAGTTGATTCGTTTGTCCAATAAAGAACATAATTCTTCAATTTTGGGTAGGAAGGCCCTGTTCGCATTGGCTCTTCAGTACAGAGCTTTCCGGTATCGGCATCAATTTGGGTAATAGAAATATAAATCATGATGCTAGTTATGCCAGGACTCGACGGATAGCGCGACAACTGTAAGGAGAGTTATTCGGAGAAGCGCCCAAAAACCCATTCTGTCCATTATTGAAGTACATATAAAACGGATTGCCATACAACCCTCCGGCAGTAGATGAGAACAACAGCCATCCGTTTGACACCCCGGGATCTCCGATATATTGTGAACCGGTAGATCGAAATTCGGTTGCAGTTGTTTGAGAAGGATTACCTGATGACCAACCGGCGGCTTGATCGAGCGTTTTATAGTATGGGTTAGTACCAGGACTACCAAAGTTGGTGTTTGTAGTAGGTTTTAGGTTCCAATATAAAACCTGAAGCTCCCATTTGGAAGGCAAGTACCAATCGGTATACCCCCCTGTGTTTAAATTTTCGCAAAACTGAGCCGGAGTTGAGCCAGAGGAGGCTTGGAGCGCAGAGTTTGAGGGACCGTTAATATCACTAGTTGCGCTGGTGTTTGATGTGCCCCAATTTGAATAACTCTGTCCGACAGTCCTATCCGCCACAACCAAGTTGTAAATAGTCCCGCTAATATTAATTTGCCCAGCGTAAAAGCCGCCGCCATAGGCTTCACCAAGTTGCAGACCGGACGCACCTGTGCCAACCAACAAATGCATGATCCCTGACATTAGGTTACTCCTGCACCAGACACCACAAACACTGGATTAGCCCCGCCAGTGACACACAACAATGTAGCTACACCGTATTGAGCCAAGGTTCTGTTACCAGTAGTAGCACTGCCAGCCAAACGGAATGTTACATTGGTACCAGCAGTGATTGTTTGGTTTGAACTGGAGTTGTTGTAGATAGAAACTACATCGCCGGCACTGAATATCGATGCGTTAGCAGTTACCCCGCCTGTGGTAATAGAAATGTGTTTGCCCACGTCGGAAGCAATCAAACTGTAGGCTGATGTTTGAGAGTTTTGCGGGATGGCACGGATTTTTCCATAGCCATCAAACACGTTGCCGGTTGCAGATGCTAGCCCACCTATGTTGATATTATCACCAGTGATGTTACCACTTACACTTACAACAGATCCAATATGGCTTGCTGCCGAAACGACGCCAGAAGTAATCAAATTACCGCCAGTTATATTAGCACCAGATCTAATATTGCCAGAAGCACTTATCAATCCACTTGCTAGTACATTGCTGCCATTTATGTTGCCGGATGCACTGACAGTAGCAGCAATGATATCACTGCTGGCTCCGGCAATGGTAAGGCTACCGCCTGCTGGGTTGGTCAATACCAATGCATCCGCATTGGCACTAATAGTTGAATTACCAACATAAATTGTTGAGCTAGCTAACCAAAGCTCGTTCCATCGATGCGTACTATTACCAAGATTGTAAGTAACGTTTGACAGCGGCATTAGGTTGCTAGCTACATAGCCGGGGATAACAATATTTGCGGTAGTTAATGTATTGTTACTGGTATTAAATGTAAAATTAGAACTGGCGCCTAAATTGCCACTGTTGTTGAATTGAACTTGAGTGTTGCTGCCAGCAGCCTGGGTAGGCCCTGTAATTGCTACGCTAAACGATGTGACTTCGATATTAGATCCAGATGCCGGTGGAGTAGGAAATACAATATTTGCACCCACCAAAGAGTAACTGGTTCTTAATTGAATAACACCATCATAGTTAACTGTGGTGTTGTCAATGCTAGCCGGAGTTACACTGAGTGTGAAGTCAGTTTGTACACCGTTGCCAGTGAAGTCATCCACTGTGATTGTTGAACCTGAGGTTTGCGCAACCCAGGATAATGATCCAGATCCATCAGTTGACAGCACATAATTGGCTGTGCCGCCACCAATGTGAAGATTGCCGATACTGCCCAAACTTACATTACTTGTGTTTGCCAGGTTGATAATGCCGGTGCTGGTAATTCCAGCCGCAGTAATATTTCCTCCGCTGCTGATTAGCCCGGATGTGAGTATATTACCGCCGGTAACATTGCCGGCCACACTAGTAAATTGGTTACTAGCAATGACGGTAATTATGTTACTAGTATTTTTGTAAAATAAATTACCATCATTGTAGTTAATTGCCAGTTCCCCGGGCAGCAGGTTCCCTGAAGAGGGAACCGCATTAGCTGACGAGGACCTTTTGATTAATACAGTATTGGTCATTGTTGATCATTTTTCAATACTGTATTTATTTAGAATGTTCCGCCGTCGACTGTAGAGTTAACAGTTAACACTGACTCTCCGCCGGAGTACATGCCGCCAGCGTAGACATTTCCAGCAACCCCTACACCGCCTGCTACCAACAGCGCACCGCTTGTGGTGCTGGTTGCAGCAGTGGTTGCAGTGATGTTTGCCAAACTGGTAACAATCAAAGTTGCAGTATTTGCTGTACCACCTGTGGTTACATTGCCGCTGGTGATATTTCCAGTTACACTCAAACTACCCAGTGTACCAACGCTGGTCAAACTTGAGTTAACTACACTAGCTGCCAGTGTGTTGCCTGTCAAATTGTTAGCATCAACTGCTGATGCTGTTACACCAGTCAACTGACTACCGTTACCAATGAAGTAATTGGCAGTGATGTTGCCTGCGGCACTTACAATTCCACCAGTCAGTACGTTACCACCGGTGATGTTACCAACAGCAGATACCACGCGACCTGTGCCTACGTATATTCCAGATTGGCCATTGACAATGACATTTGATGGGCCTGTGCCCACTGTCACTGCTTCAGCCACTGGATCATAGTTGAATCCTGAAGTAGAAATTATGCCATATGACAATGACAGATTTGAGCCAGTGATGTTGCCACTGGCACTTATTCTGCCGCCGGTTAGAACATTACCACCAGTGATATTGCCAGTTGCTGACACTGTGCCGGCTGTGGCCAAATCACCACCAGTGATGGTTCCGGTTGCACTGATTGAGCCGCCTGTTTCAACGTTGCCGCCAGTGATGGTTCCGGTTGCACTTATTACGCCAGCAGTTCGCAGATTTGATGCATCAACGTTGCCAGTTGCACTAACAAATCCGCCGGCACTGATGTTGTTTCCGTCGATGTTACCAACAGCACTGATCAACCCGCCAGTTATCAAGTTACCAGAAACAGTGTTACCACTAACACTCAAGCTGCTCAGTGTACCAACAGTGGTCAAGCTAGAGTAGATAACTCCACTTGCCAGTGTGTTGCCGGTCAAGCTAGCTGCTGCGGCTTGAATGACCGCTTCACCAGCGGCTGTGAGTTGGCCTTGTGCGTTTACTGTAAATGTTGCAACATTGCCGGCACTACCGTAGCTTCCTGCTGTGACAGCAGTATTGGCAACACTGATCACAGTGCCGTCAATAGCAATGCCAGTTCCAGCTGTGTAAGAACCAGCTCCGCTGATTTGAGTAAAGACAATGGCGTTTCCAGCGGTACCAATTCCAGTTACCGTGCTGCTTTGTGCCCAAGTTGTGTTTCCGTATGTGTTACCATACTGAACAAACATAAAGTCACCAGCTTCAACTTCAGGAACTGAGTTGTAATCTGTGGCACGAACGATCACTGTGGCGTTTGAATATACATAAACACCGTTGTACACTGCGTTGGCTTCGTTCTTGACCAAGATACGTGTGTTGGCTGTAGCAATGCTAACACCGTCAACGTTGGTATATGTTCCTGTGGTGGTCAGTGTGGCACCAACTCCAGCAGTTCCGTTGTTGTAGGTAATAGTACCACCAGTGGTTGCAGCCAATGTGGTTGTTGTAGCCGCATACACAGCATCGTGAATGTTCAAACCCTGTGCAATCTGGTCAACATAGTACTTGGTAGCAGCGTCTTGATCGGCCACTGGATCAGCCAAGTTGCTGATGTTGACGTTGCCCACTAACACATTACCAGTTGGAGCCAATGTCAAGTCACCAGTTGATGTCAATGTTAGACCTGTGCCAATCACATCGTCTGTGATCACATTAAGTGCAGTCACGTTTCCAGCAGCACTGATCAATCCACCTGTTAATATATTACCGCCGGTGACATTGCCCGAACCGCTGATTGTACCGGTTGTATCTATGTTCCCGCCAGTAACTGTTCCAGTCGCGCTGATCAGTCCAGCAGTGGTAATGTTACCACCAATTACGTTGCCGCTGGCGCTAACAGTTGTAGTAGAATACAGTGATCCGGCGTTGACAGCATTTGTGACATTTAAAGTGCTAGAAACGTTGCCACTCAAGCTCAATGTTTGTCCGCCTAATTGTCCAGCAGATGTTACATTACCGGCTGCTGATATATAGCCTCCAGTTTCAATATTACCACCAGTAACTGTGCCGCTTGCACTTACAAGGTTTGCGCTCACAGTACCACTAGTAGTCAAGTTACCTCCGGTGACATTGCCAGTTCCGCTAATTGTGCCACCTGTTTCAACATTGCCACCAGTGATTGTACCAGTTCCGCTAATTGTGCCACCTGTGGCCAAGTTGCCACCAGTGATAGTTCCTGTGGCACTTGCAGTTCCACCTGTGGCCAAATTGCCACCAGTGATTGTACCAGTTGCCGACACTGTGCCACCAGTATCAATGTTAGCACCAGTGATGTTGCCACTAGAACTGATTGTTCCAGAATTCAAACTAGTTAATGTACCGACTGTGGTCAAACTAGAAAAGATAACGCCGGATGCTAGTGTGTTACCTGTCAAATTGTTAGCATCAACTGCTGATGCTGTTACACCAGTTAGTTGGCTACCATTACCAATGAAGTAATCAGCAGTGATGTTGCCGCTTGCGCTTACTAGTCCGCCAGTTAGAATGTTACCACCGGTGATATTGCCAGTTCCGCTAATTGTGCCACCTGTGGCCAAGTTACCACCAGTGATAGTTCCTGTGGCACTTGCAGTTCCACCTGTGGCCAAGTTACCACCAGTGATAGTTCCTGTGGCGCTTGCAGTTCCAGCGGTTAGAATGTTACCTCCAGTAACATTGCCAGTTCCGCTAATTGTGCCACCTGTTTCAACATTGCCACCGCTGATTGTACTGGTTGCAGTGATTGTTCCGCCAGTTAGTATGTTACCGCCTGTTACGTTACCTGTGCCGCTGATTGTGCCACCTGTGGCCAAGTTACCACCAGTAACTGTACCAGTTGAAGTGATTGTTCCGCCGGTTAAAATATTTCCGCCGGTGACATTGCCTGAACCGCTGATTAAGCCACTGGCAGTGAGATTGACAGTGCCAAGAATGTTGGTAGCCGAATCAAATGTTAGATTGCCGCTGGCGCCAAAATTACCATTGTTGTTGAACTGAATCTCAGTGTTGGAGCCCGACGGCTGTTGCATGTCCCAAGGTGTACCGTTGGCATAGTAGATGTTGTTTGTGAGCAAACCACCAGCTGCTACGTTGCCAGTTACGCTCAAACTACCCAGCGTGCCAACCGAAGTTAGACTTGAGTTAACAACGTTGGCATTTAGAGTGGTACCTGTCAAATTGTTAGCATCAACCGAACTTGCTGTTACACCTGTTAATTGGCTTCCGTTACCAATAAAGTAGTTGCCCGAAACGTTGCCGGTGGCCGAAACCAAGCCAACAGTTAGAATGTTGCCGCCGGTGATGTTACCAGTTGCGCTTACTAGGCCGCCAGTTTCAACATTGCCGCCGGTGATTGTGCTGGCTGCACTGATGATTCCACCAGTGTTGATGTTGCCACCAGTGACGTTGCCCGAGACAGAAACAAATTTATTACTGGCAATAACAGTAATAATATTATTGTTATTTTTGTAAAATAAATTTCCGTCAGTGTAGTTAATAGCCAGTTCGCCCAGGGCTAAATTACCAGCATCTGGTGCAGCGTTGGCTGTGCCCGAACGCTTGATTAAAATTGTATTTGACATATCTCTCTTCCTAAAATGTTAAAATAGTCCACCTTCCACAACTTGATCATCATTTACAATTTTATACCATGACGTCCAAGTACCACTCCAATTTGCTCGATTCCATTGTACCTTTGCATTTCCAGTCTGGACTGTGCCAGGATAGAAAACTTGCTCGATACTAGTATCTGTGCTGTTTTTAACTTCTAACAGTCCGACAAAAACCTGGCTATCCAAAGGAGTACCAGTTGTGCCGGACCAACTGCTTCTATTTACCGTATACACTCCCATTTGTAGTAATGTATTCCAATTATTTTGGTCATTTCCGCGATCTGCCATTACCCCTGTAAGTGCTACGCCATTTCCAACAAAATAATTGGCTGTTACATTGCCCGTGGCTGTTATGATTCCTGTGACAGCAACCTGTCCAGTTACTGATGCATTTCCTGCGCCCAAATTGCCTGTGTAAGTGGGCAAGTATGTTGGCATGTAGGCTGCCACGTTGGAATTGCCGTAGATTGCACCTTCAATTCCGGTCAGTAGCGCACCGTTACCAATGAAATAATTTCCAGCAATGTTGCCTGTGGCACTGACATTGCCTACTGTGAGTATGTTGCCGCCGCTGACATTGGCAGTGGTTGTAATTGCAGATTCTGAGCTGATGTTTGACAATACGTTGCCACTTAGACTCAGTCCTGTGCCATTTAAGTTTGCGCCTGTAATGTTGCCAACTGCTGATACTACACCAGCAGCAGATACATTGTTTGGATTTAAGTTGCCAGAGTAAGTAGGCAAGTATTCTGCTACATTGGAGTTACCATATGATGCAGACAATCCAGTCATGAATGCAGCGTTACCAAATACGTAATTTCCAGTGATGTTACCTGTGGCGCTTACTAGACCACTGGTTAGAATGTTACCACCTGTAATATTGGCTACAGAAACAATTTGTCCTGTTGCCGATATTATTCCTGCTGAATTGATATTTGCAGCTATTACATTACCTACTGAACTCACTGTTCCACTAGCAGACAAGTTACCAACTATGGCATTGCCCGATGCGCTCAGTGTATTGGTTTGTACCAATGTTGTGGCGCTAAGAACGTTAGCTGCAATGTTGCTGGCAGAAGATATCAATCCAGAACTTATTAAGTTACCGCCAATAACGTTTCCACTAACAGTCAGTACTCCCAGTGTACCAACACTGGTCAAACTTGAGTCGACCACTGACGAATTCAATGTTGTGCCGCTTAATGTTCCAGCAGGGGCAATTACATCAGCAGTGCTTGCCAAAGTCAATTGACCTTGCTGATTAACCGTAAAGGTCGGAATAGCTGTGCTATTTCCAAAACTGCCTGGAGATACTGCTGTGTTGGCTAGATAAAATTGTGTGCCGTTTAATCCAAGTCCTGTGCCAGCTGTGTACAACCCTTGGCCACTGAACTGAGTGAAAGTGATGTTGTTGCCGGCCAAGCCAATGTTGGATACATTGGTAACTTGTACCCAACCAGTGTTGCCATACAAGTTACCGTATGTGTTAAACATAAAGTCGCCGGCTTCGACTTCAGGAACTGAGTTGTAATCTGTGGCACGAACAATTACTGTGGCGTTTGAGTATACATAAACACCATTCCATACTGCATTAGCTTCGTTCTTGACCAAGATACGTGTGTTAGCAACGGCAATGTTCACGCCGTCGATGTTGCTGAACGTTCCTGTTGTGGTCAGTGTGGCACCAACTCCAGCAGTTCCATTGTCGTAGCTTACTACCCCGCCTGTGATATTGGCCAATGTGTCTGGCGTTGCAGCACTTGTGGCATCATGTATGTTAAGGCCTTGAGCAAAAGAGTCAACATAGGACTTGGTAGCTGCATCTTGAGCTTGTACAGGATCTGCTAAATTATTAACCCAAGTGTTGGCAGAAAGTACCACGTTGCCAGATGGCAATAAATTCAAGTTACCAGTGGATGTTACAGTTATTGCTGTACCGATAAAGTTATCTGAGCTGATGTTACCGCCAGTGATTGTGCCACTGGCGCTGATTACTCCTGCGTTAATTGCATTAACTGCAGATATATTTCCTGCCCCTAAGTTACCAGTTGTGCTCAAACTACCAGTGATGCTTAAATTTCCGCCGGTGGTAATATCTCCTGTTGCACTGATCAAACCTGTTGTAAGTATGTTTCCTGCAACTACGTTAGCAATCGCAGAAACATTGGTCAATGAGTTGACATTGTTGCTGCTTACATTGCCAGTAAGATTAAGATCGCTGCCGTCAATGGCCGAAGTTAGAATGTTACCGCTGACTGAGAATTCGCCTGTGCTAGTCGATTCGAGTGTGGTTTCGCCAAGTTGAATGGTATTGCCCGATAGCCATAGATCTTTCCAACGACGTGTTGAGCTACCCAAGTTCTGTGTGACGTTGCCAAGTGGTACCAAGTCTGTTGTAATATAACCCGAAATTGCTACGTTGCCGCCAACGCTAAGGTTGCTAGACGAGTTAAGAAATGTACTTGTAACAGTATTAGCAGTTATATTAGCAATGTTCAGGTTGCTACCGTAGATGTTGCCAACTGCTGATACTATTCCGCCAGTTAGAATATTGGCGCCAGTTACATTGCCGCTGGCGCTGATTAAGTCACTGCTGAGTGATGTAGTAGCACTGATGTTGTTTGCCAGCAAATTGCCTGTTGTGCTCAGAGTGGCTGCACTGACAACATTACCATAAATGTTACTAGCAGACGAAACAATTCCGTTGGTGATAATGTTTCCGCCAATGACATTGGCAGTAGCAGACAACGTTGTGCCAGCAATTACATTGGCGCCAGTTATGTCTCCGCCCGACCCAGAAGTGCTAATGTTGCCAAAGGTAGCATTACCTGTGGCGCTTACAACGCCGCTTGTTAAAATATTGGCACCAACAACATCGCTGCTGCTACTGACTACTCCGGCTGTAATTACATTGCCGCCAACTATGTTACCAGTGGCAGTGATCAACCCGCCTGTGGTCAAATTACCGCCAACAACATTGGCAGCTGAAATTATGTTAGATGTTGCACTGATTATGCCGCTGGTAACAACATTGCCAGCATCAACATTTGCTGTTGTTATAATGTTACCAGTAGCAGTGATTAACCCGTTTGTGTTTACGTTACCGGTTGTGATATTGCCAGAAACAGTTGCTGTTCCACCTGTGGATAAGTTTCCACCAATAATGGTTCCAGTTGCTGAAATAAATCCAGACGAAATAACATTGCCGCCGGTGATGTTACCAGTTGCTGTGATGATTCCGCCAGTGACTACATTGCCGATGATGGCATTGCCTGCAACAGATATCAAACCGCTGGTAGTTAGGTTACCGCCAGTAACATTGGCAGTGGTGATAATATTCGATGAATCAGTCCCGGATGCTAGGTAATTAGCAACGTTGGCATTTGCATAAGGGGCAGGCAATCCAGTAAGTTGTGATCCATTACCAAGAATGTAATTGCCTGTGATATTACCTGCGGCAGTGATCAATCCACCAGTGACAATGTTACCACCAGTTACATTACCTGTTGAGCTCAGGAATGAGAATGCATTTGCGCCAAAACCGTTACCTTGCAAGTTGCCTACTAGATTACCACTGAGAGATGCGGTAGCAGTAATACCAGTTAGTAAGCTTCCGTTACCAATGAAATAATTTCCAGTTACATTACCGGCAGCACTGATCAATCCAGCGGTTCTTAAATTTCCACCGGTTATATTTCCAGTAGCAGTGACCAATCCTGTAGTAGTTACGTTGCCCGCAGTTACGTTAGCGGTAGTGATAATATTTGATGTATCAGTTCCCGATGCTAGATATGAAGCAACGTTGGCATTGGCATAAGTTGCTGGCAGTCCAGTCAGTTGTGATCCATTGCCTAAAATATAATTGCCAGTAATGTTGCCAGCAGCTGAAAATATATTTGCGGAGATTACGTTAGCACCAGTGATATTACCGCCGGTACCTGTTCCTGTAACAATATTGCTAACTGTTAAAATGTTTCCAGTAGAAATTATGTTTCCCGAAGACGAAATGTTGCCGGTAGTGTTTACAAACAGGAACGAATCTGCACCATATCCATTGCCCAGTAAATTTCCATCCAGATTACCAGCCAGGCTAGTGATACCACCACCGCCGCCGTTGGCAATACCAGTTAGATAATATCCGTTACCAAAAATGTAAGTACCGCTGACATTACCGGAAGAAATTACGTTGGCACTGACACTGACTATGTTGGCGCTGATAATGTTAGCGCCGGTGATATTTGCACCGCCTGATCCAAACCCAACTGTCAGATTACCCGATGACGATATTATACCAGTAGATAGTAAATTACCACCAACAATATTGCCGGTGGCAGTAATCAATCCTGTTGTGGTTACATTACCAGCTGTTACATTGGCAGTAGTAATGATATTTGATGTATCTGTGCCTGATGCCAAGTAAGCAGCAACGTTGGCATTGGCATAAGTTGCCGGCAGTCCAGTCAGTTGTGATCCATTGCCAAGAATGTAGTTGCCTGTGATATTACCAGTGGCACTGATCAACCCAGCTGTTACAACATTGCCGGCTGTCAGATTGCCAGTGGCACTAATTAGTCCAGCAGTTCTTAAATTACCGCCGGTGAGGTTGCCGGTGGCTGTTATTATGCCACCAGTGACAATATTAGAGCCAGTGACGTTGCCAACTGTGGTTATGTTTCCGCCGGTAATATTTCCAAATGCACTCACCAGACCGCCGGTTAGTATATTGCCCCCGGTGACATTGCCTGTTGAACTTAAGAAAGAAAATGCACTGGCACCAAAACCATTACCAACTAAATTTCCTTCTAAGTTGCCGCTTAAATTTGCACTGCCACCAGATATACCGGTTAGTAAGCTTCCGTTACCGATAAAGTACGAGGCAGTGATATTGGCTGTTGCTGAAATTATTCCGCCGGTAAGAATGTTGCCGCCAGAAATATTGGCTGTGGTTATAATATTCGAACTATCATTTCCGCTGGCCAGATAGTCAGCAACATTGGCATTTCCGTAACTACCTCCACCACCAGAAATACCAGTCAAGTAAAAACCATTACCAAAGATATAATCTCCAGTAACGTTTCCTATTGTAGTAATGTTTCCTGCGGTAACATTGCCAGTGGTACTAACAAAAGAAAATGCATTAGCACCAAAACCATTACCTTGCAAATTGCCAGTTAAGTTACCAGACAGCGTGGCGCTGCCGCCAGCAATACCACTTAGATAATACCCGTTACCAAAAAGATAATCTCCGCTAATGTTTCCAGTTGCACTTACAAAAGAAAATGCGTTTGCACCGAATCCGTTGCCTTGTAAGTTGCCTGCTAGGTTGCCACTTAGAACTGCATTGCCGCTGCCACCACCTACACCAAATGTTCCAACGTATCTAAAACCAACAATGTAAATTGACTTACCGGTGATGCCACCAGTTATCTGAGATGGGATATTTGAACCATTGAAGTTTAGTATACCGGCCTGGTAGTCAAAGAACCATGTGTCGTCATCACCTGAACCGGCTTGAAACAATTGTGTTCCAGCTGTTTGAGGATTGGCAATTCCAGAATTGGCCACATATACTTTGACCAAGTAAGCATCACCGAACTGGGTCGGGATCCAGTTCGTTAAATTTGTTTTCCAGGTCTGGTTGTCAGGTGCAGTTAGGTCTTCTGTACATTCCACTGTGGCCGACCACGAGCCCGACCCATCTTTATACACTTCTACAATTGAGGTGGTAGAGGTAGGAGGTGTTACAGGAATGTCTCCACTCTGTGCCCAAACCAAATCACCACGATACAACAATGGGCTAGCAATGGCTTCGTTGAACGCTTCTTTTTGTGAATTCTCTGCTGTCTTGGCTACACCGTAACCAACTTTTTTCCACAGGTAGTCAAGTTTTTGTGAATCGTTGAATGCAGACATTATGTGGCTACTCCTATCTGCAGATCTGTTATAGTTTGGCCGCTGGCTAGGGCAACTCTAATTAAAATATTGTTTCCTGTGCTGTTGGCTGCGTTTTGTGATCCCAGTGTCATTGTGTATCTTTGATTACTAATTTGTGTATTTAACGGAATTACATCAGCACCAGTTAGCGCACAACCATTGCTGCCGTTGCCACCGCTGGCTATAGTTGCTCCAGGAACACCTGCTCCTGCATACTGTGTAAATGCTTCTAACCAACCATTGATTGAAGAAGTTGGGCCCGGATATCCAGGCGTTGGAGACGAGAATCCTCCTTTGTCAATGGTTGTTCCGGGAGCTGCAACCCACACTCCCGACAACCCAGTTGAACCTGTTGTAATAACAATGTCAAAGTTGGCCAGACTTGGTCTAGCAAACGCAAATGTAAAATACTGTGTTCCAGAACGGCCTGTGGCAAGATCCGGACCCACTGGCAAATATCCAGTAGACAAATCAACTGCGTAGTGCTTCAGCACTCCGTATCTCACAATGGCCTGATCTGTTCCTGCCACTGTTACTGCACCCGACCAGGCATTGGCAGTATAGAAGTTTGTGGAATTAGAGAATGCCGGTGTATTGCCCGAGCCACTGGTGTTTACACGCAAAGCAATCTGTGTGTTGCCAGTAGTTGATGCAGTGATAGATTGCTCATTGAATCCAGAGTTGGCCCCTGCATACATTTGAATCTTGCTCGGCAGTTGAATTGTTGAACTTGTTCCCACAACGTTGAATATATTGGCTTGCAATGTACTTACACTATTATTACTTCCACTAATATTGGCAGTTAAGTTGCCAAATGTATAGTAAGATGCTACACCAATGTTGGCATTTAGGTTTGCGCCCGTGAGCATGCTGTTGCCGCTGTTGTTCAACGTAGCCAGTGATTTAGTCTGGCTCACTGCAACAGTTCCTGATCCTTCATACACAGTACCGGAAGTCATGGTAAACGGATCTGCGCTCCTGAATGTTTGTCCAGACAAGTTGGCAACTTGAAGATTGGCAATGGTAATCGTAGGCGATCCGGTGTTGTAATATGGAATACCGCTGATATATCGGTATGATCCTGCTGTTGCCTCTGTCATTGTTACATTACCGGTTGCCAAAGTCGGAGCAGTGTTTAGGTTGTCTTTGACAAATCCTGTGGTGGTTGTGTTGCCTGAACTAGAGTGCGATAGTTTGTAATTGTTGTAGCCAGTGCCCAAACTGCTCAGAGGATAGCTTACGCTGGCATTGAACACTTTGTAAAAATAACTGGGAATGGCAGGGTTGGCAACGTGATAGTCTCTGTCGGCGCTGACTACCAATGCATTGGCTGTGCCCACTGCATTGCCACTGACGCTAAATGTTGCGCTGCCTGTTGCTGTGTTGTTGACATAGGCTGTTAGTGTTCCAGACAGTGCAGTATTGGCAGATGTTACAGTGCTACTGACCACCGGAGTAGTGGTAGCAATACGTATTACCGATGTGCCATTGGCCACAATTCCGCCGCCTGTGTTGTCCTGGGCGCCAGCTGCTAGCAAGGGGCTTGTGCCTTGGCTGCTAGAAGACAAACTCAATGTAAAGCTACTCAATGGCGACGGGGCAGTTGGTACTGGAAGTATTGTAATGTAATTTGTAGCTGTTGATGTATTGCTCTGGAATGTTGTTCCCGGAGTTCCATTGGCCTGCAACGACACAGTGTTGTTTCCTACGCTTGTATAGGTATGACTGATCACTGCGGTGTTGTTGATTCCGTTTGAATATGTTCCGTCGCCCCAAGACCAATTGAAT
>Ga0129333_10001431_pt1 | contig 21597 bp, 18 predicted proteins | sample CPB6_08_DNA_FD_94474 | JGI IMG/M metagenome (GOLD analysis project Ga0129333, IMG submission 94474) | Freshwater to marine salinity gradient microbial communities from Chesapeake Bay, USA - CPBay_Sum_0.6_0.8_DNA | ecosystem: Environmental > Aquatic > Marine > Coastal | place: USA: Chesapeake... | reverse complement strand
TGCCTTCTTCGCCGCCTTCTTCGGTGCAGCCTTCTTGGCAGTGCGCTTGCGCGCGGGTGCCTTCTTCGCTGCGGCGCGCTTGGCGGGGGCCTTCTTGGCCGTCCGCTTGCGCGCGGTGGTCTTCTTCGCGACCGCCACGGTGCCTCCAGTTGGTCGTTCCCTGCCCCTTGGCAGGGCTTTACAGAGACCACTGTTGCAGATTCGGTGGTGGATTCGCGACATCGCCGCAATTTCGTGCTTCGGTGTGTCGCGCGCGACATTGATTCCGTTGTCGTGCTAGCCGACGTCCGAATCAGGAGTCGACGACTCCGCTTCCTCGCTTTCGCGCCGTCGCGCGGCGACGTTCGGATCGGTGCTGGCGTCGAATATCCACAGGGCAGGCAATGTCACACACGTCACACCTACCGCAACAATGCACAGAAGTCCTCCTGAAGCGAGGGATGCGCGTAGTCCGAATGCCTGTGCGGCGACCGAACTGCGCACCTGTCCGAGCATCGGTCCGAGCGAGTAACTGAGCATTTCGATGCCGGCCATGCGTCCGCGGACGTCGTCGGGAATCGACTGATTCCACAGCAGCCCGCGGAAGTGGCCGCTCAGCATGTCGAAGTAGCCAGCGACGGCCAGCAGGCCGAGCACCCACCAGATGCTCGGTGCGAGACCGGCCAGGCCGACCGCTGCCCCCCAGGAGGCCGCGGCGAGCGCGATGGCCCGCCCGTAATGGCGGATGCGGATAGCCCAGCCGCTGGTGAGAGCGAAGACCAGACCGCCGGCGAATCCGGCGGAGTAGAGCAGTCCCAGAGCCCATGGCGCATCGAACTGCTGCACGATGAAAGGGAAGAGGGCGAAGGGGAAAGCGAAGGTCATCGCGGCGAAGTCGATGGTGTAGCTGCCGAGGATGTCCTTGCGACTCCACGCGTATCGCATGCCCGACCACACGTGCTTGACGCTCGACTGGGATGTATCCGTGAGGGCGCGCACGGACGGCAGGCGCAGGAAGACGGTGATCGCTATCGCGAAGGTGAGGACGTCGAAAAGGTACGCGGCACCAACACCCCAGATGCTGATGATGATTCCACCGACCGAGGGACCGGCGAGTGCAGCCACGTTCATGCGCATGGAGTTGAGCGCACCTGCTGCGGATAGCTGGTCCTGCGAGACGAGGCGGGGGAGCATCGCCTCGAGGGAAGGTCGTTGCAGGCCATCGACCGCCGCGAAGAGCATGGCGACGACGTAGATCACCCACAGTTGGGGTGACGGTAGGAACGCATTGAGGGCGAGGACACCGACGAGCAGCCCTGCGGCGAGCTCCCCGCCTATGACCAGGATCCGGCGGTCGACGCGGTCGGCGAGCGAACCGCCGTAGAGGCCGAAGATGACAAGGGGGAGCAACTCCGCCAGGCCGATGAGGCCGACGGCGATGAAGGAGCCGGTGAGCTCGGCGACCTGGAAGGGGATCGCGACGTAGGTGACCATCGAGCCGAGCGAGGTGACCAGACCGCCGACGAAGAGGCGGCGGAACGCCGGCTGGGTGCGCAGGGGCGTCACATCGATGCGCACGCCCTTCAGTCCTGACACGAGGGCGGATCATGTCACGGGCCTTGCCCTGATTCGCGGGTGATGCCCGGCGCTGACAGGATTGAGTTATGACTTCGCCCACTCCCGCGCCAGATCCCTCCGTCCTTCCCGATGTTTCGGGCCTCACGATCGGCGTGCTCGGAGGCACGGGGGAGCAGGGCCGGGGGCTGGCCCGCCGATTCGCCATGGCCGGCTGCGACGTCATCCTCGGCTCGCGCGACGCCGGTCGTGCCCAGGAGGCAGCGCGGGCGCTGCCCGGCAACGTGCGCGGCCTGAGCAACGAGGACTGTGCCGCGTCTGCTGATGTCGTCATCGTCGCCGTGCCGTGGGATGGCCACGGCACGCTGCTCGAGTCACTGGCCGCCCCGCTCGCGGGCAAGATCGTCGTCGACTGCGTCAATCCGCTCGGCTTCGACAAGCAGGGTGCCTTCGGCCTCGACGTCCCCGAGGGATCCGCTGCGCAGCAGGCCGCGTCCGTGCTGCCCGACTCCCGAGTCGTCGCGGCGTTCCACCACATCTCCGCGGTGCTCCTACTCGACGAGGCTGTGGACTCCATCGACACCGACGTGCTCGTGCTCGGAGACGATCGGGAGGCCACCGACACGGTGCAGGCGCTCGCCGGACTCATCCCGGGAATGCGCGGCGTCTATGGCGGTCGCCTTCGCAATGCCGGTCAGGTCGAGGCCTTCACGGCCAACCTCATCTCGATGAACCGTCGTTACAAGGCACACGCGGGCGTGCGCATCACCGACGTCTGAGTTCGCCTAGCGATAGGAGTGCTCGGGTGCGGGGTACGCGCCGGAGCGCACCTCGTCGGCCCACTCGCTCGCGGCGTTGCCCAGGGTCGTGCGCAGGTCGGCGTACGCCTTGACGAACTTCGGCCGCGGACCGGCCGTGAGGCCTGCCATGTCCTGCCACACGATGACCTGAGCGTCGGTCGCGCCACCGGCGCCGATGCCGATCGTGGGGATGGTGAGGACCTCGGACACGCGCGCGGCGAGATCCGCGGGCACGACCTCGAGCACGACGGCGCAGGCGCCTGCGGCCTCGAGCGACTTGGCATCGCGGAGCAGCGCTTCGCCGTCCTCGCCGCGGCCCTGCACGCGGTAGCCGCCGAAGACATTGACCGACTGAGGCGTCAGGCCGAGGTGGCCGACGACGGGGATGCCCGCGCCGACGAGCGCCTCGACCTGGGGGAGCACGCGCTGTCCACCTTCGATCTTGACCGCCTGGGCGCCCCCGTCCTTCATGAAGCGCATGGCCGACTCCATCGCCTGCTCGACGCTGGACTGATAGGAGCCGAAAGGCATGTCGGCGACGACGAGGGCGCGCGAGGAGCCCCGGACCACACCGGCCACGAGGGGTACCAGGTCGTCGACCGTGACCGGAAGGGTGGAGTCGAAGCCGTAGACGACCTGGGCTGCCGAGTCGCCGACGAGGAGAGCGGGAATGCCGGCGTCATCGAAGATGCGGGCGGTGAGGGCGTCGTAGGCGGTGATCATCGCCCACTTCTCCCCGCGGGCGGTCGCCTCGTGCAGGTCGCGGATCGTGATCCGTCGATCGGGCGTGGCAATAGACATGGTGGAACTCCCATCTCGAGGCTCCCGTGCGGAGTCCCCGGACAGGCTCATCGTGGCACACGCGGGGCGGTCACGCCCACGGGGCGCGCGGTGGGGGGTCGAGGGGGAGCTGCACCGTCTCCGCCCCTAGTCGACGTTAACGGCCTCCTTAGCGTCGATAACGGGCGGAATTCGGGGACGGCGACTCAGGGGGTATACGATACGGCGGCGTTCCGCAATACGCCCGGCGTTCACCCTGATGCAGACCAAGGAGCTTGATGTCCCCCAACAGCTGGATGACCAACGGCGAGGGGCACCCCCGCCGATGGGCGATCCTCGGCGTTCTCGTCGTCAGCCTGCTCATCGTCGTCCTCGACAACACCGTCCTCAACATCGCGCTGCCGACGATCCAGCGCGATCTCGGCGCCTCTGCTGGGGAGTTGGTGTGGGCGATCGACAGCTACATCCTCGCCTTCGCGGCGCTGCTGTTCACCTGGGGCGCGCTCGGAGATCGCTACGGGCGCAAGCGCATCCTGGTCATCGGTCTCATCATCTTCGGTATTGCGTCCGCGGCAAGTGCATTCGCAGAGACTCCCGCGCAGTTGATCGCCTTCCGTGCGGTCATGGGCGTGGGCGGCGCTGCGGTCATGCCGACCACACTGGCGATCATCACGGTCGTCTTCCCGCCGCATGAGCGGGGCAAGGCGATCGGTGCATGGGCAGGCGCCGTGGGCGCCGCGGTCGCGCTCGGTCCGGTGCTCGGTGGGTTGCTGCTGCAGAACCCCCAGTGGTCGAGTTGGATCACCGGCAACGACTGGGGCGCGGTGTTCCTCATCAACGTCCCTATCGTCATCCTCGGCCTCATCGGCGTGTGGCGGATCGTCCCCGAGTCTCGCGACCCCAACCCCCGCAGGCTCGACCTCATCGGCCTGGCGCTCTCGGTCGTGGGCCTCACCCTGCTGATCTACGGCATCATCCATGCGTCTTCCACTCTCAGCTGGACCGATCCCGGCGTGGTGCTCCCCATGCTGGCCGGCATTGCCGTCATCGGTCTGTTCCTGTGGTACGAGGCCCGCAGCGATCACAAGAGCTTCGACGTCTCCCTCTTTGCCAATCGCGGTTATGCCATCAGCCTGTCGGCGGTGACGCTCGCCTTCTTCGCGCTGTCGGGCATCACCTTCACGCTGCCGTTCTACCTGCAGATCCTGCGCGGCTACGACACCCTCACCGCCGGGCTGTGCTTCGTGCCATTCGCCGTGGGGCAGATCCTCGCCGCACCACGCAGCGCGGGCATGGTGCTCAAGTTCGGCTACCGCGCGGTGATGACGACGGGCCTCGTCCTGGTCGCCCTGTCGCTCATCGGCCTGTTCTTCGTCGGGATGACGACGCCGATCTGGGTTGTCCTCATCGTCTTCTTCGTCTTCGGCTTCGGCATGGGCAACGTCATCGCGCCAGCGTCCACCGTGATGCAGAACGTCCTGCCCCTGGCTCGCGCGGGAGCGGGGTCAGCGGTGCAGAACACGGTCCGCCAGGTCGGCGGTGCCCTCGGCGTGGCGATCATCGGCACCGTCCTGGCCACGCAGTACGCCTCGCGAGTGGCGATATCGCTCCAGGGGCTGCCCGATCAGGTGCCCGACGATGCCCGCAGGGCCGCCGAGAACTCGATCGTCGCCACCGACGCCCTGCTCAGCGGGCTCGAGCAGTCCGGTGCGCCGGCGACCATCCTCGAGTCGGTGCGGCAATCGGCGTACGACGCCTTCCTGTCGTCGGCGCATGTCACCTACCTGGTCTCCATCACCGTGGTCCTCATCGCGACGGCGCTCGTGGCTTTCGCGCTGCCGCTCATCACCCCGCCGCGCAAGGGGGTCGCTGTGCCGGCCGATTCGCCGATCGACGAGCGGATCCGCGAGGAGGAGCAGGACTATCCCGAGCAGTTGGCCGGCGAGGTCGCTGATGACCGCGGCCAGGGTTGAGACCCCGCGCGGGCGTCCGCGCAGCGTCGAGGCTGACCGCGCCATCGCCGAGGCTGCCCTCGATGTCCTCGCTGACCAGGGCATTGCGGGCTTCAGCGTCGAGGCCGTGGCTCAGCGTGCCGGTGTCGGCAAGGCGACCGTCTATCGGCGCTACGCGGGTCGTGATGAGGTCCTCGCCGCTGCACTCGACTACCTCAGGGACGATCTGCAGTCAGCCCGCGCGGAGGGGAGTGCTCGCGAGCGCCTTGAGATGGTGCTCGACTCCATCCGTATCCCCATGATGCAGACCCGAAGTGGCCGCATCATGGCGCAGGTGATCTCCGCCAGCGCCCAGCATCCGGACTTCCTCGCGTCGTTCTACGAGCGCGTCTTCGCGCCACGCAGGAAGGCGTTGATCGCGATCCTTCGTGAGGGCGTGGCCGAGGGTTGGGTGGCTCCGGACGCAGACCTCGACGCGGTGGCGACCATGCTCGTCGGGCCGATGATCTTCCTTAAGATGTGGCACGGCACATCCGTGGCCGCGATCCCCACGGAGCAGGTCATCGACCTGGCACTCCGTGGGGCAGGGGTCAGCGCTCCTTCCACCTGTTCGTGATCGGCTGACGGCGGTCGCGCCCGAAGGCGCGCAAGGAGATCTTCGTCCCCGGCGGATACTGGCGGCGCTTGTACTCCGCGGCATCGGTGAGAGCGATGACCCGCTCGACGATCGCGGCTTCGAACCCCTGAGCGACCAGGTCAGGCACGCTCCGATCGTGCTCGATGTAGTCGTCGAGGATGTCGTCGAGCAGGGCGTAGTCCGGCAGGGAGTCCTGGTCGAGCTGCCCCGGCCTCAGTTCGGCACTGGGGGGCTTGGTGATCGAGTTGGGCGGGATGGGCGCTGTCTCGCCGCGACGCTCAGCCTCGGCGTTGCGCCACCGCGCGAGCTCCCAGACCAGTGTCTTCGGCACGTCCTTGATCGGGGCGAATCCACCGACTGCGTCGCCGTAGATGGTGGAGTAGCCGACCGAGATCTCACTCTTATTGCCCGTGGCGAGGACCAGGTGGCCCTCGGCATTGGACAAGGCCATGAGCGTGACACCGCGTACGCGCGCCTGGAGGTTCTCCTCAGCGAGGCCCGACAGGTGCAGGGAGTCGTCGAACGCGTCGACCATGGGAATGATCGGCACCGTGCGGTAGCGCAGACCGGTGCGTGCAGCGAGGTCGGCCGCATCGGCGAGCGAATGCTCGGAGGAGTATGCGCTGGGCAGGGATACGCCGTGCACGCGCTCCGATCCGAGCGCATCGCACGCGATGGCGGCCACGAGCGCGGAGTCGATGCCTCCGGACAGGCCGAGGATCACCGAGGTGAAGCCGTTCTTATCGACGTAGTCGCGAAGCCCGACGACGAGGGCGCCGTACACCTCGGCGGCATCCTCGCCGCGCGGTGCGATCCGCTGCTCCACTGCCTCGCCGGCTCGCACGGTGGTGTTGCCGAGATCAAGTGCATCAGCACGCGTGCCCGCAGGCAGGTTGAGGTCGGCGACGAGGATCTCCTCGCCGAACTGCTCGGCGCGTGCGAGGAGTGCGCCGTCCGGCGCCACCACCAGCGAGTCGCCATCGAAGACAAGCTCGTCCTGCCCACCGACGAGGTTGACGTAGGCAATCGTCGCCCCGGTCTCGGCAGCGCGGCGCTGGCACAGGTCGAGCCGTACGTCATCCTTGTTGCGCTCGTACGGCGAGCCGTTGATGACCATCAGCAGTCCGCACCCGCGGGCCGCAGCGACGGTGCCGCCTTCCTGCCACAGGTCCTCGCAGATGGCGATCGCGACGTCGACTCCGTTGACCTTGACGATGCAGGGGTCGTCACCGGGGACGAAATAGCGGAACTCGTCGAAGACGCCATAGTTGGGCAGGTGGTGCTTGATGTAGCGCGCTGCGATGCGACCGTGCTGGAGCACCGCCGCGGCATTGACGGGCGCACCGCGGGGACGGCCGAGACGTGCACCGTCTTCGCCGAGGCGGTCGAGGTAGCCGACGACGACGGGGATGTCGCCGAGACCCTCATCCGCGAGCGACGTCGCGAGCGCTTCCGTGGCGGTTCTCGACGCTGCCTGGAACCCCGGCCGCAGGGCGAGGTCCTCGACCGGGTAGCCCGTGATGAACATTTCGGGCAGTGCCACCAACTGGGCGCCCATCTGCACCGCGGCAGCGACGCAGTCATGGGCGCGCGCGACGTTGCCGGCAAGGTCGCCGACCGTGGCATTCGCCTGGACCAGGGCGATGCGCAGGAGGGGCATAGGGGAAGCGTAGGGGTGCGTAACGCGCAGGAAACACGGGCACGGGCAGACTGGTCCCATGGACAAGCAGACGGAGTTCGTGCTCCGCACCATCGAGGAGCGGGATATCCGCTTCGTGCGCCTGTGGTTCACCGACGTGCTGGGCACCTTGAAGTCGGTCGCGGTAGCCCCGGCCGAGTTGGAGGGGGCCTTCGCCGAGGGATTGGGCTTCGACGGATCAGCCATTGAGGGCTTCGCACGCGTCTACGAGTCGGACATGCTCGCCAAGCCCGATCCATCAACGTTTGCGGTCCTCCCGTGGCGCGCGGAGTCACCCGGGGTCGCACGTATGTTCTGCGACATCCTCTTGCCCGACGGCTCGCCGTCCTACGCCGATCCCCGATACGTCCTCAAGCGCGCCCTATCGCGCGCGGCCGACATGGGGTTCACCTTCTACACGCATCCCGAAGTCGAGTTCTACCTGCTCAAGAACCACCCGAGCGATGGCGCCCCCGAGCCGATCGACAACTACGGCTACTTCGACAATTCGCCGCAGTCGGTGGGCTATGACTTCCGCCGCCAGGCGATCACGATGCTCGAGGCCATGGGCATCTCCGTGGAGTTCAGCCACCATGAGGCTGGCCCGGGCCAGCAGGAGATCGACCTTCGATACGCCGATGCCCTCACGACGGCCGACAACCTCATGACGTTCCGCACCGTCGTCAAGGAGGTCGCGCTCGAACAGGGTGTCTACGCGACGTTCATGCCCAAGCCATTCCGCGATGCACCAGGCTCCGGTATGCACACCCACGTGTCGCTCTTCGAGGGCGACCGCAACGCCTTCCACGAGCCGGGCGCGCCGTACCAACTCTCGCAGGTGGCGCGCTCCTTCATCGCAGGCGTGCTTCTCCATGCGCCGGAGATGACGGCTGTGACGAACCAGTGGGTCAATTCCTACAAGCGGCTCGCGGGGGGTGCCGAGGCGCCCGCGATGATCTGCTGGGGCCACAACAATCGCTCGGCGCTCGTGCGCGTTCCGATGTACAAGCCGGCCAAGGGCAACTCCACGCGCGTGGAGTTCAGGTCCCTGGACAGCGCGGCCAATCCCTACCTCGCGTTCGCGGTCATCCTCGCTGCCGGACTCAAGGGCATCGAGGAGGGCTACGAGTTGCCACCCGGATCAGAGGACGACGTCTGGTCGCTCACGGCCGCTGAACGCCGCGCGATGGGAATGCAGCCCTTGCCGGCAAGTCTCAACCAGGCGATCCAGGCGATGGAGAGGTCCGAACTCGTGGCCGAGACGCTCGGCGAGCACGTCTTCGACTTCTTCCTGCGCAACAAGCAGGCGGAGTGGGAGGAGTATCGGCGGCAGGTCAACGCCTGGGAGATCGACAGATATCTGCCGACCCTGTAGGACTTCGTCATGAGCGATCAGCGCCCGGCGAGCATGCTGGGCCACCTCGCCCGGCGTGGCTTCGCCGATCCGGCAGGCGCCGGCGCCGTCCTCGATCGCCTCGGGGCCGCTGACCCTGACGTGCTCCTTGAGGCGCTGGCGGCCGCAGCCGACCCCGACCAGGCGCTCGCGGGCCTGGAGCGCATCGCACTGGCTGGGACTGATGTCGACGCTGTGCTCGCTGACCCCCGTTGGCTCGATGCGCTCGTCGCGGTCCTGGGAATGTCCTCGGCCCTGGTCGATCACCTCGCTCGCCACCCCGGCTCGGTGTCGGTCCTGAGGGACGTCGCCGTACGGGCGCCGGGGCCGCAGGCCTGTCGCGACCACCTGCTGCGAGCGGTCGGTGCTGATCCGGCAGCGGCGGAGCCCCGAGCCACCGTCGCCCACGCTCCCGAGGCCTTGCGCGTGGCCTACCGCGACCTGCTGCTCACCACGGTGGTGCGCGACCTCGTGCACGGAGCCCGCGTTGATGACGTGGCCGAGGAACTGGCTGACCTTGCCGACGCGGCCCTGGAAGCCGGCCTCGCCATCGCTCGCTCCGAGTTGCCTGATGACGCGCCCGCATGCCGACTCGCTGTCATCGCGATGGGCAAGTGCGGCGGTCGAGAGCTCAACTACGTGAGCGATGTCGACGTCATCTTCGTGGCTGAGCCTGTGCAAGGTGTCGACGAGGAGGCTGCGCTCAAGGCGGCTCAGCGACTCGCTGCCGGGGTTCTGCGGGCTTGTGGTGAGCCGACGGCCGAGGGCGTCCTCTGGCAGGTGGACGCTGCGCTACGCCCGGAGGGCAAGCAGGGGGCCCTGGTAAGGACGCTCGCCTCGCACGTGGGCTACTACGAGCGGTGGGCGAAGACCTGGGAGTTCCAGGCACTGCTGAAGGCGCGGCCGGCTGCCGGGGATCGGGAGCTCGGGCTGGCCTACGTCGATGCGGTGTCGCCGTTCGTGTGGTCAGCCGCCGCGAGCCCCGACTTCGTCGCCGACGTGCAGCGCATGCGCCAACGCGTGGAGGACCACATACCGGCTGGCGAGGCGGATCGTCAGCTCAAGCTCGGTCGTGGAGGCCTGCGCGACGTGGAGTTCTCCGTGCAGCTCCTCCAACTCGTCCACGGCCGCAGTGATGTCATGCTTCGCAGCCCGTCGACCCTGATCGCGCTCGAGGCCTTGTCGACCTGGGGGTACGTCGGACGCGAGGACGGCGCCACACTCGGGGCGGCGTACCGATTCCTCCGTTCGCTCGAGCACCGGATCCAACTGCACGAACTGCGCCGATCGCACATCGTTCCGGAGGACGACGAGTCACTACGTCGCATCGGGCGCTCGCTGGGCTTTCGCTCGGATCCTGTCGCCGAACTCACCGCCGAGTGGCGACGACATGCTCGCGAGGTCCGTCGTATCCACGAGAAGCTCTTCTATCGCCCGCTGCTGCAGGCGGTGGCGCGCCTGGATCCGGGGGACGCGCGGCTGACCCCCGAGGCAGCAGCGGAGCGCCTTGCCGCTCTCGGCTACGCGGATCCGGCTGGTGCGCTTCGCCACCTAGAGGCGCTCACCTCTGGGGTTTCGCGGCGTGCGGCCATTCAGCGCACCCTGCTCCCGGTCCTGCTCGGCTGGTTCGCCGACGGTCCTGACCCGGACGCTGCTCTGCTGGGTTTTCGCCGGATGAGCGACGACCTGGGCTCGACGCCGTGGTACCTGCGTCTGCTGCGCGATGAGTCGTTGGCCGCCGAACGCATGGCCACGATCCTGTCGTCGAGTCGCTACGCGACGGATCTGCTCCTGCGATCGCCAGATGCCGTTGCCCTGCTCGCCGACGATCGCGAACTCCTTCCGCGCAGTCGCGAGGCTCTGGTCGTCGAGGCTGAAGCTGCGGTCTCACGACACGAGGATCCCGAGGCGGCCGTGGGCGCCCTGCGCTCCCTGCGCCGCCGCGAATTGTTCCGCATCGCGGCCTGCGACATCCTCGGCCTCATCGACGAGCAGGGCGTCATGCAGGCGCTCACCGACGTCACCGAGGCCGCCCTGGTGGGCACCCTGGCCGTCGCCGAGCGCTCTCTCGCAGCTGAGCGCGGCGCGCTCCCCACGCGAATGTCTCTCGTCGCCATGGGGCGGTTCGGAGGCGGGGAACTCGGCTACTCCTCCGACGCCGACCTCATCTTCGTCCACGACCCTGTGCCGGGAGCGGACGAGAAGGACGCATCGGACGCAGCCTTCGCCATCGCCAACGACATCCGGCGACTGCTCATGGCGCCCTCACCGGACCCCGCGCTGGTCATCGACGCCGACCTTCGCCCGGAGGGGCGTCAAGGTCCGCTCGTGAGGTCGCTGGAGTCCTATCGCGCCTACTACGAGCGTTGGTCGTCCCCTTGGGAAGCGCAGGCGCTGATCCGCGCGCGTCCGGTCGCTGGCGACACGGGGTTGGGTGCTGAGTTCACGGCGATGATCGATTCGCTCCGCTGGCCGGCCGAGGGCATCAGCGATGCCGACACGCGCGAGATGCGCAGGCTCAAGGCACGCATGGAGTCCGAGCGACTCCCACGCGGCGCGGATCCGGCCATGCACCTGAAGCAGGGTCGCGGCGGACTCGCGGATGTGGAGTGGGTCGCGCAGTTGCTGCAGTTGCGCCATGCCGCGCAGGTGCCCACGTTGCGCACGACCTCGACCCTCGCCGCGCTTGACGCGGCGGCGCGGTCTGATCTGCTCGATCCGGTCGACGCTCAGATGCTGGAGACGTCCTGGCTTCTTGCGACCAGGGTGCGTGGAGCCATCACCTTGACGTCAGGACTCCCGTCCGACTCCGTGCCGACCTCCGGGCCGGGTTTGGTCGCGATCGCGCACCTCCTCGACTACCGCCCTCCCGCGGACCTGCTCGAGGCATATCGGCGCACCACCCGTCGGGCTCGAGGGGTGGTCGAGAGGGTCTTCTACGAGTGATGCCTAGGGTGTGTGCGTGACCCCGGAGGAGTTCCGCGCCGCCGCGCATGAGCTGGTCGACTGGATCGCGGACTACCGCGCCGCGATCCCTGGTCGCCCCGTGCGCAGCGAAGTGGCGCCGGGCTGGGTGCGCGCCCGCCTCGAGGGAGACCCCCCCGAGGCTGCCGAGCGGCTCGCCGACCTCATCGAGGATCTCGACGACGTCGTCGTCCCCGGGATCACCCAGACACAGAGCCCGGGCTACTACGCGTGGTTCCCCGCCAACGCGTCATTGGAGTCTGTCCTCGGCGATATCGCGGCGAGCGGGCTTGGCGCCCTGGGCATCACCTGGCAATCAGCGCCGGCGGTGACGGAGATGGAGGAGCTCGTCACCGACTGGCTGCGCGAGCTCTGCGGCCTCTCGGACTCGTGGGTCGGGAGCATCCACGACACGGCCTCCACGGCATGCCTGGTGTCGATGCTCGTGGCCCGTGAGCGTGCCACGGACCTGTCCGAGGACCGCGGTGGACTGCAGGCGGAGCCGGCGCCCTTGATCGTCTACGCCTCGACGCAGGCGCACTCGTCGGTGCCCAAGGCCGTGCTGCTCGCCGGCTTCGGCCGCGACAACCTCCGGCTCATCCCGGTGGATCCCGTGACATTGGCCATGGACACGGACCAGCTGCGCGAGGAGATGGCCGCTGACGCTGCAGCGGGGCGCCGACCGGCCGCGGTCATCGCGTCGATGGGCACGACTGGCACGACGGCCTTCGATCCGCTCGAGCGGATCGTCGAGATCGCGGCGGAGCACGGTGCCTGGGTGCACGTGGACGCGGCCATGGCTGGCTCCGCCCTCCTGCTTCCGGAGTGCCGACCGCTCTTCGCGGGCATCGAGGGCGCGGATTCCTTCGGCTGGAATCCCCACAAGTGGATGGGCACGATCTTGGACTGCTCCCTGCTCTACGTGCGTGACGTGGAATTGCTCGTGCGGGTCTTCTCGACGAATCCGTCGTATCTGCGGTCGTCGAGCGATGGCGAGGTGACGCAGTTCAAGGACTGGGGTATTCCGCTCGGCAGGCGATTCCGCGCGATCAAGCTGTGGTTCCACCTGCGCCTAGCCGGAGCCGAGGCCATCCGTCACCGTCTTCGACGTGATCTGGCCCATGCCCAGTGGCTTGCTGCCCAAATCGAGGCGACGGTGGGCTGGGAGGTGTGCGCTCCTGTCACTCTTCAGACGGTCTGCGTACGCCACGTCCCCGACGGCGTGGATGACCCTGAGGCGCTCGATCGGCACCAGCAGGAGTGGGCTGAGCGCGTCAATGCAACGGGGCGCGCCTTCATCACCCCCGCGCTCGTCGAGGGGCGATGGATCGTGCGCCTGTCGATCGGAGCCGAGGCAACCCAGAGGCCCGATGTCGAGGCCCTCTGGGCCCTCTGCCAGGAGTCGGCCCTGCCTGATGCATAGCCAGGCGTGACCGCCCCTATCGTGTGCCCATGTCAACGCTCTGGGAGGTCGTCGGCTGGACCTGCACGGTCCTGCTCGTCGGTGCCTACGCGCTCGTGGCTACGCGCAGGCTTGATGCGCGTAGCCCGATGTATCACGTCCTGAATCTTGTCGGGGCGATCGGTCTTGCCGCCTACTCGCTGTACAAGGTCGCGTGGCCGCAACTCGCGCTCAATCTCTTCTGGGGAGTGGTCGCGGTCATCGGCATCGTCATCGCCGTCGTCGCGGCACGCAGACTGCGCCTGGGCGATCCGGTGCCTATCGAGGGATTCGACGAGCGCGGCGTCCGCGAGGGCTGAGCCGCCCGTCCTGGCGTTGTCGTCTCACTCTGCCGCGCTTTCACGCTCGGTTTGCGCATGATGACGCGGCAGAGTGAGACGACAACGAGCGCGCGCTGGGGGACGCGACCCCGACACAGACTTCGCCGGTGGCCGCGAGGCGACCACCGGCGAAGCTCCTGCGCGCGAGGCGATGCGACGCGAGGACCGTGCGACCGGGGGAGGCAGATCCCGATCGTCTGAGCGCTGATCAGATGTCGTAGTAGAGCTCGAACTCGTGCGGGTGCGGGCGCAGGCGGATGGGGTCCACCTCATTGGCGCGCTTGTAGTCGACCCAGGTCTCGATGAGATCGGCCGGGAAGACCCCGCCTGCCTGGAGGTACTCGTTGTCTGCTTCCAGGGCATCGAGCACCTCGGGGAGCGAGCCGGGCACCTGTGCGATGTCGGCGAGCTCGTCCGGGGGGAGCTCGTAGAGGTCCTTGTCGACCGGAGCCGGCGGCTCGATCTTGTTCTTGATCCCGTCGAGGCCAGCGAGCAGCATCGCCGAGAAGGCGAGGTAGGGGTTGCTCGAGGGGTCGGGCACGCGGAACTCGATGCGCTTGGCCTTCGGCGAAGTCCCAGTGACGGGGATGCGGATGCATGCCGAGCGGTTGCGGGCCGAGTAGACCAGGTTGACCGGAGCCTCGAAGCCGGGCACGAGTCGGTGGTAGGAGTTCACCGTTGGATTGGTGAAGGCCAGCAGCGACGGGGCGTGCTTAAGCAGACCGCCGATGTACCAGCGGGCGAGGTCCGAGAGGCCGCCGTAGCCACGCTCGTCGTAGAAGAGCGGCTCGCCGTTCTTCCACAGCGACTGGTGGCAGTGCATGCCGGAGCCGTTGTCACCGAAGAGGGGCTTGGGCATGAAGGTCACCGACTTGCCGTTGACCCACCCGACGTTCTTGATGACGTACTTGAACTTCATGACGTCGTCGGCGGCCTGCTGCAGGGTGTTGAAGCGGTAGTTGATCTCCGCCTGACCGCCGGTGCCCACCTCGTGGTGAGCGCGCTCGACGGTGAGGCCCACCTGCGTCAGCGCCTGGACCATCTCATCGCGCAGGTCGGCGTAGTGATCGACGGGCGGGACCGGGAAGTAGCCGCCCTTGTAACGGGTCTTGTAGCCGAGGTTGCCGCCGTCCTCCTCGCGGCCGGTGTTCCAGGCTCCCTCGATCGAGTCGAGGTAGTAGTAGCCGGCGTTCTGGCGCGTCTCGAAGCGGACGTCATCGAAGATGTAAAACTCGGCCTCCGGCCCGAAGTACACCGTGTCGGCGATGCCGGTCGAGGTCAGGTATGCCTCCGCCTTGGCTGCGATCCCGCGCGGGTCACGGCTGTACGGCTCGTCGGTGAACGGGTCAAGGATGGAGTGATTGATCACGAGGGTCTTCGCCGCGCGGAAGGGGTCGATAAACGCGCTCGTGGGGTCGGGCATGAGCTTCATGTCCGACTCGTGGATCGCCTGGAAGCCTCGGATGGACGAGCCGTCGAACATCAGGCCATCAGTGAAGGCATCCACATACGATGCGGCCGGCACGTTGAAGTGCTGCATCACACCCGGAAGGTCGATGAAGCGGACGTCGACGAATTCGACATCCTCGTCCTTCATGAACTTCAGGACCTCGTCTGCATTGCTGAACATGACACCTCCTGCGCGGTCTCCCGCGACATCGATCGCCTCGGGATCGGTGGTGGGCCGATCCCCGAACGGCTCTTGCCGTCGTAGGCGACGCTAGGCCGGGGGGATTTCCCGACCGTGTACCCCGTGTTTCGCTCGTGTTACGAGGCCCGGGGAGCGGGGCACCAGTGGGCCCCCTAGCGTGGTGTTGTGACCACACCAGCCACATCAGACCCACATGAGCCGGCGACCGGCGACCCGGCCGGACTCGGACTCCGAGCGGTGGCCATTGCCCTGGACTGGCTGGCGGCGCTCTTCCTCGCCCGGCTCATCCCGGGCATGGAGTACGCCAGCGGCGACTATGCCTTTGCGACGTTGGCGATCTTCGCGCTGGAGATCATCGTCTTCACGTGGCTCACCGGATCGAGCTTTGGCCAGCGCATCATGGGCATCGCCGTGGTCTCCCAGGCGGGAGGACGGCTGTCGCTGTGGCGCATCGTCGTGCGCACGGCCTTGATCTGCATCGTCATCCCGGCCCTGGTGTACGACTCGCAGCGGCGCGGGCTGCAGGATCTAGCCGTCGGATCCAAGGTCGTCATGCGGGCGAGCATGGGGATGTCGCGCTAACCCGTCCTTGTGATGCTGACGGACCTCGTCACAAGTGCGAGGAGCGTCAGCCCCGCATGGACTTGGGGATCTTGCCGCCCTTCGGCAGAGGCCCCTTGGGGATCGGCACAGGGGAGTCCTTCTTGCTGAACGCCTCGAGTCGCCGACGGACGTCGTTGACCTCGGCTGGTCGCAGCGCGCGAGGGAGCTTGGTGAGCTCGCGCTGCACCTTGGAAACGGAGACCTGATCGGCCTCAGTGCCCACCTGGATCTCGTAGATGGGAACCTCGGGAAGCCAGCGCGCGGTCTTTTTGCGCTCGTTTGCGAGCAGATGGGTGACCCGCTGCCGAGGGCCCTCGCCGACGAGGATCACACCGGGGCGACCCACCACTCGGGAGACGATGTCGGAGTTGCGCGTGACGGCGACGGCAGGCGTGATGCTCCAATTGCCCCGCATCTGCTGGATCACGGCCACGGCCGCGCCGGACTGTCCCTCGATCTGCGTGTACGCCGCATTCATCGCACGGCGGCTGAACCAGTACGTCATGGCCAGCAGGCCCACCGGCATGCCGATGAGGATCCCCGAGAGCCAGTTGAGGAACAACGACACAGGGATCGCCACGATGGCGGTGACGACGATGAAGATTCCGAGCATCTCCAGGCCGACCCAGCGGTGAACCTGTCGCGTGAGCTTGAAGTTCTCCCTCAGGGAGCTGAGATAGCCACGGATCTTCGACATGCCGCAAGACTATCCAGGCTGGTCGGGCCTAGATGCCCGTGGGCGCGAGGACTCGCACCAGGTCGCCCGCGGCGATCGGGCCCGGGCGCTCCACCCAAGCCGTGACTCCCCGGAGGTCGAAGGCCGCCTTGGGGAACCTCTCTGCCGGGCTGCCGTAGCGCTCGTGGACCATGCGGCCAGCGATCGTGCAGGGGGCGTTGCGCCCTCCGGTCATGAGCACCGCCCCGCTGGAGAACACCAGGCGCGACATCGGCTCCAGGGAGGTCAGCCCCGCGATACCTGACGTGCAGATGTTGTCGGCGATCGTTCCGGGCGCCAGCTCGGCGATGCCGAGAGCGGCGGCGATCTCAGCGAGTTCGCCAGCATCCACGACCGACAGTTGACGGTGGTTGCGGATCTCGGTGCCGCGGTCGAAGACGTCCTTTTGCCTGGTGTCAGAAGACATCGTCATGCCGTGATGGCGGTCGCCGATGGCACCACCCCAGTCGAGGTCGAGCGCGGGCACGGCGATGGGAGTGTTGGCGGTGGTCGGCCAGATGTGCGTCGCCAGGACGACACCCTCGGCGACGAGGGATGCCTTCACGGCGAGGGGTTCGCCTCGCGAGCAAGGCCGACAGGGTCGGCTTGGCCGACCCGCCGGGCCGCCTCGGCCTCGGCGTACAGACGTCCGGCGCGATAGCTGGAGCGCACGAGAGGGCCGCTCATGACGCCGACGAAGCCGATCTCCCGGGCGCGGTCGCCCCATGCGACGAAGTCATCCGGGGGCACCCAGCGCTCCACCGGATGGTGCCGCGGGGTGGGGCGCAGGTACTGCGTGATGGTGACGAGGTCGCACCCTGCTGCATGCAGATCGATGAGCGCAGCGTCCACTTCGTCGTCCGACTCGCCGAGACCGAGGATGAGATTGCTCTTGGTGACCAGGCCGGCATCGCGTGCCAAGGTGAGGACTCCGAGGGAACGGTCGTAGTGGAAAGCAGGACGAATGCGCTTGAAGATCCGCGGAACCGTCTCGAGGTTATGCGCGAGCACGGCGGGTCGGGCTTCGAAGACCTCGCCCAACTGAGTGGCATCACCGTTGAAGTCGGGGATGAGTACCTCCGCGGGGCAGATCTCCTGCACGAGCCGCACGGTCTCGGCGTACAGCCAGGACCCGCCATCAGGCAGGTCATCGCGCGCGACACCGGTGATCGTCGCGTAGCGCAACCCCATCGTGCGCACAGACTCCGCAACCCTGCGCGGCTCGTCGCGATCCAGTGGCGCTGGTTTGCCGGTGTCGATCTGGCAGAAGTCGCACCGGCGCGTGCACTGCTCGCCGCCGATGAGGAACGTCGCCTCGCGGTCCTCCCAGCATTCGTAGATATTGGGGCATCCTGCCTCCTGGCACACCGTGTGCAGTCCCTCGCTCTCCACGAGGGATCGGACCGCGGTGTACTCCGGACCGGTGCGCAGACGCGTGCGAATCCACTCGGGCTTGCGCTCGATCGGGGTCGCGGAATTCTTGACCTCAAGTCGCAGCAGGCGGCGTTCGGTCATGCCGTTGACCCTACGTTGGCCTCGAGGACGCGCAGGACATGGCCCTCGACGATCGGGAGCATCTCGTCGACGCTCACATCCCGGCCGAGCTCGGCTGACAGGCTGGTCACTCCGGCATCGCGAATGCCACACGGCACGATGCGGTCGAAGTACGCCAGGTCGCAGTCGCAGTTGAGGGCGAATCCGTGCAGCGTGACTCCCTGTGCCACTCGCACGCCGATGGCCGCGACCTTGCGATCGGGCCCGCGCTCATCGGCGGGCACCCACACGCCGCTTCGCCCGTCGACGCGGGTCGTGGCGACGCCGATCTCGTCGCACGCGGCGACGAGTGCGCTCTCGAGTCGCCGTACATGCGCGACGACATCGAGGGGCATGGGCAGGCGCACGATGGGGTAGCCCACCAGTTGCCCCGGGCCGTGCCAGGTGATCTTGCCGCCGCGGTCGACATCGATGACCGGCGTGCCGTCTACGGGCCGTTCGAAGGGCTCGGTACGGCGTCCCGCCGTGTAGACCGGCGAGTGCTCAAGGAGCAGGACAGTGTCGGGGGCCAGGCCTGACACGACGTCCGCGTGCACCTCGCGCTGCAGATCCCAGGCGCGGGCATAGTCCACGTTCCCTTGCGCCAGCCGCCTCACGTCGATCACCCCCTCAGCCTAGTCCGACGCGGTAGCGTCTGCCTCGGCCGGCGACCGACGACGGACCGATGAGGGAGTGCCATGGGACCGCTGTCAGCGTGGGCCATCCGCAAGCCGGTCGTGGCGCTGCTCACCTGGGTTGTCGCCGTGGTCGTCGTGGGATTCTTCGCCGTCACCCTCGATGGCAAGTTCAACGACTCGTTCTCCCTGCCCAACACCCAGTCAGCCCTGGCTCAGGACTTCCTCGAGGAAGTGAGCGCCCAGGACGTCAACTCCAATTCAGCCACGGTCGTCTGGTCGCCCAGCTCGGGCACGGTCGAGGGCGAGTCGGTCAAGACGAGCATCGATGCGCTCCTCACCAAGATCGTCGGCATCGATGGCGTCACGTGCATCACCTCGCCGTACGGCAAGGACTACGGCTCGGGCTGCCCGAAGAAAGAGTCCGCCGCCCCCGACTTCCCGCCGGGCACGCCGCCGGAATTCGCCAAGCAGGTCACCGAGGCCTTCGAGAATGGCACGACGGACGTCACCTTCCCGGAGGGCACGCCCGAGGCGGCGCAGCAGCAACTCCTCGACTTGCTCAAAGCCAACAAGGCGGCCAAGGAAGCGACATCGACGATCAGCAAGGACGGCACGGTGGCCTACGCCACGGTGACCTTCACCGGTGCGGGACCGGGTGTCGCCAACGCCCAGCAGGCCGATGAGTTCGTCTCCGCGGTGGAGTCGGCCAATTCCGCGACGTTGCAGGTGGGTGCCACGGGCCAGATCCTCACCGCGGCCCAGGGCGGTCCGGGCTCGAGCGAGGGGATCGGCATCCTCGCGGCGATCGTCATCCTCATCATCCTCTTTGGCAGCCTTGTCGCCGCGGGACTGCCCATCGTCGTCGCCGTCGTCGGGCTCGCGGTAGGGCAGCTGCTCATCCTGGTGATCGCACGCTTCCTCGACGTCGCTTCGTTCGCGCCTCAGTTGGCCTCGATGATCGGCCTGGGCGTCGGCATCGATTACTCGCTGTTCATCCTCAACCGGTTCCGACAGGACATGCTCGCGGGCAAGGATCCCAAGGAGGCAATCCGCACGGCGGTGCGGACAGCGGGGCGCGCAGTGCTCTTCGCGGGGAGCACCGTCATCATCGCCCTGCTCGGGCTCTTCGTCCTCGGCGTGACGTTCTTCTACGGACTGGCCATCGCTGCCGCGGCCACCGTCTTCGTCGTCATGCTCGCGGCGCTGATCCTCCTGCCTGCCGTGGTGAGCCTGCTGGGCAAGCACACGCTGGGCGTGCGCATGCCGTGGGCACGCCATGAGCGTGCCCTGGCCCTCGATGACAGTCGTTGGGCCGGCTATGGCCGCATCCTGCAAAAGGCTCCCTGGCTCACCGGACTGGTCGCGCTGGGGCTCGTGGTCCTGCTCGCCATTCCAGCATTCAGCATCCGTCAGGGTTTCCCCGACAACGGCAGCGCCGCACCGGGCACGACTGCGCGCATCGGTTACGACCTCATGAGCAAGGGCTTCGGCCCCGGAGTCAACGGCCCGTTCTTCGTCGCTGTTGTCCTCCCGCTGCCCCTGGATGACACCGCGCTCACGTCCACTGTCGAGGCGCTTGCGGCGACCGACGGCGTGGCCTCGACCATCCCCAACAAGGACATGCTGCCGCTCTACAAGACCGCCACCATTGGCGGCAAGAACAGCCCCTTCAGTGAGAACGGCCTCGTGACGAGCGTGCTCGTGCAGCCGACCACGTCGCCGGATGACCCTGCGACGAACGAGCTGCTCACTCGACTGCGGACAACGACGTCACAGCAGGTCGCCGCCAGTGGCGCAGCCATCTACGTCGGGGGCACCCAGGCGGTGACGCAGGACTTCACGAATGTCCTCATCAGCGTGCTGCCGCTCTTCCTGCTCGTCGTCATCGGCCTGGGCTTCATCGCGCTCTTCCTGCTCTTCCGCTCGCTCCTCATCCCTCTCACCGCTGCCGTCACGAGCCTTCTCAGCTTTTCCGCGGCACTCGGCATCACCGTTGCCGTCTTCCAGTGGGGCTGGGGAGCGAGTCTTATCGGCGTGGCCACCACAGGGCCGATCCTGCCCTTCCTGCCGATCATGGTGTTCGCGATCCTCTTTGGCCTGTCGATGGACTACGAGGTCTTCCTCGTCTCGCGCATGCAGGAGGGTTGGCACGAGACCGGTGACAATCGCGAGGCCGTGCGTCACGGGCTTGCCGGGTCCGGCAAGGTCGTCGTGGCCGCGGCCTTGATCATGAGCTCGGTCTTCCTTGCCTTCGTGCCCGTCCCCAATGACACGATCAAACTCTTCGGTGTCGCGCTCGCCTCGGCGGTCCTTATCGACGCGTTTATCGTGCGACTCGTCCTCGTGCCGAGCGTGATGTCGATGTTCGGCCGGGCCAACTGGTGGCTGCCGGGCTGGCTGCAGCGCAAACTGCCGAACTTCAGCGTGGAGTGATGGAGATCCCGGCCGGAGCCGTCGCGGTCATCTTCCACTCGGTACGCCGCATCGATCCCGATACGGGATCTGCGATGGATGCCGCCGGATATGCCGCGATGGCCGAGGCGATGCAGGATCTCGCTGCCCAGCAGCCCGGCTACCTCGGCGTCGAGTCCGTCCGCGACCCGGCGACCGGGCTGGGCATCACCGTGTCCTACTGGGCCGATGACGCGAGCGCCCGGGCCTGGAAGTCGGTCTCCGAGCACCTTGTCGCGCAGCAGCGCGGCCGCGACGACTGGTATGCGGCGTACTCCGTGGTCGTCGCCGAGGTGACTCGCTCGTACTAGCGGGACTTCAATCGCGAAAACGACCGATGGTCGCGGCGTTCAGCCTTCATCGGCGCGACCAAGCGCCGCTTTGGCGAGCGCTGGTGCGAGATCACCCGTGATGGCGCCGGTTCATCGAGTGATCGGCCCCACGGGCAGTCGAGTCTCGACGACGT
>Ga0129333_10001430_pt1 | contig 21604 bp, 12 predicted proteins | sample CPB6_08_DNA_FD_94474 | JGI IMG/M metagenome (GOLD analysis project Ga0129333, IMG submission 94474) | Freshwater to marine salinity gradient microbial communities from Chesapeake Bay, USA - CPBay_Sum_0.6_0.8_DNA | ecosystem: Environmental > Aquatic > Marine > Coastal | place: USA: Chesapeake... | reverse complement strand
GAAACCATCGACAATAAGTCTCAGATTGTGTACGACTCCCGCAAGGGGCCGGTGTCTATCTGGGGCGGCACTGTCGTAGAGAACGTGGTGCAGGGTCTAGCAAGGATCGTCGTGGGCGAGCAGATGCTGGAGATCAATGACACCTATCGCGTGGTGCTGACGGTGCACGATGCGGCGGTAGTTGTTGTAGCGGAGGATGAGTTGGAGGAGGCCAAGAGGCTAATAACTGGTCTCATGTCTGTCGCGCCAGCGTGGGCTCCGGGACTTCCCGTGGCATGTGAAGCTAAAGCGGGAGCGACCTATGCAGATGCTTAATACCCCATACGTGCACCCCAACGCCGCTTACTTAAAACGTCAGGCAGAACTGAACCGCAACCGCAAGCTGTTTGCCGCCGAGTACGAGACTGAGAAAACCGCATCGGCCTTGGTGCGGCGCTTCCTAGAACAACAGGACTGGGACTACCAAGAGCAGGTCAATACCGGGGCAGGGAACCGGATTGACTTTGTTGTTGATACCTTAGACTTAATTTCTGGAAAACAGATCAAGTTCGGGATCGAGTGCAAGCGACGCATGTCTATCCACTACGAGGGGGATATGGCGGCTACGGTGTTGGCAGACTATCTTGAACAAGCCGCCGCCTATTCACGGGCGTTAAACCTGCCAGTATTCCTCGGGCCGGTTCAGTCAAACGTCTCGCCCAGCAGTGCCTACATCGGTGGGTCAAACATATCTTCCCTGAGCGCCCTGAATATCTTTGGTGGCAGGATGAATGTTGGTACATTAGTATTCAGACCCACTCGGTCGGGGGATCAAATATACATGATCCTGCGGGGCGATACGTTCTGGGATCGGGGCCGGGGGTTCAACCCGAAACGGCTCAATATGGTAACCTCCACGGGGTCAAAGAAACAACGTACCAGTCTATGAATCCCCAAGAAATCAAGTGGTCTTATTCCAGTCTCAAGGACTTCCAGAATTGCCCCCGGCAGTACAACGAAGTCAAGGTTCTGAAGCGGTTCCAGAAGAAAACAACACCCCAGATGCTGTACGGCACTGAGGTGCACAGTGCGCTGGAAAACTACGTCAAGGATGGCACGCCGCTACTGAAGAACTACGAGCGTTATAAGGCTATGCTTGACCCGTTGCGGGACATGGACGGGGACAAGTACCCCGAGCATCGCATGGCGCTCAACTTTGACCGCAAGCCAACCACTTGGACTGACTACTGGGTGCGCGGCATTGCCGATCTGGTTGTCATTGATGATGACACCGGGTTCGTGGTGGACTACAAGACGGGGAGCGACCGCTACCCTGACATGAAACAGTTGCAGTTGATGGCGCTCATGGTGTTTGCCCACTTCCCAGAGGTGGAGCACATCAAAGCTGGTCTGTTATTTGTTGCCCACAACAACTTCATCACGGGGGATTTCAAGCGGGAAAACATCGACAAGATGTGGGCCGACTTCATCCCCCACCTAGAACGCTTGCGCTTGTGCCACGTCAACGACAAGTGGCAAGCCAACCCAACCCCACTGTGCGGGTGGTGCCCAGTCACCTCCTGTGAGTTTTATAGAGGAAAACTATGAGCCAAGACACCCTGATTGACTACGCCCATCCCATGATGATGTGCGAGAAGGCAATGAAGAAAGCGCATGATTACCTGCTGGAAGGCGACTACGTACTAGCAATGGATCAGTTGACACTCGCCATGGTGGAGGCAAAAATAGCACGTAATTCTGTCCAGCACATGATGGAGCAAAAAGATGCCCTACGTCAACAAGCCCAGGCCGTATAAAAAAGAATACCAGCAACAGCTTGCTCGCGGTGAGCATGAGCGTCGCATGGAGCGTCAGCGCGGTCGTCGTGCTATCGACAAGACCGGCAAAGACGGTGACCATGATGGCAAGGCTGATCGGCGCGAGGGCAAGGACGTAGCACACGTTCGTGCGCTCGACAAAGGCGGCTCCAACAAGGACGGATTGCGCATTGAAAGCGCGGCAAAGAATCGTTCGTTCCGACGCGACTCTAAGGGTAACCTCGTATCCGAAGTCAGCAAAAAAGAGCGAAAGAAAACTTGACAAAAGCGAAAACGTCGCTATGATCATGTTGGCAGTAAGGTGTGAGTGGGCCAGACGCTAGGCGTCAAACAGGGTTTTTATCTGGTTCCCTAAACCGCATCAGTCAGTTGGCAGGGTTGCTTTCTCCTAGACTTTGTTCTTTGCAGGACTGACGGACACCCCGGAAAGACGGGGACTAACAAACAGTCAAGAGGTAGTATGAATATAGTTGAAGACATTGCAGTGCAATTCCATTGCTCACATGATGTGGCGCAGACGATCAAGGCGTCCATCGACAAGAGCGAAGTGCTTGGAGCGCAAGGCTCGCACTCGGAGATGATGGTGTACTGGGGCGTTGATGAAATGCAATCGCTTGCGGTACTGCTGGAGGACAGCAAACTTCCGTCACCCATCGAGAAGCATTACAACTGGCCCGGCATGTTCCAGCCGTTCGAGCATCAGCGCGACACATCACGTTTCCTAACCCTGCACAAACGTGCGTTCTGTTTTAACGAAGCTGGTACAGGCAAGACATCTGCCGCTATCTGGGCCGCAGACTATCTGATGCGTGAAGGCAAGATTAAGCGAGTGTTGGTGATCTGTCCGTTGTCAATCATGAAGTCAGCATGGCAGGGCGATCTATTCAAGACTGCAATGCACCGCACATGCGGTATCGCCCACGGTAGCAAACGACGCAAGGTCATTGAGGGCGAATATCAGTTTGTCATCATCAACTATGACGGTGTATCGTCTGAGCGCGAAGCGATTGCAAATGCTGGATTTGATCTGATCATCGTTGACGAAGCCAACGCCTACAAGAACACCAGCACAGTGCGCTGGAAGACTCTTGCAAGCATCATCAAGCCAAGCACCTATTTGTGGATGATGACGGGTACACCCGCATCGCAGTCACCTGAAGATGCGTTCGGGTTGGCGCGGTTGATTAACCCGTCACGTGTGCCCAAGTACAAGACAGCTTGGAAAGATACAGTCATGACGCAAGTCTCCCGCTTCCGTTGGGTGCCCAAGCCCTACGCCAAGCAACTTGTGTTCAATGCCTTGCAACCCGCGATCCGCTACGAGAAGGCACAGTGCCTTGATTTGCCAGAGGTGACGTATCAGTCACGCGAAGTGCCGCTGACTGCACAGGCAACGGGCTACTACAAGGAATTGGTCAAGCAAATGCAGATCATGGCAGTAGGGGAAACCATTAGTACCGTCAATGCCGCCGCCGCGCTGACCAAACTGCTCCAGCTATCGGGCGGGGCGGTGTACACCGACGGGGGCAATGTGGTTGAGTTCGATGTATCGCCACGGTTGAACGTGTTGCACGAAGTGCTGGAAGAATCTTCCCACAAAGTCATCGTCTTTGTGCCGTACACCCACACGCTCAGTCTGATCAAGAACTTCTTGAACAAGCACAACATCTCCAGCGAGATCATTGCAGGAAGCGTATCAGCCAACGAACGTGCGGCAATTTTTAATCGTTTCCAAACGCAGGATGATCCAAAGGTATTACTCATCCAACCGCAAGCCGCATCGCATGGTGTGACGTTGACTGCCGCTGATACGGTGGTGTTCTGGTCACCCGTCATGTCTGTAGAGACTTACTTACAGTGTATCGCGCGGATCGACCGCGTGGGACAGAAGAACAGTATGACTGTAATCCACCTCCAAGGGTCCGAGGTGGAGCGCCGTATGTATCGCATGTTGCAAAACAAGGTCGATATGCACGAACAGTTGGTGGACCTGTATCGTCAGGAAATCGAAGGAGAAAGCAATGAGCAATGCTGATCAGTTAGTGGAAACCTATTTAACAATTCGTCGGAAACGTGAGACACTCAAGGCCGATTTTGATTCAGCCGACAGAGAGTTGAAGGACGACCTGGAGAAAATTGAAGCCGCACTTTTAGACATCTGCAACACAACGAACACGAGTGGTCTGAAGACTGCTCACGGTACTGTATCGCGTCAAGTCAAGGACCGATACACTTGTTCTGATTGGGACAACTTTAAAAAGTTTGTCGAGACAGAGGGGAGCATTGATCTTCTTGAACGTCGAATCCATCAGACCAACTTCAAGCAATTCATGGCTGACAGGGCTGGCGAAGGCTTGCCCCCCGGTGTGAATGTCATGCGGGAGTACGCAATCACCGTGTACAAGCCCCGCGCATCTAGTAATCTTTCAGTTGAGGTTTAACATGAGCAACGAACTCGCAATCATCCCCGGTATTGAACTTGGTCTCGACGAGGACACCCTCGCCGTAGCCGGTAACGCCGTAAAAGGCAACAAGCGTATTTCCATCGAAGGCCGTGTCTTCCGCAAGATCGTGGGCGGCAAAGAGCAGAGCGTGAACACCGACAACTCCATGCAAGTGGTGTTTGTCAAGATGGCGCACGACCCTGCCCGGACGTACTACAACAGCACGTACAAAAAGGGTGTGAAGATTTCCCCCGCTTGCTGGTCTAGCGACTCCAAGGGACCGGATGCTGATGTGCCCAATCCCCCGGCGACTTCCTGCCAAGAATGCCCGAACTCCGTCAAGGGTTCTGGTCAAGGCGGTCAGGGTTCTGCATGTCGCCTGTCTTGGCGCACCGCAGTTGTACTGCCCAACGATCCCGATGGCGACGTCTATCAGTTGGTGCTTCCCGCTACCAGCGCATTCGGCAAGGAAGAAAACGGTCGCTGGCCTTTCCGTCCCTACATCCAGATGCTTGCTAATAACAACATCAGTGCTGGGCGCGTTGTGACCAAGATGGAGTTTGACATCAACTCTCCTGTGCCCCGTCTGTTGTTCTCTCCGAGCGCGGCGGTTCCCCCGGAGATGAAGGATGCTATCTCTCGCCAGACCAAATCCCCGGCAGCTGAGAACGCAATCAAGCTGACTGTCTACAAGTCTGACTCACAAGAAGAAGCTGAAGCACCTGCCCAGCCAGCGCCCGTGAAGCGTGAGACTGCCAAGCCCACTGTGGAAGCGGCAGAGAACGCCAGCGAAGTCATCAAGAAGAGGACTAAGAAATAATGGCACGAACGTATAGCGCCGCCTTGCAAGAAGCAGTCGATTACCGTGGCCCCTACAACCTAGGGCGTGAACTTGGCAAGGTCTGCATCAAGGGCAACATCCCTGCGACATACGTGGCGCAGATGCTTGATACAACCCGACCAACAATCCACGCTTGGTTCAGAGGCGGCGTTATACGTGACGGTAAAAAACACATGATAGAAGTACTGATCGACCTGATGGAGAAAGACCTGAAGGCCGGGGTACTTCCTGCAACTTCATTGAGCACCGCCCGCACCTATTGCGAGGAGATGGTTGGTCGCCCAATGAAGCGTGCTGGCACCAAGCCAGACTAATTTTGTGGTTGGCGGGGGCGTTGCTCCCGCCATTATTGTCTCTGCGATCATGAACAAACAATTTTTCCAGAAAGTATTACCGACGCAGGGCAACATTTGTGTGGTGGGCATCAAGGACGGGACTGTGCGCCCGAAGTTTGCCGACGACATTGATGATGCAATCCAACAGATGCAAGGTTTCGTTCAAGGGGACTGGAACGTGTACTTTGCGCTGGGCACCTTTGAAGGGATGTCACGTAAGTCTGACGCATGTATCTTCATGCGCTCATTCTTTGTGGATATTGATTGTGGCCCCAAGAAACCGTACGAGCACTGGGACGAAGGTTTCACGTCGCTCCTGAACTTCGTAGCCCAGAAAGGGCTCCCTGATCCCATCATCGTCAACTCGGGCAACGGCATCCATGCGTATTGGCCCTTCACGGAAGACATTGAGACTGATCGTTGGAAGCCCTACGCCGAAGCGTTCAAGAAGCTGTGCATTGATTCCGGTCTGAGGATTGACGAGTCAGTAACAGCAGACGCCGCCCGAGTACTGCGCGTACCGGGAAGCAACAACGTCAAAGACCCAGCCAACCCGTTGCCTGTTGAAATCATTCGGGACGCAGAGGAGCATAACTTTGACGACATCATCGCTTGCTTCGGGCAGGTCGAGTTGCCGTTTGACATCACCAAAATTGAAAAGGGGCTGGATGACGACACGAAGGCTATCCTGGAAAAACGGCGGGGTAACTTTGAGTACATCTTCCACAACATCGCAGTCTCAAGCCTGGAGGGAAACGGCTGTGCACAAATTAAATTCATCATCGAGAACCCCGCTAGTTGTCCAGAGCCGCTGTGGTACGCTGGACTATCTGTCGCCGTTAGGTGTTCTGATGGCGCTGAGTCCATACATCTCATGTCCGAGGGACACCCAGACTACAGCAGGGACGCCACTGAGCGAAAAGCCCAGCAGTCACTCAGCGAAGCAAACTGGGCGCACGGATGTGACGCCTTCGCCAAAGAAAACGCCAGCGGATGCGCAGGTTGTCCCTTCCGGGGCAAAATCACTGGGCCTATCGAGCTTGGAAAGTCTCTCAGAATTGCCTCCGTCCCCGCACCCGAACCCGTTGAAGAGCCTACTGGAGACGCCAAAACCAAGGATGAAGCGCAATCAGTTCGGGCCGACACGGATACCAAAAAACTTGTCGTCTTCCCAGACTACCTCCAACCCTACAGTCGAGGCGTTAATGGAGGTATCTACTACACACCTCCTCCCAGAAGAGACAAAAAAGGCACGATCATCCAAGACCCACCCGAGATGATCACACCAAACGACGTGTATCCGACACAGCGCGTGTATAGCCCCCATGATGGCGAATGCTTGGTGATGGTGCTTTATCTACCGCTTGACGCTACGCGAGAGTTCCTGCTTCCCCTGAAAGATGTCGCATCCTTGGAGCGCCTGAAGACTGTGCTTGCAACCAACGGCGTGACGTTTGAACTGGGGTTCGCACCGAAGCTGTCCAGCTATCTGATGAAGTGGGCGGCATATCTAGTAGAAACACAAAAGGCAGATATCATGAGAGTTCAACAAGGCTGGACAGAAGACTACAAGTCATTCGTCCTAGGTTCGACTGAGTACTTTGCTAACGGGACTACGGCACATTGCCCTCCGTCCCCAATGGCTAAGAACGTAATCCGCAACATCAGACAAGGCGGCACACTGGATGGCTGGAAGAAAGCCGCGCAACTGTTCAACGACCCCGGCTACGAGTGGCATGCCTTCACAATGCTGTGCGGGTTTGCGTCACCCCTGATCGAGTTCACCAACGTCAACGGCGTGATCCTATCCCTGCATGGCAAGTCAGGCTTTGGTAAGACCGGGGCGCTGTACGGCGGCTTGAGTATCTGGGGCCACCCAGAGAATCTGGCGGTGTTTGAAGCAACGCAGAACGCCCTGATGCAACGGATGATTACGTCCAAGAACATCCTGTTTGGTCTGGACGAACAGTCCAATACAGATGGCAAGGTGGTATCTCATATCGCCTACAACGTGTCATCCGGTCAGTCCAAGCTGAGGATGCAGTCTTCTACCAACCAAGAGCGCGAGGCGTCATACGTTACCAAGCTGATAGCGGTGACCACAACCAACACTAGCTTACGGGACTTGATGGCGACCTACAAAGACAACACCAACGCAGAAGAGATGCGGATTCTGGAGCCACGGATCACACGACCCAGTGTGCCTGGATACGAGTTGACGTCACAGCGCGGTCTACAGATGTTCGATGCCTTGAAGACTCACCACGGTCACGCTGGGCCAATGTACATCAAGGAGTTGTTTCGCATCGGGACGACTGAAATCAAGCGCAGACTAGGCGCGATGTACTTGGAAGTGGGGTTCCAGCATACCTCCAACGCCGAGTACCGCTTCCTGATTAACTTGCTTGCCACAGTGCGTGTGGCTGACCAGGTGGTTAAGTCCTTGGATTTGGTGCATTTTGACATCGAGCGCATCATGGATGTCGTGGGCCGCGAGTTGGATCGCGTCATCAAGGGCGTGGTGGCAGATGAAGACCGCTACGAGGAAGTGCTGGGCGACTTTATCAACAAGAACATCCAGAGTTGCTTGGTGGTCCGTGATGGCAAGGTGACGACTGAACCGCGCCAAGCGTTGTACGTCCGAGCCGAGGTGGACGAGGGCACAGTCTGGGTATCTACATCAGCCCTGAAAGCTTATTTCAAGGACGTGCGGATCGGACTGCGGGACTTTGAAAATGCGCTGGAGAAGCGTGGCATCCTCAGAAGCAAGGGACGTAAGCAGATGGCGGCTGGCTGGAAAGATGCGTTTGGCACGACCAACGTCCAAGCCTACGAGATCAAGTTCGACGTAAGCCACCTCTTTACAGATGAAACCGCTGAAACCCGACTCGCCGCCTGACGAGCCAGAGTGGATTTTTCCATACACAGGGATGAGCATAGGGGATAGCTTCTTTATCCCAACTATGCGCCCTGCGTACATGACTTACATGATTGACACCACAGCCAAAAAAGCTGGGGTCAAGATCAAGGCATACACGACAACCAAGGAGGGCATCCTTGGTGTCCGGGCCTGGCGGGTGGGTTAAGGCGTAACGCCGTAGGCTCTGAATTCTTCGATCAGGAAGCGCTTCTCAAGGTTCTGAGCGCGGATGATGTTCTTCAGCATTGCCTCTCTAGCCTTGGGTGAAATCTTCATTGCACGAACTTCGTTTGCCTCAGTGCGCAGTTCTTTCAGATCGCGGTTGACGCCCTTGTTGTACACATCAACAAGATGCTCAGCCATCGGGTTAGCCGCCATGTACTTTGCTTCCATCACGGGGTTATCCTTGAACATCTTGAGCTTTTGCTCCATGCTTTGGATTTGCTTCTCGACAGAAGAAAACTCGCGTGCGTCAAAGTTGGACGGAGCGCCGAAGAAGCTATCAAACAGCAACGTGTCACGACGGGGATCAAACTCTTTTTCGCCCTGAACCAGAAGTGCCCAGTTGCCAAACGTCTGGGCTAGACGCGCCGCGCCATCGCCATAGTTGCTGGCAAAGAAGTACAGCGTGTTGGGGCTGACATCCACAGCGCCATTGGTTGCTTCAACCATCGTACGAGCCGCCCACTTCCAGATTTCGGGAATGCTATCCCCGCCAGTGTAGGCATCCCCCATGCGGGTGTTGCGGTTGTTGTAAATTTCACGGCCCAGAGCGTCAATGTTCATTTGCCACTCAAAGAACGGACGCAGTACAGACGGCGTAGCGGAATCCATTAGCCAAGCGGCTGGCTGATCAAACTTGTTGATACGCGACTGGGGTAATGGCATGAAGGAGTCCATGCCAACTTCAATGATATTGTTAAAGACATCCTTGACCGATGCGTTACCCGACGCAAGAGCCGCCATCTGCGCCCCGCTGGATGCAAACGCGCCAAGACCGAAGCCCCAAGGAATCTGAAACGGCTTCTCAAACCCGGGAATATAGAACCGAGCGTAGCGAGTCCAACGGTTGATGTCGTCTGTTGCCACACGGTCACGCCCTAATTCGTCATCATCCGATAGAGCCATAGCCATCATGTACATCAACGCGCCCATACCGCTTAGTGCAAGGGTCATGTACGTACCAGCTTTCTTTTGCTTCTCAAAGTTGCGACGGAACTCTGCGACAGCTTTCTCGTCTTTGGCAACCTCGGGGTTGTTTACCTTAAACTCTTCAACCGCCGCATCCGTATCGCGAAGCATTGGACCGATGGTTTCAATTGCACGCACTGCGCCAGTAGCGGCGGGACGGAAGAACATGAACATTGCGCCAGCGGCCTTGCCGTACTTGCCTACCTGCTCAAAGTTAGCCAGACCTTTGACGTAGCCAGCGGCCTTGGTAGCGGCGGCTTCTTCGCTTAACTTGCGTTCACCTTGCATGTAACTTTGCTTGGTGATGGCATAAGCTGCTGAACGGCTCGCCAATTCAAACATATCGGTGTAAATGTCAAACACCTTATTGACAGCGGCCCCAGCTTTTTTGATGTCACTGCTATTGATGTCTTTTTGGAGCGAAGCAAACGTACCCTGAGACGACAAGCCTTGCAGGTATGACACCATGCCGCCCTGCTGGATGTACTCGTACATATCCCGGTACTTCAGCTCTTTATTGCTCAGTTGCGCACGTGGCTTACTGCCCCCCGCCAAACGCTTGATCTCAGCAATGTTGCCCATGTTATACAGACGTGCCACGTTGAAGGCGCGGTACAGGCCACCATTCACAACACTTGCGGTCACTGCGCCAATATACCGGGCGGCATCAGCGGTGCTCATTTCAGTCCCGATCGTGAATGCGTTGGTCAGCATGTCACGGAAATAGTTCATCGGAGCAAATGCAATGTTGTAACGGGTGTGAACCTGTCCAAGTTTGCTGGTAAGGCCGTTGAGCATGTCGATCAGCGGGTTGGACTGCTGATAGGTGCGACGGATAGCTTCCAGCTGCGAACGATCCTGGATGTACAGAACATCCACACTACCATCCTCGTTGTAATGGAAAATTGTGGCGCGTTTCTTTTCTTCGTCAATGCCAGCGTTGTAGCGATCCTTGAACGGGATAGTCTTGACGACATCGCCACGCAAGAGTTTCTGTTGTAGGGCGTTCTTGATCGAGAGCGTCAGGTCAGCCCGTCCAGCACGCATTGCGGCACGCGTAGCATCGGTCATTGTCTGGACAAGAGAGTTGTCAGATTCACTTACACGGCCTTCAAACGAATGCGGCGCGTCTTGCAGTTCCTTGCCTAGACGTTCGTTATCGAAGTCCAAGAGATAGTCCAGTTTACCAACCGCAGCCTCTGCCTTACCCTTGAACGGAACGTAGTGTTCCCAGCCGTAGAAGTTCACCAACGACTCGACAGGCTTAGACCAATAGTTGGCATCACGGTTCATTTCAGCCGTGACGGTCTGCAACTTCTGCATCGCGTCAAAGACAGGCTTAAGAACCTTTTCGTTCTTCTTATACCGGTCTTGGATAGCCTTAATCGCGGTGGGCGAATACGTGCCGATCACGTTGTAGTTTGCGCTGAACTCATCAATAGACTTTTCGCCGCTAGGACTGGAGCCAGCGGGGTCCTTGTACTTGTCCACCAGCAACCGCATAACTTTTTTCAGTTGCGCAGCTTCTTGTTTGTTAGCGGCGCCGTTCAGGATGTATTCATCCAGGATGTACTGCCGCACGTTGGCGGGAGTCATTACCTTGCCATCGAACTTGATCTTGGTTTTGTCATTCAACGGAACGTTCAACAAGAACTTGGCCTCACGACGCTCAGGCTCATGCAACCCAATAGCGTACACCTGCAAATGACTCAACGCGTCTTCCGTGGACAGGTTCATTGCCTTGGCAAAGTTACCGATAGCGTCACGCAGTTCTGCAGCGGGAGTCTCCACCTTGGTCAGATAGATGTCTTTGGCACGCGCCGCAGACAGAGCGATCTGGGTGTAGATGTTGTTTATCTTGTCTTTGCCAGCATAGAAAATCTTGCCAGCACGCTCAAGCGAGTCTTCCCAGAACTTAATTGCATAACGGTCGTTCTGCCACGCTGTAGCCAACTGGCGACGCCCAGCCGAAGTCGTGAACAGTTTGCGGATTGCGCCAATGCTATTCTGTTGCGGCAGACGCGCTTTCTGTTTTTCCACCGCTTGGTCAAACGATACGTCTTCTTGCTTCTTCTCAGCTTGCTTGGTCGCGGGGAGCGCACCTTCCGTAGTGCGCCCAGCCAAGGTTGGCATGCCTTCGGGAGACGGAGCAGCCAAAATATCTTGTACGGCAGCAGCAGCTTCCAGCAAGAAATTGCCGCGATAGCCAGCTTCGCTTAGCTCAAGGCGTTTTAGGTTGTTAATACCGAATTGTGCTTTGTTGATAAGCTTTTCTTGAAAAGCTCTTGTCTCCTGTAAATCTTCTTCGATGTCGTCAAACAACATCTCAGGAGCCAACGCCTCTTTGTTTTCAAGAGACATATCAGCAAGTTCATCTTCAATTGCGGCTTCACTAACAGCAGCTTCAAGCTCCGTCACGTTTTCGTCAACCGCTGCTCCCTTTTTACGGAATGCTTTTTGTTTGGCAAGTTTGTCTTGTAGCTTTTTCCTTGCTACATCTCGCTTGTCCTCGTATTCATACGGCAGGCGCTCAATACGCGTCTTTTCTGTCGGAGCCAGCAGCTTCGTAGACTTAGAGTTCGGGACAAACAACTTGTATAAATATGCCAACGTGCCTGTGAAGTAATCCCACAGGTTGTCAAACATATAGTCGTACTGATTTAGCTTCCCTGTCTCACGAGCAACGACGTTAATGTCTGCTTGCGCTTCGGTTTTAGCGGTTGCTCTAGCAACTCTTGGCGCTTGGAGTTGGGACAGTTCACGTTGGAAGTCCGGGTCGGTCATTGCATAGGCAACGAACTCATACAGATTATCAAACGCGTGCGAGTACTTACCGTTGTCCTTGGTGCGCAACTTGGGCTTAGCCAGCTCCATGATCTTAATCAGTTGCTCAACTGACTCGACAGCGCGTGGCTCTAGCTTGGACTTGTCGTCAAAGTATTGATGGATGATCTTGACTGTCGCGGCGTGCACCATCTCATGCAAAACAGCGGTCTCGTTTAGTCCGTTAGGGCCGACAAAGATCGTGTTGGTCTTGTAGTCATAGACCGCTACCTCGTCTTTATTGAGGTTAGGGTCATACACCACGTTGACTTTAAAGTCAGGAATACGCCCCAGCGTACTGGATAGCGCCCGGTATGCGTTCTTGGTAACAGCATCGCGAATACTCTGACGCGTCGGGATACCCTGTTTTCCAAGTCTGACAAAAGACTTTTCAGCACGAGTTAGTGCGCCTTCAGCTTTGTCTTGCAGGTAGTCCAAAACTGCGCTGATGTCGCCACGGAACAATTTACCAAGGATGTTGGCTGGAAGCGCTTCGCCTTGAGTGCGTTTGTCTTTTGCCAGCTTCTCTTCTTGTTGCTGCAGGGCTACGCGAATCTGATCGTTAATGGCTGACAGCGTTGCGTCGCTCTTGCTCTTGGCAAGTAGTTCGGCTTGAATCTGGCGCTTCAGCAACCCAAACGTAAGGAACTGTTCTGCGGCACTGTTGTTGCCGATCGTGGCAATGTACAAGTCTTGCGCTTCGGGCGACAGATCACCCCAGATCGGGAACGTATATGCCAGACCTGTCTTGTCAGACATCGGTCCGCGCTCACGGTTGTAGTCCCGAGCGGCTTTCTGTTCAGCAGCTTCACGTTCTTTTGCGCGTTCACGCGTGGCTTCTAGTTTGGTTTCTTCCGTGACGCCACGCTCCTTGGCTTTTGCAACCGCGCGACGCCCAGCGAATTCTTCGCCTCGACGTTTCCCAGAGACTTGATCAGACAGTGCTTGAGCCGATTGCGTATGTTCTGCCCAGGTGTTCTTCTTGATAGGACTGAAATAGGTATCAACCTCGTCGTCAGTCAGATCATCAAAAGCGGGCAGCTTCTCGTCCTCCGTGCGGTCTTCAGCTTTCTCGCCGCCACGTTCTTTCTGTGCAGCAATGTCAGCTTCCAACTGTGCGTTGAACTCTTCCGCCATCTCGTCGTACAGCTCACGCTTGTTTTCCGGGATTACGTCACGGGCTGGCTTTTCAGTCTTGCGCGGTTGAATACCTTGACCAGCAAGCTCTTGCAATGGGACAGCGGAAGGCGGCGTTGTCAGTGTGACCTGTTTGCCGCCCGGGATTGCAGTCTCTTGCTCCGCTTCTTGACGGAACTTCTGCTCACGGCGCACGCGGGCAACCAACTGCTGAGGCGTTTCACCTGCGACGGGACTGACACCTACCTGCTGCGCGGCCTTGAACAACTGCTGCAACTTGGGGTCGTTAACATTTTCGGCTTTAAGCGGACCGCGTGACGCCAAGGGCTTGTCGCCCTTATTTTCAAACTCGGAGAAGACGTTGTTTAGTTCATCTTCAGTTAGGAAGTCGGTTATTGTTGCAGGCTTGGCAGGCGCGGTGGCAGGCGCAGGTTTTTCCTGCCCCACAACTGAACGCAATCCTTTGGCATCTTTAGCCGTTACAACATTGTTCTTTTCAAGTTCATCCAGAATCTTGTTGGCTCGCGCATCCCCAATTTTGAACACTCGTTTTAGGTTTGACGCGCTTGGGCGCATTGTGCCGTCCGCTAAACCCTTGACTACTTGATCATATAGTTCGTCACGTGCGGGCGCGGCGGGGGCAGCTGCTTTACGGCGTGCAAGTTCGGCTTTTACAAGTTTTCGTTCATTGTCATCGCCGTAGCCTATCAAATGCGCTATATCTAAATTCTCTAACTGCTCATCCGACATTGCGCGAACTTGCGCTTCCGTTACTGGAGCGGTTGGCTGTCCCGTTCCTTTAGCAGTTGTTGTAGCATCTTGTCCAGGAGAAACCACTCCGCTTCGTTCAGATGTTCCAGTTCCTGCGGCGGCGGTGACGTCAGTACTGGGTCGTGTAAGTACTTCAGCGCCTGTTCCACCTGCTTCTGACTTAGGTTCGACAACATCTGTTTCTCCTGCTTCAAGCCTCTTGGCAAGCGCTCCGCGCTTAGCTTCAAGGTCTGCTTCGTCTCGTTTATTGGCATTGATGTAGTTGAATAGCTTGTTTTTGCGGCGCGGCTGTTCCCCTGCCGCAACCATGTTGGCAATGTCAATCTTGCGGTTGTTGACCTTGGCTTCCAACTCGTCAATCTGTTGCTTAAGTTCAGCCAAACTGCCAGTGGGCGGCGCAGCTTTGACCTCTTGCTTGGCTAGCTCTTGAGCTTGCTCATCCGTCAGTTCTTCAAACGCAGTCGGTACTGTGCGCGTTGCGGCAGGTGGCGCAGTGGGAGGAGTTGCGGGAGCCGTGGTATCGGTCGTAGGGGTTTCTGGCTTTTCTTCGGCAGCGGGAGGCGGAGTAGGAGCTGCACGACGCCCAGCCACACCAGTCGCAGTTCCCAGCCCCAATGCCCCAGCTGCGGCCATACCCGCAGTTTCGCCCAGACCTTCAGTCAGGCTCTGGTCAGGTTTGACGTCGCGCAGCGCAACGTTTTGCGAGAACCGTCCGCCGGTTTCTTCCAGCATTTCGCTGGGAATTTCTTTGGCCCCGGTAGCGAGACCAGTTCCAATGCGGGGGAGCACACCACGCCCAGCCATGCGTTCGCCAGCCAGGATGCGTTCCATAGCTTGGCCACCGGGCAGATAGCGGTTGGCAATGACGGAGAGTAGATAACCCGACGCTCCAGCGGCACGCGCTCTGTTGATAGTCTCAGCAGCTGCTTGTTCTTCAGATAGACCCTGATTGCGCAGCTCTTTATAGATCATGTCGTACGCGCCAGCGCCAATATCTGCGCCTTGCTGCACTGCACCTGTCTGAACAGCGGCGGTTGTACCTGACTTGACTGCGGCTTTTTGAGCAACCTTTTCTGCGGCTTCCTTGGAAATACCCCGTACGGCAGCTTTGCCCAACACGTTTGCAGACGTAAGCGCCGCAGTAGCGCCGCCCGTCAAGATAGAGGGAAGAATATTGGGGACTTGTTCAGCAGTGAAAGAAGCAAGAAGAGCCGGGTCTGTGACAGTCTCACCAAGCGCGGCCTTGAACGCGCCCCACTGTCCACCTTCTTGTTCCGCTTTGCGGATGGCTTCAGCCCGCGCAGCTTCTCGTGCCTTGAGTCCTTCAGACTTGAGGTTTTCCGCATGCTTCTGAATCAAGCGGCCTTCACGCAGAAGTCCGGTGTCAGAGAAGTCACCCGTAGCCAGACCGTATATCTGGCCAGGAAGTTGTGTTAGTGAACCAACTCCGCTAGTCAGTGACGCGCCAAGGTCTTTGGCGGCTTCGCCCCAGGTACGCTCTTTGGAAGGAGGCTGAACAGTCGGAGCTTCGGTCCCGGCACGTAACGAACGGTATGCTTGTGCAACTGTCTCAAAGTTGGGCGTACCTTTTTTATCTTCGTTATCGACCAGCCATTGCGCGTACTGTTCCAGACGGTCCATTACTTGGCTCCAATTCCGACAATTTTGTCAGCCTTGCTTGTTAGCGCGGAATTACCGCCCTTCATCGTGGGGCTGGGACGATAGTCTACATCGCCCCGCACAACGATTCTCTCATACATATCGTTGTCTTGTTTTTGCAAACGGGTCAAAGTGGCTTGCGCTTGCACCTTAATGTCATCTGGCAGGCCAGGCATTTCAAGCATCTTTTGCGCTTTTTCGATCGCTTTTCGTGTCTCCGCGCTTTGACGTCCGTACGCGTTTTCGCGCTGTGTACGTTCATTCTGGTCTTTAATCCGCTGAGAGTCTTCGCGCATTTGCTCGCGGCGCAGTCGCATCTCTTCCATTTGTATGCCGAAATGCCGATCACTCTGTTCCCGAGCCAGGCGACGGTCTTCCGAACTTTGCTCGCGGCTCAAGCGACGTTCTTCTCGTAAACCTGCGGCGTTGATAAGCGAACCAAGACCTTGGATATTATGTCCACGTGCTTGTTCTTGGAGCTTCTTGGCTTCCATTTCAGACTTCTCAGCGTCGGCGTAACGGCCTTCTTTGCGGGCACGTTCTGCCTGAGCAATTTCGTAGCGGGCTTTACCAAGCAGCATTTCTTGCTCATCGCGCTGCTTCTGGTAGCTTTGACGTCGCGTTTCTTGGGCAGATAGTAGTGGCTGAAGCGCCGCATCTGCTTTGCCAGCAGCAACACCTAGGCTAGACCCGCGAGTGTTCGTCAAGAACGTCCACAGATTGTTACGGGCATTGATAGCTTTCTGGGCCTCTTCCGCCTGATCGTTTGCTTCGTATCGCTTAGCCATGCGGTCGTAATGCTTTATCAGCGCCAAGGCTTCTTCAGAAGTAGGCGCGTTCTTGACGTACTCATCCCGTTTCTTGAGGCGGTCTTCCGTTGACTCTACAGCAGGCTGCGGGCCAAACTGCTTCATCATCAGGTCCATCAGTTTGCTCTCTTGGTCTTGCGCAGGAGTAGTAGTGGTTGGAGTAGTCACAGAAGGTTTAGCCGCGTTTGTAGCTGGCGTTGCCGGTAAATTTTGCGCAATACCTGTGCGCTGTGGAGGCGTCGTAACCGGGTCAGCTTCTGCCCCATTAAAGCGGCGAATCAAAATCTTACGTTGCTCTGCATCTAGCGGACCATGTCTTTTCTGGGAATGCTCAAGAAACTGATTTAAAGTCATCCCGTTGACGCGCTTTTGCCCGTCGGAAAGATTGGTGGGTTGCGCAATACCTACGTTCTGAGCTTGTTTTGCAAACCGTGCCGCAATAGCGCGAACATCGTCAGGCGTCATTTTCTTGCCTTGACTTTCCAGTCGCGCCCGCTCTTGTTCAATAGCTTGACTAACGTCACTAGTTTGAGACGCTTGGTATGCTTTTTCTAAACGTGCTTGTTCATCAGCAGCATCACCCACCAATGTACGCGGACCCTGAAGTTGTGGCTTGCCAGTTGGCGCAGGTTTAACGGTTGCATCAGTGGGCGCAAAAGAATTTGCGACTAAACTTTGGTTATCTTCTCTGTTAGCTAGGCTTCCAAGACCCCCTAACGCCCCGCGAACTCCGCCAAAGAATCCCTTGACTGCGCCCGCACCGGGAAATGCCGCCATTGTGTTAGCAATGTTGCGCCCAAGTTCTGACGATTCCACGCGTTCTTTATTAGCTGGAGCACGGACTGACTGGCCGGGAATCCTAGACGCGGCGTCATCAACGCTTGGACGATCAGTTTCACCTGCTGCTTCAGCCCGGGCTCTCTCACCAATCAACCGCATCTCCAACTCACGCTCAAGCCGGGCACGTTCTTCAGGAGACAGCGGAACTTCTTCCCCAATCCGGGGCACATCGCTACGTTCTTTGCCGCTAAACGCAATAATTCCACCACCTGCGTAACCAAACATGCGGTCACTGACCGGCAGGCGAGCGACGCCGCCGTGATACATCTGGGCTTCTGGCGGAGCTTCTTGAGGAACCTGCGACTGCATCGGGGGACGAGCTTGCGCCATGATGCCCTGCGCCATTGGGTTGGGCTGTTGTTGCGGTTGCTGGCGTGGCTGGTTGGCCTGCTGGAACATCTGAATGATCTTGTCACGCACAGTGGGCATCTGGCCCTGGGCCGCGCCACTAGCCAAAGCTGCACGTTGACGCATTGCTGCTTGCTCTTTTAGTTCGCTCAAGGCAATGATGTCGTTAATAACGCGAGGGTCCGCGCCCTTGGCGTAGTTGTCCAAAGATTTCTTTGGTGCAAACCCAGCCAGATATGATTGCTCAAAAGGGTTGTTCATCTATTGCCTCTCAGGACGTTACGCCGGAAGAAGGTGTACTGGTTGTACCCGGCGACGTAGTAGTCGTGGTCTTGGGTTTACCAAAGTTATTGAGCAAGTCATACAACTGACCGCCATAACCCAAATTAGCCAGCAGTGATGTCAGAGGCGACATATTCTGCGTGTTGGACTGCGTTGCGATTGGCAGGCCCTGGAGTAGACCTTGTTGGTACTGAACCATCTTGTACGGATAGTCGCGTTGCTCTTCAAACTGAGCCTTGTCTGCGGCAATGCCTTCTGCTGTGATACCACGTTGTGTTGCGCCAGATTCTTGCAGTTCGTTCAAAGCCTTGATACCGTAGTCTGCGCCGTACTGACGAGACTGTTCACCAGCTTTCTGTGCTTCCATCTGACGCGCCTGATCAGCATTGAACTGCTGCATCGCTTTGTCATACGCAGTGGCGTAGCCTTGGCCCACGGTCTTATTCTGTTCAGCCAACAAGTTACGAGCGGCTTCACTCTCCATAATGGCTTGACGGCCACCGCCGTAACCACCAGCCTGCGTCAGCTTGGCCATACTAGGCTGCAAGTTAATCTGCGACTGACGACGCAACTCTGCCAACTGCGGATCAAGAGCAGCCTGCAAATACGGGTTCATGTACTGCTGAGCTTGCTGCGTACCAAACGTGCCCGCTGTAAATGCCGTGGGGTCGTACCCTGTGCTAGCCAAATTGCTTGCGCCAGCAAACGCTTGCTCTTGCAAAGCAGAGGGTCCGGCAGTCAGCGGACCGGTATAGGCTTGGTATGGAGCATTGGCCAGAGCTTGACCTTTACCCAACATACCAGCAACATAATCACCAGCCCAAGGAGAAAGCGTGGATGACGTCGTAGTGTCAGCAGCAGGCACAACAGAGCCCGTGGGTCCAGCAAACTTTTTAACCGGAAGATTGGCGATACCGCCTTTAGCGTATTTGTTCACAGTGCCTCCTGGCATGTATTTGTCCGGGTTGATCTGCTTGCCCTGCTTCTTAGTCCCGGTACGGGCTTGCCGCACCTTGTCCATCATAGAGTACAACTTCTTGGCCCCGGCGTCACTATTGCCGTTACCAAGGTGGGACACCACGTCAGCAGGCACAACGAACTCGCCGTGACTAAGTTTAGCGGGCTGTCTGTTATCAATTGAGGTATTGATCTCATCGGCCATGCCGTCAGTTGGTCCTTGAAGGTAACGCCCAGTGGCGGCTTTAACAGGTTCTTGCAGTGATGCCATCTTTTGCTCAGGCGTCATAAATGTGTTGTCTGCAGGAGCAGTCGGAGTTGCGGCAACAGGAGCTGCAGCAGGAGATTTAACCCAAGGCATAGCAAGCGCAGGTTTGACTGCGCCTGCGCCCCATTTATCTACGGGAGCAGCTGCAGGTTGGTATGCAGCCAAGATACCTTGAGCTTGCGGAGCAGTTGATGCACCGCTGTAATTCACGTCGGTAAAGTATTGACGCCCAGCAGACCCCGGACGCCGATTGGTATCGTCGTACTTAATTTGTTCGCGCGACGCAGTGTAATTGGGGATCGTTCCTTGCCAACCGCCCCCCGTGGATTTACCAGCACCCAAGATGCCCGCTGCCGCTGTACCAAAACCAGCAATCTTTGCCAAATCGTAGCTGCCATCGGGTTTTTTGAAGAAATTTTTAACCGAATTTACTAGCGACGAAATACCACTATTAGGCGCACTTGCGCCAAGAGATGTAAATGCGCCGGTGGTTGGGTTGTACTCCCACTTAGTGCCGCCAGAATCGGTGATGTAATTTCCAGTAGGAGTTCTTGTATAGACGCTTCCATCAGGGTCTTGGTACGTAATACTGCCGTCAGGATTGAGGGTTTGGTAGCCAGTTTCCGCACTGCCTGTTCTTACGCCAGTAATCAAACCAGGACCGCTTGCTCCACCTGGCGTTGTAGCATCCACGTTAGTCGCAGGGCCAGGTGTAATGTAATTGCTGTCGTTGTCACCGCCAGAAGTATCAACCGGGGTATAGATCGGCATGTCGGGCTGGTCAGACGTAACATAGCCACCGGGCAACTGATAGCCGCTGTCGTTATCACTAAAAACGAAATCGTCGTCCATATTTAACCTCTCTGCTGCAGCAACGCCAGCAGATCGTCAATAGACCCGCCTGTTGCCATTTTAGGTTGTGTTTGCGATCTTGCAAACGGATTAGTCTGCAGGGCAGCTTCAAGGTCAAGCTGCTGCCCAATATCTACTGTCTGGGGCGGCGTAGGCGCCTGACCCCCGCCGCCAGCACCTAAAAGCGCCAAGAGTCCCATCAAATCCATCCCAGAAGTGCCCCCTGCGGTTGCAGTGGGCGGCTTGGGAATAGTTGGTGTTGTGGGCGTTGTTGGGGTAGTTGGGGTAGTTGGCGGCTTTGTTGTTGGAGTAGTTCCGGGTTTGGTACCACCCGTAGTTGTACCGCCTGTAGACGGACCGGCTGTGCTCGGACCTCCTGTGGGGGTTTCGCCAGGCAAATTACCTACCGGGGCTTCAGTGTACCCAGTAATGTTACCGCTTTCGTCAATGGTCAACGTGCTACCGTCATCGTCCGTGTAGGTAAAAGCCCCGTTGTCCCCAGGTTTCCATTGAGTCGGCAGTCGTCCCTCTTCCTGCATCTGCTGGAGGTTTCGGTCAAACGATTGCCAGTTTTCCTGGGTAATACCCAAGTCTTGGACCCCGTAGTTTGGGGGGATTGTTGCGCCGCCCTGGAGCGAATCAAGATACTTGGAGAACTCGTCGGTATAACGCTTTGTCTGTTCTTCAGTCATCGGACCCATTGGTCCTTGCCATCCTGTAGTCCCTGTCGGTTCAGGCCCAAGATCGCTTTCATCGCCAAGTGAACCGCCGCTAGTATCTACGCTACCACTTTGATTGCCTTTGGTTAATTGATCTTGAAGCCGCTGAACCTCATCCGTGGGCATGAGCCACGCATTTTGGGTTGCATCGTAATATGACCCTTCAGGCTTTTGGTCAGCCATGGATATGGGAAGCAGGGTATATCCAAACGGGGGCGTAACCGTATCAGCCCTAGAGGTGTCTCCATAAATAGGAGACCCGCCAACATCGACGTTAAATACGTCAGTAGGAAGCGTTCCTGCAACTTGTATCCCAGATCCGGGCGCAGACGGAATTTGGTCTATAAGGGCTTGAACATCAGAAGCCGTTCCGTCATCCCTTGGCCCCGTCTGCGTTTGATCAACAATTTCTTTTATACCGGCGGTGGTTTCATCATCTCTTGGGCCTTGTTGATAAGCCAGATAATTATCTTTTGTGGCAATCCCAAGACCTGCGGCGTCCTGTAGCTGGGAATAACTGTCCCAGCCTCCGGCAATAGCCCTAGATTCATTGTTATATGCGTCTTTACCGGCACGCAAGGCTTCTGCAAT
>Ga0129333_10001428_pt1 | contig 21612 bp, 24 predicted proteins | sample CPB6_08_DNA_FD_94474 | JGI IMG/M metagenome (GOLD analysis project Ga0129333, IMG submission 94474) | Freshwater to marine salinity gradient microbial communities from Chesapeake Bay, USA - CPBay_Sum_0.6_0.8_DNA | ecosystem: Environmental > Aquatic > Marine > Coastal | place: USA: Chesapeake... | reverse complement strand
GGCGCTCACGTTAGGTCCCATGACCACCACTGAGCGCCTCGGGCGAAGCACCCGCAAGTTGATCACCACCACGAAGAATCGGATCCGCCGGGTCGAGGTGCGCGAACCGGTGGTGGGCCCGGTGCGCAAACCGGGACAGTACCGGAGCAAGACCGGCGAGTACGTCTGAGTCCGGCAGAGACCGAGCGGTGATCTGACCAGGGAGCAAAACCTGGGCGGAACCCGGTGGAGGAGGTACGGTACGCGTCCATGGACAGAACTGACCGCGAGATCTTCGATGATGTCACCGGTTCGATCCGCGAAGAGCTTGAGCGGCGCGGGCGGCGGGTGGAGCGGAGGTACGGCTCGGCACAGTACCGGTACTTCCTGCTCGGGGTGCCAGGTGCGGGACTTGCCGTCGCCGTGCTCGGGCTCATCAACCCGTTCATCGGGGTGGGCTTGTTCCTGGTGGCAACCATCGCCCTCGCCAAGCTCACGGCCTGACCGGGAGTGAGCCGGGTGCACTACCCCCTGCGGGGCGGGGTCAAACTCGGTCTTGTGGCGCGACTTGGAAACCTGAACCGTCTCGACTTGGGGTTTATTCCTGTTTGTCAGGGGTCATCAGATACCGGGCGATGCCGGCGGTGAGCACCCCGAACGTACTCACCCCGACGATCATGGTGACCACCGCGATGACCCGGCCGATAGCGGTGACCGGGTACACGTCTCCGTATCCCACTGTTGAGATGGTGGTTGCTGACCACCAGAGGGCATCAGCGAAGGAGGGGACCCGGCGGCCGGGACCCACGTCCTCGACCAACGTAAACGCTACCGCAGAGGATACCCACACCAGACCCGCGATTGATACGGCGGTGCCCACCGCATTTTTTCGAAAAGTTTTCCGGATCTCGGCTCCGCGAGAGGCCCCGATGCCGACCAGGCGGAGGAGGTATATCACCGGACGAACACCGCGAATGGCACGCAGGAAACCCAACAGCGCCAGAGCGGGCAGGAGAGCTACGGCCTGACTGAGGACGATCAGCAAACTGGTCCACTCCCGGCGGATGTACAGACTCCGGTTGGTTGCCAGGATAAACTCGACCACGTAATCGAGGGAGAACGCAGCAAGAACCAGGATGTTCACGATCTGAACTATGGCCCGATCGGAGCTCGACAGGCGGTGGGACACGAGCTCCAGGAGCAGGATTGGGAGGCTGCCTAAGGCCAGGGCCGTCAGCGGTATGTCGGTGATCCTCCGCCAGAGCTCGAGACCGGAGGATCCGTACCCCTCGGAGGGCGAAGATGAGCCTTGACCTGATGGGCTCGACTTGAATCCTGTTTCTTGAGATTCTTGCATGGGATAGGTACGGTGCCTTGAGGCCCGATGCGGTCCAATAGCGATGACTACGCGACAGGCACTGGGTCGAGAGTCAGGGTTCGAGGGACTGGAGTGCGGCGGGAAATCGATGAATCCGGACATTGCTGTGTATGTCGCAAGCGCCCGCAAACTGGTATGTGGATTCTCAAAATCCGGGCCTGCTGCGGTACTGGGACGGACAGCGCTGGACCGAGCACACCGCACCAAACCCGGCAGCGGTCGGAACGGCACCCCAGGCGGGTCAACCGAGCTCCCCACGCGACGTACCTGAGCCGCCTGGGAGGGAGAAAACCGGAATTTTCGGGGCGAAAAAATCTCTGGAGGCCGAGCGGGATGAGCTCAGAAAGTTCATCGATGCATTTGGGTACGCCGAACGTGAGGCCCTGGGCACGCAACTGGAGATGCTGCGGGGCGAGCTGGCGCGCTTGGCCACTGCCGTGGAGTCCCGACGGACTGAACTCAGGGATCTGGATACCCGGGTGGTACGGACCAGGGAGGCCGAGATACTGCAGGAAGTTGGTCTGTACGATTACAAACACAGACTAGAAGACTCAACGGCTTACAAAGACAGGATCGACATGGTCCGGTCGAGGATCAAGGAAATGTGCAAAAAAGACGGTGGGGCTGTAAACGGGGCGGCTCAGTGGCAGGTGAATGGGTCTGCCGCTCAGGGGAGGAAGATGGTCTCGGACCTGTCCAAGTTGCTGCTACGGGCGTACAACGGTGAGGCCGAGGAACTAGTCAACCGCATGAAGCCGTACAAACTGGACTCAGCGGTGGAACAGCTGGACAAGGCAAGAGCCTCCATCGGCAAACTGGGATCCATGATGAGCATCACCATTACTCAAGCTTACCACCAACTTCGTATCGAGGAGATGGAACTGACCGCGGACTACCTGGCCAAACGGGAGGAGGAGAAGGAGCAGGAAAAAGCAGAGCGCGATCGGCTGCGTGAGGAAGAGAAAGCCAGAAAGGAACTGGAGGCCGAGAAGGCTCGGCTCGCCAAGGAGAAAAACCACTACGAGACGGCACTCGAGAAAATCAGAACCAGCGGTACACCGGAGGAGATCCAGGCAGCCGAGGAGAAACTGGTGGAGGTCTCCGGGGCCCTTGAGGGGGTGGCCAACCGGGAGGCCAACGTGCGCGCTGGCTACGTGTACGTGATCTCCAACCTGGGGTCCTTCGGTGAGGGGGTCGTGAAGGTGGGGATGACACGGCGGCTTGACCCCATGGACAGGATCAAGGAGCTGAGCGACGCATCAGTACCGTTCTCCTTCGATGTGCATGCCCTAGTTTTCGCCGATGACGCCGTCACGCTGGAGACTCAACTTCACCAGGCGCTCGGGGAGAAACGAGTCAACTTGGTCAACCAGCGACGGGAATTTTTCTATGCGGCGCCGGGAGAGGTCAAGAACCTGATCGCGCGGCTCGGTGGGTCGGTCCTTGAGTTCGTAGAGGAACCAGAGGCCAGCGAGTGGCACCAGTCGGAGAACACCCGTGGCCGGACGGATTCCTGACCGCCTTCGAATCGCCACATTCACGGCCTGACCGGGGGTCGGAGGACTGATACACGGCGCGAGGCGGTTCGGTGAGCCGATGCTGATGGCATGCATCTTCCTGCCGCGGCGCGGCTCGTCCTGATCCGCCACGCCGAGTCGGTGGGTAATGCAGAGGGGATCATGCAAGGCGGTGGGGAGTACCCGCTCAGCGCGGCAGGCCGGACCCAGGCCCTGGCGGCAGCTGAGGACATCGCTGCCTGGCCGGTCGCTTGGGTGATCGGGTCGGACCTGGGCCGGGCCATGGAGACCGCGAGGCTGGTCACCGGGAGACTTGATGGTGTCGAACCGCGGTTGCGCGAACGCGGGGCTGGGGTGTGGGAGGGACGACGACGGATCGAGATCGAGCAGCTGCACCCGGGGTCTCTCGAGGATGATGCGCTCCGACCGGAGGGGTTCGAGCCGGAGTCGGTGGTGGTGGCCCGGATGCGTGCGGGGTGTGCCGAACTGCTCGCCCGGCCCGGCTTGACCCTGGCTTTCACCCATGGGGCAGTGCTGCGGGTGCTGGCTAGAGAACTCGGGGAAGGCGGGGGACGCTTTTCCCACCTCGAGGGTCTCGTCCTCGGTGAGGGCTTTGCTCTGCTGGGGCGGATCGGACCACTCGGGGTGGCAAACGGGGGTGGGGGATGAGCCGGTTGGTACTCGTACGGCATGGCCAGTCGGTCTGGAACCGGGAGAACCGGTTCACCGGTTGGGTGGATGTGGATCTCACCGAGGCTGGGGTCGTTGAGGCGCAGAAGGCGGGACGGTTGCTGCGGGAGTTCGGTGTCTTGCCGGATGTCGCCCACACCTCTTTGCTGCGCAGGGCGATCCTGACGACGAACCTTGCACTTGAGAGTGCTGACCGGCTCTGGATCCCGCAGGAGCGGTCGTGGCGATTGAACGAGCGGCATTACGGGGCGCTTGCCGGACTGGACAAGACCGAGACCGCGGCGCGCTACGGGGCCGAGCAGGTGCTCGCCTGGAGGCGATCGTACACCGTCCGGCCGCCCGAGCTCGAGGATGTTGCGGTCTTTCGCACGGACCCACGCTATCAGCAGCTCTCCGATGCGGAGCTGCCCCGCACCGAGAGCCTGCGCGATGTCGAGGCACGGCTTTTGCCGTACTGGTACGGGCGGATCCTGCCGCAACTCGAGGCGGGCCTGACCGTGTTGATCGGGGCGCACGGGAACTCACTGCGGGCACTGGTCAAGCACCTCGAGGGGATCTCGGCTGAGGCGGTGGTCGACCTGGAGATCGCGACCGGGGTCCCTCGGGTGTACGAGTGCGCGGTACGGGGCCTGACCTGCTCGGTCTCGGCGGCCGAAATTTTAGATGGGGAGTGATCTTGGACCTGGGATGTCTCGGCGCTCAGAGGCCGAGCAGCCAACGCAGCGCGGAGACGACGGCGGCAGCGGCGAGCACCAACATCAACGTCGCCAGAATGGCGCTTGTGAAGCCGCCGCGGTCCAGCTCCATCGTCCGTCGGCGGTTGCGCAACCCCAGGAAGAAGGCCCTCGAGGAGCGGGCCCGGCCGGTGGGGGTGTAGATCTCACCTGGTTGGCTCGTCGCCGGGGTCCACTCGGTCGCGGTGGGGTGCTGACGACGAGAGCGGCGGCGCGAGGACACCTGAGGGACCGTGTGGCCCGATAGGGCGTCCGGCAGGCAGGCGTGCTTGGTGGATGGGGGTCGGTAAGCTCGATGGTTGTACACCCTGTGTTCCAAGAGATGCCCCGGTAACGAGCCGCCGGCGTCTTCTTGGGATAACAGAAGACGCCGACGTCGAGATTGTGAGGATGGCCACACCAGAAAAGGTCTCAACTTTCCTGACATAGTCGCATATGATGCGCTACTACTTCAGCAATTGGCTGCGGGTGGGAGGCTCGGCCAGGACTTCTCCTGTTTGCGAGTTGATCCACACGGTGATCGTGTCACCCACCATGACGACGGCGTCGTCCGGCAGACGAACAGACCTCGAGACACCATTAACTTGAACGCGGGCGACCGCATACCAGTTCTGTGTGTACTTCCTTGAGTAGCCCGGGAGGGTTTGGATGGCGGTAATTTCTACCCCATCTACGTCCCTCCATGCCACTGCCGCTGCTGCTGCTCTTTCGTTGTCTGAGCTTTCTAGGCTGACCAGCAAGACAAAGAATCCTGTGGCCATTAATGCGATCAACCCGGCTACGATGTAGGCTGGGTCGACTTTCTTTCTTGTTACCATGTTGTTTCGTTAGGTGTTCACCGGCCTACTTGGCTCTTCACACACAGATGAGTCTGTGGCTTAGGGTGAAGAATTGACCTAACCCTCCATGGGTATTGCTTCCTAGTGTGCACGGATGGTTGCTTGACTTCAAGGGTTCTTACGGGGGTCAGCATTGAAAATCGCGGCGGGGAGGAGATGGCCACTTCCTCGGAACTAAGACGGCTTCCCGTCGTGGTGGTAGAGCCTGGGTGAAGTTGGCCGGACCAGCTCGATACCGGACCGTTCACGAGCATGGTTGACCTTGCGCACATCGTACGTACCCTGGCTGAGGTCGCGCGGGAGCGGGCGGTACGGCGGGAGAACACGCTACCGGTGCTCGCCCAGTTCGCCGGCAACGCACTCGGGGCGGAGCTCGAGATTCAGGCCAAGGATCTCGACCGGGTGCTTGCGGCGGCGGGGTTGTCTCGGTTTCAACCCCTGCACGAGATCGCGGACCGTCTCCCTGGGGCGGCGGCACGGGCGGCGCACCTGGCCGTCGAGATCGAGAAACGTGGGGCGGGGCTGCTTGAGGCGGCGGCCGAGCGCCTCTCCCCGGTTGAGTAGCGCTGGTCACTGGCTCTGTCGTTGCTGATTGCGGCCTTGACGCTGGCGGTTGTGCGCCGGATGAATGTCTGGCTCAACCACTGATTGCCGGTGGCACTCGGACAGGAACTGGCTGAGGCGGTGCTGCTAGTCGCGGCATGTGTTCCACTGGGCGGGGGGATGCTTGCCGGGGAGTGCGAACATACCTATGATCGATGAACCGAAAGTATGCAAGATTGCACCGAGAAGTGCCACCGGCAGTATGACCACGCCGGGCTCGGCGGGCAGAAGCGGCGGCGAAGGTGGGGTGTCAGGCGGGGACGGGGACGGCGTCTGTCTGTGACGCGGTGCGGATCGGACGGTGGTGCACGATGATCGGCGTCTCGAGCGGCAGGCGGCGGGAGCGGATGTGCACGATGGCGAGCACCACGGCTGCAAGACCAGCGTTCATGGAACCGGTGTACACGAGACCGCCGGCACCGGAGAGTGCGCCGAAGCTCAACCAGGAAAGCCCGTACATCACGGTCATCCACCATGCTCCGCGAGAGATGCCGGAGATGTCCGTGGAGCGGAGGGCGGACAGAATCGAGGGACCGTAGGCCCACACCGTGGTTGTCCCGAGCGCTGTCATGTACAGTGCCCACCCACCGATCACGAAGGACGCCGCAACTGCCGCAACCATGATGAAGGCGGCGCGCAGGCCAGTGCGGTCAGCACCGTACTTGTAGGCGACGAGGACTGCCACACCCTGGACGGCGCCAGGGATCGCCAGACCGAGTGTCGCCCGTACGTCTCCGGTGGACAGCGTGTACGGCACCCAAAGATACCACGAGAAGAACGAAGCCAACAAACCACCGAGAGACACACCACGCGCATGCTTTGTGCGGAGAATCTTACGGATCTGCGGGACGGTGAGTGCGGTACCGGCGGCAGTTCCGAGTGCGAAAAGGAGGCTTGTTAGTGCATTTTCCATAACACCCACCCATGGGCGCGGAAGATGCAACGCAAGGAGGCTGAAAGCGAGCCATCCGGTGCGGGGACCGGGCCGGGGGTGGTGCGGGCTGTGTGCCGCGGATGGGGATGGACCCACAATGATGGGAATGGACCGCAATGATTCCCCAGAGCCCAGCACACCGGGTCGTTCCCGGAGGGATCGGATCTTGGTGCGAGTGTCGTATACGTGGTCGATCCTCGTCATCTTTTGGTCGCTGGTGTTCATGTTCTGGCCGTCAGGGGACAGCTCGGCCGACCTGCCGAGCGGACCGGAGGCTTACCAGTTCCTCCACATGAACGACAGCACCGGGGAGCCGATCGTGTGGTCGTCATGCCCGTTGTCATGGTCGCTCGATGCCAGCGACGGGCCCAGCGACACGGAGGCGACCGTCGTCGAGGCGCTCGAGATCATCTCTGAGGCGTCTGGTCTGAGATTTGAGCGGGTCGAACGAAACGGGGCGATCTCGATCTCCGTCGTCGAGGCATCAGCCGTGGAAGGTTCCGAGACGCGCAACGGGAAGGTCCTAGGCAAGGCCGGAATGGTCGTGGTGAGAGACGAGGAGGGAACGGCAATACCTATCTACTCAGAGGTGTTGCTGGTCGGGTCCGCGCTCGAGGAGCTTCCGGCGGGGTTCGACCGGTACGCGAGCCGGGGCGGGTTGGTGGTGCACGAGGTGCTGCACGCGCTCGGGATGGACCACGTCGACCACAGCAAGTCGATCATGCGCCCGGATGCACTGGAAGAGTCGTTCGGGTTCTCGCCGGGCGATCGTCAGGCGTTGCAGATCATCGGTGCCGCTTGTCGATAGACGCCTAGAGCGGGGCCTGCGTTGGCAGGTGCGGTGGAATCCGGGCCCGGCACTGTGAGGCACGATGTCTCGTCGCCGCTGGATGCTCTACCCGTTGCCTGGGATCTTGGTGGTCTTGATCGGCGCGGTGAGGGAGGGCGGCTTTACCATGTATTCCCTCGCTGGGTCCCTACTCTTCCTCGTGACTTCGAGCGCACTGATTGCCCTGGTCGTGGCGTCCAGAACCTCGACCCGGATGGCGGGTGCGGCGGTACCTGATCTCGGTGCCGCCGACCGGGGAGCTGAACCTGGGTGGAGCTGGCAGGCGATGACCCGTCGCCAGGAGCACTTGGCGAGCGGGGAGCGGCTCGCGGAGATCGTCTGGGACGGGCGGGAGTTCTTCGTCGACAGCACCCGTGGACGACCCGAACAATCCGATGTCCTCGCGTACTGCATCGATGTGGTGATCGGGGACGGGCCGGAGGGATGCCTCGAGCGCTTCGAGGCGCTGGCCGCCAGTGCCGCCACCTGGTCCCCCGCGGAGCGTGAGGGGTGCAAACACACCGTCGAGGGCTTCCTCGCGGCCGAGGACCCGGCACATGCCGACGTGTTCATCCGTGTACGGGTCGATGAGACCGACAACACCGGCTCATCCAGGGTCCGGGTCGTGCTCAGTGCGGGACCGGTGCCAAGTGGTGTGGCCGCGGCGGTGAATCGCCACCTGTCGAGGATCGATCCGCTGGTCAGCCTGCCACGCACCGCACGAACCGTCATCTCCGCCCTCGGGGTCGAGGACCGGTACGCGTCTGCCGTCGAGGCGGGATCCGGGATCGTGGAGGGAGCCCTGCTCGGGATGGTGGGTGTGCGGGACAACGGCGAGTTCGCCGATGACATGTTGTTCATGCACCGTGAGCGTCTCGCCGTCTCGGGCACCTCGGCCGTGGGCCGCATCCTCCGTCTCGTGCTCATTGTACTCGGCGTGCTGATCGGATTGCCGATGCTCATCGTTGCGCTCAACGCTGTGATCTCGTGAGCCACCCCGGCTGGGACCGAGCGACAAGACCGCATGGGACGTGAGGCTACCGAGGCTGGGTACGGACCCTCAGACCGCCGTCCTCCTCGGCGGTGCAGGTAGCAGTTGGGGGGTTTCGGCCAGCGGGCACGGTGAGGTGTGTCAAACAGCCCGAAAGGGCCCAATGTGCAAAGGAACACAGATGGAAAAGAAGAAGGACAGGGTCGTGAAGGCTCTGTACGCAGTGGTGGCGGCGCTGGCCGGCTTGCTGTCGGTGGCGGCGGGAGTACGTCTCATCCTCGCCGTACTGGCCATGATCGGAGCAGCGGTGCCCTTCGCACTCGCGAGCAGCATCTGCTTTCTCGCGATGGTGAAGTACCTCGACCGAAAGCCGGGCGAAGTGCTCAATGTGCTGCGGATCAAGGTGCGAAGCAAGGCTGCGGTCATCCGTCGCAGGATTGCCGGGCACGCCGCCTAAGCAACCAGACGTCCCCCAACGACGACGGGCCCCGCGAGGGGTCCGTCGAACGTTTTCCTGGGCAGTCGGATGGGGGTTGCCGGAGTTCCCTGCCGGCTTTTCACGCGGTGGCGACGGCGGGGCGGGAGGAGACCACCATGGTTCCCACCGCAGCAATGGCGGTAAACAGCACGGTGGCGGCCGTGAATGAGAACAGGTCGCTCACGACACCGAACACAACGCCGCCGGCTGAGACGCCGAGAATCGAGCCGAAGGAGACCGAGGCCAGAGCCAGCGGGCCACCGGCCGAGAAGGCGGCGAGGCGGAGCGATCCCTCCACGGTGAACACCGCGACACTCGAGACGGTTCGTGCCACCAGAAACGGCACTGGGCCGAGTAAAATAGCGAGAAGCGAGAGGTTGGCGAGGACGGCACCGGTGCCGAGGAGCGCCGGGTGGTGCATCCTCCCGTTGCGGCGGTTGTGCAACACCGGGGCGAGCAACGAGAAGGCGGCGGGGACCAGGAGGACGGGTGCCACCCATCCCGGCGACAGGTACCGGGCCGTGATCCCTGCAGCGAGCGCGAGTGGTGCGTACACGGAGAAGGCGAGTGCGGCGGACAGCGCGGTCCACCCCCAACGCAGTTTCTGCTGTGCCGGGTGCGGGTGCACCGGCAGCGATCCCGCGAGAACCACCTCCAGCGCCTGGGCGAGACAGAGAACCACGGCGACTGTGAGCATTGGGACCGAGCCGAAACCTGTGGCGAGGGCCACCAACGATGATCCGGTGGAGATGCCGAGGATGCTGACCGGGCCGAGGCTCATAGCGTCCTGGGGGGATCGGACCGACAACAGCAGGGACATCACTGTGTTGCTGAACGCGAACAGCAGGTAGCCAAATCCCACCACCGCGAGGTCCCAGCCCGAGAGCGTGGCGAGGACGGTCCAGATGGATGAGACGGTCATGATCAGGGATGTGAGAGTCAGAGTAAGATTCCCGTACGGCTGTCGGCGGGTACTGGACCGGGAGGCCCAGGCGGCGTACAGCACAGCGGCCAGGACGCGTAGGGCGAGAACGCCGCCGAGGGCGGCGAGACCGTGTGCCGGGGCCATACTGACCGCGAGGGTTCCGCTGACCGCTCCGGTGCCGAGATTGTCCACGAAGATGGCGACGCGGAGGCGAAACATCGTGGACACCAGGAAAACCGTGACGGCAGGGTGTTCTCCCGGCAAACTGGACCCTTGCGTTTCGGTGGTCGGACCTTGACCGATGGTCAACTTGGGGGTACGGACGGTAGGAGTAGCCCTACATGATTTCGGTTTCATGGTTTTAATGCCCTTTGTCTTACACCTGGCTGACAGTCTCTTCGAGGGAACCTCCGAATCTTGAAGCTCTCGGTGCGGTGGCAGAAGCGACCTGGCCCGCGAGCGTCTAGACCGACGGGCGTTTCTCGTCAAATGCACTCGAGGTGTGCTGTACATCGCAGAGCTGCACGTACGCGGTCTGCGGGTACACAGCTGCCCTCTCCTGGTCCGGCGACCTGCCCAGACCCACCGACCACTCACCACGGACCGAGGGCGGGACCACTTGGTGGCACTTGCGCGACAGAGCGCCTTCCACGAAGCAAGGCGGGGCGGCCTCACGGTGGATACAACGAGACTGGGCGCGGTCAGATAGTGTGTGTGTCGATGGGGAGCCGTCACCATGTAAATGTGCCAGAAACCAGGGAACAGTTCGCGTGCGACGACCACAGGATCCTCGCTGAACTTGAAGCCCTGTACTCGAGCGGGGAGTGTGAAAACCCGGCCGGTGCCGAGAACTATAGGCACACGCTCGAGAAGTTCGATGCACTACGCACCTGGTTTTGGCAGATGGATGCGCTGGGAAAAAGCGTCGACAGGGTAGGAACCGGGTGTCTCGAGGGTATCGAGAAACTGATCGAGTCGATCGAACAAAAACTTCTGGTCGGGGAGAAAACCGCGTCGGTCGTGGCACAAAACCTTGAAATCGGAAACTCTTTGTACCTAGACGGCAGAGAGCACTCCATGCAACTTTATGCGGTTGAGCTGGATCGCTCCGCGCACTCCGTCGAGCCGAGCCTTTACCCGATGGTCATCCGTCAGCACCTGGTCTTTCCGCTGGTTCCCATGGAAACCGGCGGGGGGTTTCGAGGATTGGTCCTTGGTCCAAGTTGGATACACAGGCACAGTGCGGCCACGGTTGCGTCCTTGCGGGATTGGTGCGGAATTGTCGACATTCAGGCCCTGAGCGGTGTCGAGGTTGAAGCCACGCCAGAAGACCTGCTGCGCGCGGCGCTTCGCCTGTGGCGGCCCGAAGACGAGTACGGCACGTATTATCGCTATGAGACGGCACTGGATGCGGTTCGAAGAATCTGGGGACCCAAAACGGATGAAAATTCATGCGCAAGGACGGCTCCTTAGGGCGGTGCGGGGATTTCGTGATAAACCTCTAGAACCTGACGGAACGGCGGGGATGGCCGGTAACGAGTCGGGTGGTCTGCTAAAATTCCAGCAGACCATCCCGGTATTCGTTTACTCAGCTGGTGGCTTGAGCGACCACGGACAAGATGAACGTAAAAAAACCCATCATCAAGCCGTAGGAGACTGCAAGATACACGTCTCCGGACTTCTTGTAAGGTCCGACTGCCTCAGAGGCGAGAAAAAACGCCACCGAGCCTCCGGCCATAACCAGCATGAACAACGCGACAATTGCTGCGTTCATTCTATAGCTCCTTGTTGAGGTTTCGAACGGATCTGGGCGGATTACCCAGGCGAGCGAAACTTGATAACGGCTACCGTCCGGACCCTGAAGAGAATTACAAGGTCGGGCATCAAACACCAGATTGCTTGCAAATGCGGTGAGTGGTTGGGGGACTTCCTGGTCCCGTCTCGGGCACGCTCGGATTATGGCTTCGCCCTGCCGGTCGAGAACGATACAGAAAGTGCGTAGCGATCCCCCACCCTACGTTCCTCCCCGATGGGGACGGGAACGACGCAGGTGGCCTCGGAGGATGGGCGGTGGGATCGCGGCGGTTTGGGTGCTGTCGTTCTACCCCGGTATCGGAATGCGACAGTTTGATATAACAACTCCAGGCGAGCGTCTAATGAACGCCGTGGTTGGCAATGACGTTGGGGTTTTGACGCGAATCTTGTGGGGCGTGTCAGTGCCGGTGACGATTGGTGCCTTGCTGCTCGTCGAGCATGTAGCCCACAGACGCCATAACCGAGACAAGTGAGGAACAGGTGGACACAACACTTGCCCACATAGAGTTTGACAACTTCAATCAATAGGCGCAGCGAAATGGGAATGGGGTGGCCCAAACAAAGCGCTACGACCTAGCGCTCGTCCACACTCACATCGAAACCCATTAGAACCCGACGACCGCTCACACCATTGTATCTCGAGTGTCGCCAGAGACGGAAGGGGTGGCCTCGCCTCGGTCGCCGGCCAGGTAGACGTCCCGGGCGCCGCTGACCTCGTGGAACTGGGCGATGCGCTCGCTGCGGGTCTCGTCCATCAGCCCGGCGGGTAGCACGTCGGCGAAGTGCGGGTTGATCTGGAACGGCACCAACCCGAGCGCGTCGAGGGAGAGGACATCGACGATCGGCAAGTCGTTCGTGGTGCGGATCGTCGGGCAGGCGAGGTTGGTCCCGGCGGACGAGCCGATGAAGGTGCAGTGGCCGGCGACGTCATCTCCCCGAAAGGGGTATCCGTCTGAGTGCAGCAAAGAATCAGGGTGCCGTCCTGGGCTTGACGCGATCCTGCTGAAACCCGACCCTGGCGTGATGTGCCGCCGCCCGGCCACTGAGGACGGGCGTCCTATTCCGAGGTTCCTGGTCGGTGCGCGATCTCGGCGGTCATCGTTGCGGGAACGGCCGATCGGGGAAGACGTCGCCCCACAGCATGCGCAGGTCGGAATCGGCGCCTTCGTCACCGAGCTGCCACCCTGTCCAGTTCAGCAAGCCTTCCCCATCGAGGGCGCCGCTTTCGATCGCAGTGGAGAGCTCTTCGTGCAGCCACGGGTAGACCTCTGGGTTGCCCAGCTTTGCGGCCGTGTCAGGGTCGTACTCCATGGCGACTGTCAGCAGCCAGTCAGCAAGACGTTGCGAGATCATCGACCGCCCACCGCTCTGCGTTCCTCGACCTACCACGCGTGGGCTCGCTGCGGCAAGGATCGAGTCCCGAACGGACTCCCGTTGGGCGTACGAGAGCACTGTCGGGGCGGTGCCGGTGCGTGCCACGTGTTCGACGAAGTGAGACGACACGGCGACGTCGTAGCGGTCGATGTACGCGATCGTCTCCGCGGTCCAAGCGAACACACCGTCGCTGTACCAGGCAAGTGGGATAGACGCGCCATCCGGGTCAAGTCGGTCCGGTACCCGAGTGCGCGCTGACAGCACCACTGGGCAGCCACGCATGTATGCCAGGATCTCTGCCTTCGTCAACGCTCCGTTCAGAGCAGTGGCGAGCGATCCGACACCCTCGGTGTTCAGCAGTTCGACAACCATCAGACCCCAGTTTCGGAACAACTCCAAGCCCGCACACCCTGGCGGCGCGAAGAGTCGGCACCCGCTCAGGCTTGCCGGCCACGTCGAGGGTCCGACACTGCGCTCATGGAACTTGCGCACCTACGGACCGCGAGGCTGATCGCTGTGGTCGATGAGTGGCGTTCGCTCGGACCGGAGGGCGACCGGCTCGTCGGTGGCGTGCCCAACCGTATGGGGATGTCCCGCACCGAACTCGAGCAAGACCTGGCGCTCGCGTGGGCGAACGTCTCCGAAGACGACGTCGTGGCCTGGAGGGCAGCGGGGACCACGGTGGGAGGGCCAGATGCGTTGGCGTGCATGCTCGAGACGCTGTGGAACCGGCTGAATGTGGAGCACCCGCGCCCGATCGGCAAGGCGACCGAGGCCACATTCGAAAGCTGGCGACAAGCCGGCGAGCTCCTTCGGGCCGCCGGCGTCCCTTGGGTGTCACTGACAGGCTCACTCAACGGTCATTACGTGGCCGGCCTGGACGGAGCCGGTGCACCGATCGGCCCGATCGTGACGTTCGGAGAGCATCTGACGGTTCGCGCCGCCGTGTTCGACGCCGCGATCGACACAGCAGCATCCGCGAACGACGAGGAGTGGTCGCAGTTCGAAGCGCTCTTGCAGACAAGTTGCGAGATCGGTTCCCTCGCGGAGGTGCTCCGCCGCGAACTGGCTGCCCTCTGCGGGCCCAGGCCCACACGGCTGTGGCGGTTGCGCCGCGACTTGCGCGCCGTGATTCGTCTCTGCCGGTTCGCCTACGGAGTCCCAGATGCCGGAATGGGCATCCATGGCGTATCGCCTTGCACCGAGAACTGGGACCCAGCAGACGTGCTCGAGGAGGTGCTCACCGACGTCGGGCAGCTGTGGTCGACGAGCTTCCATCTGGATGCGACCGACCCGGTTGTCGCTCTCGAGAGGTCCGGTTGGGTCGATGGTCCGGTACGCGATGTTCGCGAGATCGCTGACTTCGGAGAGATTCGGGCGGCGCGGCAAGAGCACCTCGACAGGTACGCAGGCATGGTGCTCAGCGAACTACGCCGGACTCTGGGTGAAGAGCTCACCTTGTACACGTCCGATACCTTGCTGGGGACGGAGGCCGGTTTCGGCTGTGATCTCCACTTCGTCGCCGTGGGAGCCCGCGACGCGATCGTCGTCGTAGCCGAAGAGTGGGACTGAGCGTGCTGACAGACCCAGGCAGTGCCGAAGGATCTTCGTCACGGCCCCCGGGGCCCACGAGCCTCGGCGTTCCGTTCGAGCAGTCCTGCCGGATTGGCCGGCAACTCGACCCATCAGGTCATCAGTTCTTCGCAGGGGCCGCGTTGTCCTGCGGATGGCCTGGGGTGCGCACCTTTGGACCAACCGAGATTGGATTCGAAATGTCGGGAGATGTAGTGGTCGTATCTTCCGATGAGGCGACAACCAACAAGCGATAACTCACTAAGTCTCTCTTAGAACTCGCTTAGGGGTCTTCCGTACTGTGTGGAGTCTGAAAAGTAGTGGTCCTCCCAGCGTATTCCTGCTTTTCTTGCTGGACTGGTCGTACCAAACGGCAGATACTCGGTGCCGTAACAATCATCGCACCACCAGGTCGTACTATGTGGACAGGTTTCGTGCTGGGGAAGTTTGACCGAACGAAGTTTGTAGTTCAATCGCGGATCTGGCCTACTCTCGAAATCGTGGTGGTGCGGATTGGCACCTTTGGACTTCGCCCGTGCCGTGTACTCGTTCCACCGGACATGCCACATATTCCACTCTACGGTCAAGCCCTCAAACTCTCGGTACACCGGGTCGTCCTCGAAGGAGACGAGTGCGAGCCTTGGGTCATGTGCTCCACGGCGGGCGGTGTAACGAGTATGTGTTACCGACCCGCTCCTACAAATGGCGTTGGGAAACCACAAATCCGGGACTATTCCCCGGATACTCGACGGTGTCGTAGTCCCCCAGTGCTGCGACCGCCTCTCTGACGGTGGCAAGAGTCCCACGCAGTAGATCCGATCATCTCGCCAGACCCACAACAAACCACCTGCTTCTTCGGCGCACCGAAGCATCGCTGCGCTAAGTCGACGTTCGTCGTCGTGGCCCGGTACGGACTGAAGGAGGTCTACGTGCCACACCCACAGTACCGGGACAGCACCGCGAGCGTAGTCTTTCGTGCGTTCTTCCCACTCCTCGACCGAGATGCTGGAAGCCTGAAACTCAACAACAAAGCGCGTCCCTTCTTCTGAAGAGACCACGGCATCCGCTCTGCGACCAGCGACCACGCTGACCTCCAACTCAACAGATGCGAACATCTCAAACAGGCTCATCTTCATCTGCCTGTGGCTCTCCGACTCGCCTTCCCCATAGGCGCATAGCGACCCAGGTTGGTGTGCGAAGTGAGCGATATGGACACGGCCACGCTTCAATATGACCGGGAGCTTACACTCTGGACAGTGATACGTATCGTCCCGGTCGGCGTTGCGAGCGACGACAAGCGCGCCTCTACACTCGGCCGTTAGCATCCGGCACAGTTCCTGTCGCAGAGAGCGTCATACCTGCGACCGTACGTCTCTACTGGATGGTAGCAATAGCCGACACTGGTGCGACCTCGACGGCGGAGATCGGCAGTCGTCTGGTGTACGAGGCGGGAGCGAGCGCGACGATTTCGAGGGCCTCGCGCAGCGGGACAGTCGACAGGGCTCCGTGAAGATTCTCGGCAGAGGGCGACTCCTGAATGGCAGTCCGGCAGCCCCCAGAGCAAGCCGTGAGCGCGGGTTTCCGATACGGACAATATGGAAGATGCGGGTGCTCATCGTCGGTTGCGAACTCGGACCGGTCACGTCACGTGGTGGTCTTGAAGTGCTGCTGCAGCGCTGGGCCCAAGAGCTGGGTACCGACATGGGAGTCACCCTCGGCTCGATCGCGGCCGACGGGGACGAGCCCGGTACCTACCAGGTGCCTGGCGAGACATACCGCCGGGTGCTGTTCAAGGATCTCGACGAGTTGCACGAGCGCTCGTCCGCTTTTGACGTAGTGAGCCTGCACCAGTGGTTCGATTGGGTGTCGATCCCGGAGCGCACGCTCTTGATGGTGCACTCGAGCATCGAGGAGTGTTATCGCGACGCGGCCAGTGCAGGTTTCGCCTCACCTCAGTGGCGACAGGTCGTACAGGGGTTGCAGCGCCCGCGTTTGCTCGCGACCTGTGCGCGGTGGGCGAGCGATACGGTCGAACACCACACTGGCCGCCAAGCTGTCACGCTGTACCCGGGGATCTCCACCACCTACCACGACGTCACGCCCATCCCGGCCAGCCACCGTCGCCGTGTTGTCGCCTGCAGTGGTCGCATGACGACCCGCAAGGGAGTCGACGTCCTCCTCGACCTCGTCGAAGACGCCGCACTCGGTGATCTCGTACTCGAGGTGGCCTCGCTCTCCCCGGAGCCCGTCTTGCTACAGCGAGCCGAACGTTTGGCCGCTGCCGGGGCCGCCGTACGCGTGATCGCCCCTTTCACCGACGAGAAGGAGCACGCCGCGTATCTGCGGAACGTCGCGGTCGTTGCCGCGCCCAGCATCCTCGAGGGGTTCGGGATGATCGCGGTTGAGGCACAAGCCGTCGGCGTCCCTATCATCGGCACCGGAGCCGGTGGTCTTCTCGAGGCGGTGCTCCCGGGGGGCGGCGTCTTGGTACCGGTAGGTGCCCGCGAGGAGTTGGCCGCGGCACTCAAGGAGTACTCGCACCGAGACGTGCCACAAGACGTCCGCGCTGCGGTGCGGGAGGAGTTCTCCGTCGGGGCGTCCGCGGCGCGTAAACGGGCAGCATTGTTGACTATCGCCGGGTGACGTCAGGGTCGTCGAGGCCTTTCGGGGGCGGGGCTCACCTGTCCCACCCCCAGTTGTTCCCCATGTATCCCTTACGCATGATCTCCGGCCAGGGTTGATTAGCGAGTTCCAGGTCACGCGCCGTGGCATCGAGGGAGCAATCGGGTAGGGGGATGAGATTGGCGAGGGTGTCGATGTCCAGGATGCGGCCATCTTCTAAGACGGCCCAGATCCGGTCTGGGGCCTCGAGACCAGGTAGAAACCCGAGATGCACCGAGGCAGCCAGGCCGGTCGCGGTGGTGAGGCGACAGGCAATCTGACGGGCTCGTAGGGCGCCCACCCGATCAGGCTTGTGGGCATCCTTGCCGCAGATTGCGCCGCCGCCGATTGGGATGTGGGGGCCGTAATGATCGACAACGAGCTTCTTGCCGGAGAGCCCGTTGTCGCCGAGCGGACCGCCGCAGGTGAAATCCCCGATGCCGTTGAGCCGGACGGCATCGCCGGCGAGGCTCGTTGGCGGGGAGACGAGGTGCTCGAGGTCGACGAAGGCCTCCTCTAGGTAGGGAAAGACCATTCGGTACAGATCCTCGAATCCCACACCCGGGACATGCTGTATCGCAAGGTTCACGTACTCAAGACGCGGGACCGCGCCGGAGGAGAGCCGAATGAGCACCTTGCCGTCCGGACCGAGCTGGTTTGAGGAGCTCTTCTGGGCTGCGGCCAGGGCCAGACGCAGGCGGCGGACGACATGCGCCTCGAGGGGCAGCAGTGAGGGGGTGTCGGGGTCGGCGTAGCCCGTGGCAATCCCCTGATCGTCTGAGAACTTGCGTATATCTCTTTCCTCATCCGAGAGTTCGCCGATGTCCAGGTCGGTTTCGACCGAGACATGGTGCCGCCAAGAGCCGGTGTACCCTGCGTTCTCGAACTCCGCGGCGACCAGCTTCTCGAGTTTGCCCCGATCGAGCCGTATCGGCTCTGGTCCCATGCCGGGCAGATCCAGACTGGAGGCCGCGATGCGACCGGTGATGTAGAGCTTGTGCCGGTGCAGGGCGACCTCGACACCGACGAGGGCATCTGCGTCCCACCAGTTGGCTTCCTGCACCAATCGCTCGGCGACCGCATCGCAGAGTCGATCGGGGTGGCCGGGGAGGATGTCCTCGGCCGAACGGGGACCAGTGTATTTGGTCATGGTGTCGCCTCCAGGTCTGGTAGTTTGTGAATCGTTGAGTAAGGCTCCAGATCGGTCGCCCAGCCATCAGCCGGGAGCACCGAGACCACCTTGATGCCACGCGAGGCCAGCGCTGCCACCTGATCGGCATTGGCCTGACCGACATACCCGTCGGTGAGGATCAACACCCGGTCAATCGTTCGGGACAAAATGTCCTCCAGAACACATCTGATGTCCGTTCCGACGGTCGTGTCCACCCGTCCTCGCAGCAGGGCGTCGGGCGGCACCGGGGAGACCACGGTGGAGAACTGGCGCACCTGCACCTGGCCACGAGAGGCCAAGGGAGCCAGAAGCCCCAGCAACTGCGGCAGAATGGAGGACATGGAGCCAGAGACATCGAAGTACACCAGGGCCCGGGTTGGGCGGTCTGGGAGCCGGTAGCGAATGATCCCGGGCTGGTTCGGCAGTACGTTCTCACCGAGGAGGCGACGTTTGGCCAACAGTGTCCGGTCTGCGAAGTTCGGTAGTGGGCCGGGACCGAGGGTGGTTTGAACCTCGACTCTGCGGGAATTTTGAAACCCGGTGCGCTGCGGCACGAGCACTTCCTTGAGTACCTCGAGAAAAACATCCCGTGTGGTGCGGGAGGCTGGGGTGGATTCCACCCAGGAGGTCATCAGTTTTCCACCAGTGTCCCGGCCGGCGAGGGAACGGGGTGGGGGTGGCCAGTTGCCCACGATCTCGCGGATAGCCTCGGCGAAGTCATCGTCCAGCATCGGGTTCCCGTTCGAGTCCGGATCGTCGTGCTCCCCGAGAAGTTTGACCCGAGCACACTCGGCCTGGGAGGGGTTGGCTTTTCGTATGAGTTCGATAACCTCTTGGTACGTGGGCTCCGGGAGATTCTTGCCGGGCGGGGGGTACAGCCGCATCATCAGCTCCTTGGTGCCAGATGGCCCGGCAAAGCTGTACTTGGGTCGGCGCGGCCAGCCCACGGGGGGACGGAGAAGCAAGGAGGGGAAGGTGTCAGGTGGGTTCAGCCTCTCGAAGAACCCGCGGTACTCGGGCTGGGGGTGCTGGCGGGAGAGGCCGGCGTTGATCAGGGCGTCAAACGCGATGTTCTCGAGAATCCCCGGGCGGCCGTACAAGGTGGTGTGGCCGAGAAGGACATGCCACATCTCGTGCATCACGAGCAGGAAGAGATGCTCATCACGGGAGCAGTACTCGGCCGCGAACTCAGGGTTGACCCTGAGCCGGGTGCGGACGCCGCAGGAGACCGAGGCGGTCGGCACGTCGGTGGTCTCGTGGATACCGACGAGACGGACGAGGGCCTCGAGTTCGAAGCTTGCGCCGGGCAGGGACCTGGCGAGCCGTTCAGCGAGAGGGGTCATCGCAACCTCCTGTGGGAGCGACTCGAGACGATGGCATACAGCCGTGGGTCATCGGAGGCCAGCACGAGACCGCGGAGGATCGAGGCATCATCGAGCAGCGGTGAGGTGCCTAGCAAGATCCCGCTCCGGGAGCGGAGCAGCACGTTCAGCACGACATCGTCATCCCTGCACTCGAGAGGGGAGAGCCGGCGGACGGTCTCGTTCACTGGCTGCAGCAGGGCACAGCCGGTGAAGCCAAAGGCTGCCCAGGCTGCATCGAGGGCGGCGAGCCGCTCGTTCGTGAGGCGGGGCCTGAACCCGGACCAGGTGAATGCGACCCAGGTGTCTCGAATCGGGCGGACCTGACGGGAGACCGGGGTTCGGGGCCGGGCCGACATGTTGGCCAGGGAGCCGGGGAGGGTGTTCTCGCACAGAATGTCACCGGGCTGCATGGGCGGCCTCCAGGGGGAAGAGTTTCAGGTAGGAACCGATCTCCTCGAGGAAGGCCTCGAGGTTCACCTTGTGCATGAGGTCTGGCCCGCAGGAGGAGATGATCGCTTGGACCAGGGCCTCGGATTCGTTGGTGCCAGGTGAGGTGGAGAGCCAGGCCGCGGCCCTGCGCCAGGAGTCGAGACGCTGGCCGGGTGCCTCCTGGGTCTGGTGGGTGCCGATCCGCTTGACCCGGGCGGCGTGCTCCGCGATGGCGGACCAGGCCGCGGGGGTGAGGGGGCGCGCACGCAGGGTCTCGGCAAAGACCGCGGCGAGGGCGACTTTGTGTGCCTCGGTCGGGAGGGCGGCGAGGGCCCCGATCACTGTGGTCGCAAGCAAGGTGTCCTCGGCGGCGGCCTCCAGGGCGACTTTGACCCGGCGGATCGGGTCCGGCTCCTCAAGGATTCGGCGTTTGTCCGAATCGGCGGGGAGTTTTGCCAGGTCAAGCGCTTGGCGGTGGGCGGCGAGGACCGTGGAGAGCTCTGGCGGGTTGGGTTCTGCCCACTGGGGCAGACCGCTGCGCAGGACGCGTTCGAGGAGGTCGGGAAGATCGAGGCTCACACCCAGGACGCTGGTGGTGGCGACCGAGGCCAGGATGAGCTTGCGCAGGACGGCGCTGCGTCGGGAGGAGATCATGATTCCTTTCGCGAGGAGGACGTCGGTGAGGGAGATCACGTAGCGGGTCGCGAACTCCCCGTACCCGCCCTCGGCCAGGGGGATGGCGGTGCGGACCGACTCGATGAGGCCGGGGATGGGAGTTTGCGTGGTATCAACCGGTCGTCCCTCGACGACGGCGCTGCGCTCTGCGCGGGTGAGGGCGGACCAGGTCGGGACCTTGATGGTGAGCCAGAACCGGTCAGCGAGAGCTAGATCGAGGGGCTCGACGCCGATGTACTCCCCGATCCCGTCGACGGGGGAGGGTGGGTTCATCGCGGCCCAGCGGTGCTTCAGATCGGGGAGGTGGACACCGGCGACTTTACGCTCGTGGATGATCGGGAACATCTTGTTCTGCAGATCCGGCCGGCAGCGGTTCACCTCATCGAAGAAGGTGAAGGTTGCGCCCCAGATCGAACCGGGGGAGCCGATGAACTTGAGCCCCCCGACCTCATCGGGGCACGGGATCCCGACGAGGTCGTCATAGTTGATCAAAGAGGCGTTGTAGTGCCGGAAGGAGCCGCCCAGGGCTTCTGCCAGGCGTTCGACGAGGAGCGTCTTGGCGGTCCCATGGGCCCCGATGAGCAGAACCGGGGCCTCAAGGGCAAGAGCGGCGAGCAGGAGGGTGTCGTACTCGTCCCAGCCGTAAACACCGAG
>Ga0129333_10001426_pt1 | contig 21618 bp, 16 predicted proteins | sample CPB6_08_DNA_FD_94474 | JGI IMG/M metagenome (GOLD analysis project Ga0129333, IMG submission 94474) | Freshwater to marine salinity gradient microbial communities from Chesapeake Bay, USA - CPBay_Sum_0.6_0.8_DNA | ecosystem: Environmental > Aquatic > Marine > Coastal | place: USA: Chesapeake... | reverse complement strand
TGATCACCGCCGCCTCGGTACCGATCTCGATCTGTTCTCGATCGAGGATGAAGCCGGCGCCGGCCTGGTGTTCTGGCACCCCCGCGGCGCCCGCATGCGCCTGCTGATCGAGAACCTCTGGCGCGAGCTGCACTTCAACGCCGGCTACGAGCTGCTCTACACACCTCACGTGGCCGATATCAGTCTCTGGAAGACCTCCGGCCACCTCGATTTCTACAGCGAGTCGATGTTCGGGCCGATGCAGGTGGATGAGCGGGAATACCAGCTCAAGCCGATGAACTGCCCGTTCCATGTGCTCACCTACGCCAGCACCCTGCGCAGCTACCGCGAGCTGCCGATCCGCTGGGCCGAGCTCGGCACGGTGTATCGCTACGAGCGTCCGGGCGTGATGCACGGCCTGATGCGCGTGCGTGGCTTCACCCAGGACGACGCCCACGTGTTCTGCCTACCGGAGCAGATCGGCGACGAGATCCTGGCGATCCTCGATCTCACCGAGCAGATCCTCTCCACCTTCGATTTCCGTAACTACGAGATCAACCTCTCCACCCGCCCGGAGAAGTCGATCGGTGAGGACGCCGTCTGGGAGCTGGCCACCCAGGGGCTGATCGAAGCCCTGGATCGCAAGGGCTGGGCCTACAAGATCGATGAAGGCGGCGGCGCCTTCTACGGCCCGAAGATCGACCTCAAGATCGAGGATGCCATCGGACGGATGTGGCAGTGCTCCACGATCCAGCTCGACTTCAATCTGCCCGAGCGATTCGACCTCGAGTACGTGGCTGCCGATGGATCCAGGCAGCGACCGATCATGATCCACCGTGCGATCTTCGGCTCGCTGGAGCGGTTCTTCGGAATCATGACCGAGAACTACGCCGGCGATTTCCCGTTCTGGCTGGCGCCCGAACAGATCCGGCTGCTGCCGGTCACCGATGAGGTGCGTCCCTATGCCGCTGAGATCCTGGCCCGGCTCAAGGCCGCCGGGGTGCGCGCCACGGTGGATGCCTCCGGCGATCGCCTCGGCAAGCTGATCCGCACGGGCGAACAGATGAAGATCCCGGTGCTGGCGGTGATCGGCGCCAAGGAGGCCGAAAGCGGTGCCCTCAGCCTGCGCAGCCGCCGCGAAGGGGATCTGGGCAGCCTGTCCGTCGCCGATGTAGTTGCAGCCGCGGGCCGCGCCAATCAGGATCGTGCCTCCGGCCTGGGCCTGGCGAGCGTCTGATGAGCACCCTGCTCGCCGGTGACGTCGGCGGTACCAAGACCCTGCTGGCCCTCTACACCGTTGAGGGAGGACGGTTGATCCGCGGACGCAGCGAACGCTTCGCCTCGGCCGACTGGCAGGACTTCGCCGCCCTGCTGAACCACTTCCTGGCCGCCGGCCCTCCGGGCGAGGCCAGACCGGCCCATGCCTGCCTGGCGGTGGCCGGACCGGTGCGGGGCGGGCGGGTGAAGCTCACCAATCTCCCCTGGCTGCTGGAGGAACGCGCCCTGGCCGCCACCTGCGGCCTGGCGCGGCTGGAGCTGGTCAACGATTTTGCCGTCCTGATCTATGGCCTGCCCCACCTGGAGCCCGACCAGCAGCTGGCTCTGCGCAGTCCCGGGGATCGGGATCCCAAGGCGCCGGTGGCCATCCTGGGAGCGGGTACCGGCCTGGGAGTGGCGATCGGTGTGCCGACGCCGACGGGTCTGATCGCCATCGCCAGCGAGGCCTCCCACGCCGAATTCGCCCCACGCAGCGATCAGGAATGGCAACTCAAACGGTGGCTGCTGGCGGATCTGAAGCTGGAGCGCCTCTCGATCGAGCGGGTGGTGAGCGGCACCGGCCTTGGAGAGGTGATGCGCTGGCAGCTGGCGGTCCATCCCGATGGGCACAGCCATCCCCTGGCCGCGGTCGACCCGGGTGAGCTGCCGGCCGCAACGGCAGCGGCGGCCGCCAACGCTGATCCCCTGGCCCGGGCCGCCCTGGATCTCTGGCTGGGTGCCTACGGCAGCGTGGCGGGAGATCTGGCGCTGCAGACCCTCTGCCTGGGGGGCCTCTGGGTGGGGGGCGGCACAGCCGGCAAGCTGCTGTCGGAGCTGCGCACACCGACCTTCCTGCAGGCGTTCCTGAACAAGGGGCGGCTCAGCGCCGTGGTGGAGCAGGTGCCGCTGATGGCTGTGGTCGATGGGGATGCCGGCCTGTTCAGTGCCGCCTGCCGGGCTCGGATGCTGCTGGTCTGAACCCGGCGGGCCGCTGCACCCCCTGGAGCGGGGCGGCCCCCACCGGGTGGGACACTGACCGCAGCAGAACCGATCACATGGTGCGCCCCCGCATCGGACAGGGGGTTGTGGTGGATGTCCCCGCCACGACGGCCAACCTGGGCCCCGGCTTTGATTGCCTGGGGGCTGCCCTGGATCTGAACAACCGCTTTGCGATGCGGTGCATCGAGGGGGATGGTGAGCGGTTTGAACTGGTGATTGAGGGCAGTGAGGGGGCCCACCTGCGCGGCGGTCCCGACAACCTCGTTTACCGGGCAGCCCAACGCGTCTGGAAGGAGGCTGGCGAGCAGCCCATCGCCGTGGAGGCACGGGTGCGGCTGGCGGTGCCGCCGGCGCGGGGTCTCGGCAGCAGCGCCACGGCGATCGTGGCCGGCCTGATGGGAGCCAATGCCCTGATCGGCGAGCCTCTGAGCCGCGAAAAGCTGCTGGAGCTGGCGATCGAGATCGAGGGGCATCCGGACAATGTGGTGCCTTCGCTGCTGGGGGGCCTGTGCATGACGGCCAAGGCGGCCTCCCACCGCTGGCGGGTGGTGCGGTGTGAGTGGTCACCTGAGGTGATCCCGGTGGTAGCGATCCCCGCGATCCGCCTCTCCACCAGCGAAGCGCGGCGCGTGATGCCGAAGACGATTTCGATCCCCGACGCGGTCACCAACCTGGGATCGCTGACGCTGCTGTTGCAGGGGCTGCGCACCGGCAACGGCGAACTGATCGCCGACGGCATGCACGACAGGATCCACGAGCCCTACCGCTGGGGGCTGATCCAGGGGGGTCGGCAGGTGCGGGAAGCGGCCATCGCGGCGGGGGCCTGGGGCTGCGTGATCAGCGGTGCCGGACCGAGCATCCTCGCCCTGGCCAGCCGCGACTGCGCCACGGCGGTGAGCCGGGCGATGGTGCGGGCCTGGGAGAGCGAAGGAGTGGCTTCCCGCGCCGAGGTCCTGCAGCTGCAGCAGGCGGGCAGCCGCTGGCAGCCGCTGCCGGACGCCTGAGAGCGGCCCCACGGCCACCGCTTGAGTAGAAATACCCAGCCCAGGCAAGTCTCAACGTAGACTTCTGATTGAATGCAGACAGGTCGCGCACCTGCCTGAGCTCCGAACCCAGAACCACCCGACGCCGCGATGGACGCCAACCTGCCCCTGATGGCCGCGTCCAGCATCAGCACTCTCAGCGGAGCTGCCGGTTTTCCCTGGCTCAGCCTGATCACGCTGCTACCGGCTCTGGTGGCACCGTTGGTGATGCTGCTGCCCGGCGACGGCACCGATCCCAAACTGCCGCGCAGCATTGCCCTGGTGACGCTTCTGGCGGATCTGGTGCTGATGCTCTACGTGTTCAGCCAGCACTACGACGGCTCCCTGGCCGGCCTGCAGCTGGTGGAGCGCTTCAGCTGGCTGCCGGCCCTCGGTCTGGAGTGGTCGCTAGCGGCGGATGGCCTCTCGGCCCCCCTGGTGGTTCTCTCCGGCCTGGTGACCCTGCTGTCGGTGGCGGCGAGCTGGAACATCCAGAAGAAGACCCGTCTTTACTTCGCCCTGCTGCTGGTGCAGGCCTCGGCGCAGGCCATGGTCTTCCTCTCCCAGGACTTCCTGCTGTTCTTCCTGGCCTGGGAACTGGAACTGGTGCCCGTCTACCTGCTGATCGCCATCTGGGGCGGCCACCAGCGTCAGTACGCCGCAACCAAGTTCATCCTCTACACGGCCACCGCCTCGCTGCTGATCCTGGTGAGCGGCCTGGCCCTGGCCCTCAACGGCCCCTTCACCCTCAACCTCAGCGAACTCACCGCCCGCTCCCCCGGCGGCGTCTTCGGTCTGCTCTGTTACCTCGGCTTCCTGGTGGGCTTCGGCGTGAAGCTGCCGATGTTCCCGCTGCACACCTGGCTTCCCGATGCCCACGGTGAGGCCAATGCGCCGGTGTCGATGCTGCTGGCAGGGGTCCTGCTGAAGATGGGCGGCTACGCCCTGCTGCGCTTCAACGTGCAGATGCTGCCTGAAGCCCACCTGCAACTGGCCCCGGCCCTGATCGTGCTGGGCATCGTCAACATCGTCTACGGCGCCCTCAACGCCTTCGCCCAGGACAATGTCAAGCGGCGCATCGCCTGCAGCTCGGTCAGCCACATGGGTTTCGTGTTGCTGGGCATCGGCGCGATCGACAGCCTCGGCATGAGCGGCGCAATGCTGCAGATGATCAGCCACGGGCTGATCGCCGCAGCCATGTTCTTCGTGACCGGCGTCTTCTACGAGCGCACGAAGACCCTCTCGATCCCGAACATGGGCGGCCTGGCCAAGGTGCTGCCGATCACCTTCGCCTTCTTCGTGGCCAGCTCCCTGGCCTCGCTCGCCCTGCCGGGCATGAGCGGCTTCGTCAGCGAGATCACGGTGTTCCTGGGGGTCACCAGCAACGACGGCTTCACCGTCGGCTTCCGGGTGATCACCGTGATCCTGGCGGCCATCGGCGTGGTGCTCACCCCGATCTACCTGCTCAGCCTCTGCCGCCGCGTCTTCTTCGGTCCGCGCATCCCGGCCCTGGCCGTGGTGGGCGACATGAAGCCCCGGGAGCTGTTGATCGGGCTGACCCTGCTGGTGCCGACCCTCGTGATCGGCTTCTGGCCGCGGGTGGCGATTGATCTCTACGAGGCCACCACCACCGCCCTTGCCAACGATCTGGCCACCCATGCGGTTGTGGCACTACGGCTTCCCGCCCTCGGCTGAACCGCAATGGCATCTGGCCCTGGGCTGGAATGGCCTCACGCCACCAGCTGATCGCCATGAGCCAGGCCGCCACCGCCACACCCGAGATCCTGCGGGGTGAGGGCCTGCCGCGATTTGAGGCGATCACGCCAGAGGCTGTGACAGCCCACATCCCCAGCCTGATCGCGGAGCTGGAAGCAGATCTGACGGCCCTCGAGCAGACGCTGGAGACGCGCCTGGCCGATCCGGCCAGCGTGCTCGGCTGGAGCGAACTGATGGATCCCCTGCAGCGCCTCGGGGAGCGTCTGCGCTGGAGCTGGGGTGTGGTGAGCCACCTCAACGGGGTCTGCAACAGCCCGGAACTGCGTGAGGCCCATGCCGGCCAGCAGGCAGCCGTGGTGCAATTCGGCAACCGCGCGGGCCAGAGCCGGGGGATCTTCAGGGCGCTGAAACGCCTGGAGCAGCAGCACCTGGCAGCGGCGCCGGCGGAGCCGGGCCATCTCGATGGAGCCCAGCTGCGCATCCTGGCGGGCGAACTGCGCGACATGCAACTGCGTGGGGTCGGGCTGGAAGGACCCGAGCAGGAGGCCTTCAATGCCGCCAGCCAGGAGCTGGCTGAGCTCTCCACCCGCTTCGGCAACCAGGTGCTCGATGCCACCAACAACTGGACCCTGCGACTCACGGATCCAGCCGAGGTGGAGGGCCTGCCGGAGAGCCTGAAGGCTCAATTGGCCCAGGCCGCCCGCAGCGCCGGCGACCAGGAGGCCACAGCCGAGCAGGGGCCCTGGCTGCTGGGGCTGGACATGCCCCGTTACGCCCCCTTTCTCAAGTACAGCCGCCGACGGGATCTGCGGGAGCGCGTCTACCGCGCCCACGTCAGCCGGGCCTCCGGTCAGGGCGAGACGTCCGCCTGCAGCGATGCTGACGCGCCCCTCAACAACTGGCCCCTGATCGAGCGCATCCTCGAGCTGCGGCGCCAGCAGGCCCGGCGCCTTGGCTATGCCAACTGGGCCGAGGTCAGCCTGGCCTCCAAGATGGCCGACTCCGAAGCGGCAGTGGAAGGACTGCTGGAGGAGCTGCGGGCGGCGGCCCTGCCGGTGGCGCGCCAGGAGCTGGAGTCGCTGACCGCCTGCGCCGCCCGGCATGGCGCGCCGGAAGCCTCGGACCTGCAGCCCTGGGACGTGAGCTTCTGGGCGGAGGTGCTGCGCCGTGAGAGCTTTGATCTCGACAGCGAAGCGCTGCGGCCGTACTTCCCGTTGCCACGGGTATTGGAAGGCCTGTTCTCCCTCTGTGGGCGGCTGTTCAACATCACGATCGAGGCGGCCGATGCCGAGGCGCCGCGCTGGCATCCGGATGTTCGCTTCTTCCGCATCCGCGAGGGTCAGGGCGCTGCTGCTGATCCCGGAGAGCCGATCGCCGCCTTCTACCTGGATCCCTACAGCCGCCCGGGCAGCAAGCGCGGCGGCGCCTGGATGGACGAATGCCTGGGCCGCTCACCCCAGCCCGATGGCACAACGGTGCTGCCGGTGGCCTACCTGATCTGCAACCAGAGCCCGCCGGTGGGCGACACCCCCAGCCTGATGACCTTCGAGGAGGTGGAGACCCTCTTCCATGAGTTCGGCCACGGCCTGCAGCACATGCTCACCACCGTGGAGCGCCCCCAGGCTGCCGGCATCAACGGCGTGGAGTGGGATGCGGTGGAGCTGCCCAGCCAGTTCATGGAGAACTGGTGCTACGACCGCGCCACCCTGCTGGGCATGGCCCGCCACTGGCAGAGCGGTGAGCCGCTGCCGGAGGCGGAATTCAACAAACTGCTTGCAGCGCGCACCTTCATGGGAGGTTCCGCCACCCTGCGCCAGGTGCACTTCGCCCTGGTGGATCTGAAACTGCACAGCCAGTGGCAGCCCGGCTGCGGCCAGAGCCCTGAGCAGCTGCGCCGCTCCATCGCCGCAACCACCACGGTGCTGGCCCCGATCGATGAGGACGCCTTTCTCTGCTCGTTCGGCCATATCTTCGCCGGTGGTTACGCCGCCGGTTATTACTCCTACAAATGGGCTGAGGTGCTCAGCGCCGATGCCTTCAGCGCCTTCGAGGAGGTGGGTCTGGAGAACGAGGAGCAGATCCGCCAGACGGGTCGCCGCTTCCGCGACACCGTGCTCAGCCTCGGCGGCAGCCTGGAACCCAAGGCGGTGTTCGAAGCCTTCCGCGGTCGCCAGCCCAGCAGTGAAGCCCTGATTCGTCACTCAGGACTGGCGGCGGTCTGACGCCGTGCCCAGCATGGGGGCAGAGCGGCGCCGCCATGCCACCTCCGGACCCCCTCAGCTGGGAGCAGGATCCCCTCGACCTGGATCCCAGCTGGGACTCTCCGATTCCTCTGCTGCCGCTGCAGCAGGCCCTCGATCAGACGGTGTTCCAGTCAGGTCTGAGCCGTGAAGCCTGGCTGCGTCGGCTTGCGGGGCAGCTGCACCGGCCCGCTCTGCTGCCGCTGCTGTGGCTGCTGCCACGCGGTTGGCGATTGGCACCGGCCGAGCTGCCGCCACGGCTGCAGTCCCTGGCGACGGTGCTGGAGCAGGGGTTGCTCAGCCCGGCCCTGCTGGCGGCCCTTGTGGACGATCTGCCCCATCTGCTGCCGCCGGCCCCGCAGGCTGACTCGGCCCTGGCGCTGTGGCGCCGCTGCCAGGTGGTGGTCGAGGGGCAGCCATCGCCGATCCCTGGGGATGGAGCGGCGCTGGACAGACTCCTGGCCCAGGCACGGGCCGATGGCACGGGGCCGGAGGGGGCTGATGGCGAGGCGACAGCCGACCAGCCCCTGCTGGGGGGCCTGATCTGGCGCAACCTCGGACTCAGGCACAGCCAGAGCGCCCGTCAGCGCCGGACCAACAGCCTGCTGGCCCAGCTGCTCAACCGGTTGGCAGCCAACCGGCTCGAGCCCCAGAACCCATGGGTCTTTGAGGGCTGCAACCGCGGCCGGCAGTGGATTCAGTGGCTGGAGCAGCGGGGCTGGCGGATCAGCGGGCGGCTGCGGGCCAGCGTCGCCAGCTTCGGGCTCGGTGCCTGTGTGGCCCGTGCAGGGGAGGGCGGCAGCGGCTGGAGTCAGGTGCCTCTGGGGCTGCCCCTGCGCACCGGCCTAGTGGACGCACAGGGAGAGGAGAGCCTGGTGCTGCTACCCCACACGGCCCTGGAACTCCAGCTGGAGAGCGAACGCGGTGATGCCGTGCGGCTGCAGTACTACCAGGGCAACGAGGGCCTGTGCGGCTGGGAGGGACTCAACGACCTGCACCGCCCTTGGCAGAACGACTGTGGCAACGGCACGGTCCGCTACCTGGGGGAACCGTTCAGGGGCGACCAGCTGCAGGAGCTGATCGATCGCACCGAGGAGATGGCCCTGATCCACAACAGCCTGGCCAGCAGCCAGGGCCTGCGCCATGGCGGCTACGGCACCCTTGGCTTCTGCATCGACACCACGGCCTTGCTGCAGCAGGCGATGACCGGCCGCTGCGATCTGTTCCCGGTGCTGCTGAGCGGGATCTGGCGCGAGCGGCTGCTGCGTCAGGCCCGCAGTCTGGATCTGGGGGACGGAAGCTATGCCCGGGCCCTGGAGACCTTGCCCCTGGATCTCTCGCACCATGGCGCCAGCTGCGCCGATGCCTGGCGACGGCTGCGGGCCTGCCAGCCCGGCAACAGTCCGTTCCGGATGGTGCAGCGGCATCACACTGGCGCGGACGTACCGCCTGCCTGAACGCAGACCGCTGAACTCAGACCCCTGCCCTGATCAGCGGCAACACCTCCAGCACGGCGTTGATCACCTGCGGGCGGTAACGATCCGAGAACGGGCCATGGCGACCGTTGTGGTTCATGCCGGCGATGCTCAGCCGCCGCACGCGGCCATCGGCCAGAGCCCGCCGCCAACGGCTGAAGGGCACCAGCGGCGAGCGTCCCGGGTAGGCGATGTTGCCGAAGGCGGCCACCGGATCACGATCGCCGACGATCGTGCTGATCGTCTGCACCCGCTCCAGCGGATGATCACCGCTGAAGACGCCGCAGAAACTGATGATGTGCAGCGGGGTACGGCTGATGCTGCTCAGGTAATCAGCCACCCCGAACGCCATCTCACCGCCGCCGCTGTAGCCGAGCAGCACCAGCTGGCTGCCGGCTGCGGGCCTGTAACCGAGGTCATCGAGCCGCAGACCGATCTTCAGCGCCAACTCGTAGTGGCGAATCGGCCCATAGCGACGATCCGAGGAGATACCCACCTTGATCACATTGTTGGCCTGCACCAGCACGGCGGCCAACAGGGGGATCAGCCCATCGGGATGCTGCTCCTGGAGAGCGAACAGCCGGCGCCAGAACCAGCTGCCGCCGCTGTCCTCCGCCAGGGCCACCGGCATCACGGTGTAACTGTCCAGACCGCGCAGCACCTTCACATCAGGCGGAAGGCATCGCTCCAGTTCGGCCAGAAAGGCGCTGACTCGCGGCGGATGATCGCGTTCGGACTGATGAATGCCATCGAGATAGACGATGTAGACCCGTGGCGCCGGATCAGAGGGCGCATCACAGGGGTGGCTGAACAGGTCCTCCACATCCGGGAGCCCCGCCAGCCAGCCCTCCCAGAAGGCGAACTGACTGACCAGCGAGACGACGCCGGTGATGGGGATCAACAGCAGCAGGGCCGCCACGGCCCAGAGCAGAACCAGGCGCAGATCCTCCGGACTCAGCGCCGCCAGCAGCACCCCGCGCAGACGCTGACTGAGCACCAACGCCACCAGCAACGTGCAGCCGCACACCAGCAGCAGGGCCAGGCGGATGGTGAAGCGCTCGAGCCGCACCTGCTCACGCACGGCGCTGCGAATCGTCATCGTCCCCTCCCCCCGCTGCGCTGCAGCTGACTGGAGAGCTGTCGATAGCTGCCCTGCCAGCTCTGGCGGAACAGCAGCGCCACCAGGACAAGCGCCAGCAGATATCCCGGAGTGGACAGCAGCAGGGCTTCGCTCCAGGGCAGGGCAAAGCGCAGATGCAGCAGCGTCACCACATTGAGATGCACCAGGAACCACAGGCCGACGGCGAGCAGATCGGCGATGTAGGGGGCCGCCACCAGCCCGTAGAACAACCCAGGGATCAGGGCCGCGCCGATGCCATCGAGGAAATCGCTGGCATGAACCTGACGGCTGGCCACGGAGGCCAGCAGAAGCATGTCGACAGCGGAGGCCAGAAGAAAGGCCAGGGCCAGCACCAGGCCATCGAGCAGCAGTCGCAGGGCGATCTGGCGGGGGGTGAGCCGATTGGCCAGCAGCGCGAACGCATGGGAGAGCGACATCGACAACCCCACCAACAGCACCAGTCCCACACCCGCATCGGCCTGCAGCAACCAGGCACCGACGCGATCGAGCAGGAGCTCAACGTGTGCTTGCACAGGAGTCAGAAGCGGTACTCAACCGACGGCGGTACGGCGCAGCTGGGGACGGTTGACGATCCAGAGCACCATGATCGAGAGGACTGCACAGTAGAAGCACCAAACCGAATTGAAGGTGGCGCTGTAGGTGAGCCAGGTCAGGAAGATCGAGACGAAGATCATCACGCCGAACAGCTTGACCGCCCGATCGCGCAGAGCCACGAGCGGCAGCACGATGAAGCCCCAGTACACCAGCTCACCCACCGGTTCGGTGCTGATGAAGTTGTGGACGATGCTGTGCAGATCGGAGATGTCGTAGAGCAGGCGACCGTTGCTGTGCACGTGCGGTTGCAGGGCCGGCGGATCGAGCAGCACCGGCAGATAGAAGGCGATGCCAAGCACGGTGGCCACGATCGCCACCCAGCGCAGCCGCTGCTGCAGGCCATGGCCATCGGTGCTGCGACTGATCGACCAGGCACTCCAGGGGATCCAGATCATCCAGAAGCAGTAGGCAAAAAACAGAAAGCCAAGCCCGGCCAGGCTGGTCAGTGGCTCCACCCCACCCCTGTCGATTCCGGTCCACTCCAGACCCTCAACAAACTGCTGAACTCCGAAGAAAAAAGGTGTCAGGGCAAGGGGCACATAGGCACGCTGCTGGTTGCTGCGGGCGATGTGGGCGCTATAGAGCCCTAGGGGCATCAACACAGCTGAAGCCGTGAAGCTGGCGGAAGCCGAAAAGCACATGGCGGGCCGTCATGAACTCACCCTTGCTTAGGCATGGACGGCACGATTGCCAACAGGATCGATGGTCAACAGCGACGAAAGCCTCTGACCGTAGCCGTCAACCAGCCAGCAGCACATCCACCAACCGGCTAATGGCGCGGGGATGGGTGATCAGCTGGCGATGGGTCAGCACCGGCAGCGCCCGACGCGAGCCAACCGGCAGGACGGCCCGCCAGCCGGGCATCACGGTCAGGTCGGTGGGGGTGAAGAAGCTATGGCACTCCAGGCCCCGGAGCAGGGCACCATCGCGCCGGAGCTGACGCAGCAGGCGGCTGCCGATCTTCATGTCGGCGATGCCGGCCAGCAGGGGGCGAGGCACCAGCTGGGCCGCCAGGGTGCCCTGTTGTGGACTGCCGAGGCAGATGAAGCGGCGGGTACGCCGATGGCCGCCCTGTTCCTGCAGCCAGGTGCGCGCCACCACCCCACCCATCGAGAAGCCGAACAGGTCCAGGGGCATCTCCGGACCGAAGCGGGCATCCAGCAGAACCGCCAGCTGGGCGGCAAGCTCGCGGATCGGCACCGCACCGAGGCGGTGGGGCAGGTGTGGGGCGTAGATCTCCAACTGTGGGTGGCGCTCCAGAAGCGCCGTCTCCAGGCGAGCGAACAGGCGCGGCGTATCCCAGAGACCATGGAGCAACACCAGGGGCGGATCGCTCATCAGCTCAGCGGTTCAGGAGGTCCGTGGGACCGGCAGGGCTCACAGCGGCAGCTCACGGTGGGTGAAGCTGCTGGCACCGCTGGCGTAATCGGCGGCGATGTGGCCCGCGCCGCGCAACAGATAGCGGTAGGTCACCAGGCCCTCCAGCCCGACCGGCCCGCGCGGCGGCAGCGTCTGGGTGCTGATGCCCACCTCGGCGCCGAAGCCGTAGCGGAAACCATCGGCGAAGCGGGTGGAGCAGTTCAGGTACACACCGGCGCTGTCGACGCCGCGCAGGAACAGCTCGGCCGTGGCGGGGTTGGTGGTGCAGATGGCGTCGGTGTGACGCGAACCGTGACGAGCGATATGGGCAAGGGCCTCCTCCACGCTCTCCACCACCTTCACCGCCAGGATCAGATCCGAATACTCAGTGCTCCAGTCGTCGTCGCTGGCCGCTGCAGGCACGCCGAGGGCCTGGGCGGGGCCATCACCGCGCAGCTCGACGCCGGCGGTCGCAAAGGCCGGCAAAGCGGCCGCCAGGAAAGCGGGCGCTGCGGCGCTGTGCACCAGCAGGGTCTCGATCGCGTTGCAGGCGGCCGGGTACTGGGTCTTGCTGTCGAGCGCCACCCGCAGGGCCTGGGCCACATCCACCTCCTGGTCGACGTAGAGGTGACAGACGCCATCGGCGTGGCCGAGAACGGGGATGCGGGTGTTGTCCTGGATGAAGCGCACCAGGGCGTTGGAACCGCGCGGAATGATCAGATCCACCAGCCCGTCGAGCCTGAGCAACGCCAGGCTCTCCTCGCGGCTGGTGAGCAGCTCCAGAGACTGGGGGGCCACGGCACTGGTCGCCAGACCCCGCTGCAGGGCGGTGAGAATCGCGGCACAGCTGCGGCTGGCCTCGCGGCCGCCCTTGAGAATGGCGCCGTTGCCGGAGCGGATCGCCAGCGCCGCGATCTGCATCACCGCATCGGGCCGCGCCTCGAAGATCACACCCACCACCCCGAGCGGCACGCTCAGGCGTTCGAGCACCAGCCCCTGATCAAGCTCGCGGTGCAGCTGGCGCACGCCAAGGGGATCCGGCAGCGCCGCCACCTGGCGCACCCCCTCGATCGCCGCGGCCAGCTTGGCCGCATCCAGCTTCAGACGCGCCACCAGGGCAGGCGCCAGGCCTTCGGCGGCCGCGGCCGTCAGGTCGGCGGCGTTGGCGGAGACGATCGCCTCGGCATCGGCCTCGAGGGCCGCGGCCATCGCCAGTAGGGCCTCGCGGCGCTCGGCATCCCCCAGCTGACCGAGGGCCATGGCGGCGCGGCGTACGCCAGCGGCCCGCTGCAGCAGCTCGGGGGTGGGATCGGGAACGCTCACGACGGCGGCACGGGGCTCTGCCGCAGTATGCCCAGCCGGCGGCTCAGGCCTCGGTTCAGGGCTGCGTGAGCCGCTGCAGGGCCAGGCGAGCGGCCCCGAGCCGGCCGGCACCATTACCCAGGGCGGCGCGGCGCAGCTGCAGGCCGGCGCGGCTCTCGGCCTGCACCCGCTGCTCAAGCTCGGCCTGGGCGGCCGGCAGAAAGTGGTGACTGGCCGCACTGAGACCACCGCCGATCAGGACCAGCTCCGGGGTGAGGACATAGACCAGGGAGGTGAGGCCGATCCCCAGCCAGCGGCCATAGCGAGCCCACACCGCCAGGGCCTCGGCATCACCGGCATCGGCACGGCGGCAGAGCTCAGCCGGCTCCAGCGGCGACAAGCGCCCCAGGCCGGCAATGCTGCAGTACTGCTCCAGCGAACCGCGGTTGCCGCTGTTGCAGGGCGGACCCTCGGGATCCACCCCGATCAGCCCCGGTTCGGCGGCGGCACCGCCATGGCCGGTGAACAACTGCCCACCCAGCAGCACCCCGCCACCAACGCCGGTGCCCAGGGTGAGCAGGAGCACATCGTTGAAGCCCTGGGCCGCCCCCAGCCAGGCCTCCCCCACCAGGGCCGCGTTGCCATCGTTGACCAGGGTGACCCGACGGCCGAGCTCAGGCTCCAGCCAGTCCGCCAGGGGCACCTGCTCCCACCCGGGCAGGTTGATGCACACGCGCGCCACCCGACCGGCGGCATCCATGGGCCCCGGCAGACCGATGCCCACCTGCCGCGCCAGACCGTCCGGGTCCAGGCTCTGCACCGCCTCGACGATCGCCATCGTCACGGCCCCCGGCATCGCCGGCTGTGGGGTCGGCCTCTGGGCCTCAGCCAGGAGCTGGCCCTGGCGATCGAAGCGGCCGAGTTTGATCGCCGTGCCGCCGAGATCGATTCCGATCAGCTGGCCCATCGTCTGGCCCATGCACCCACCCCCGCTGATGGCGATCCTGAACGATCAGAAGCGGAAGAACAGCTGGAGCTGGCTCTGCCAGCGGCCCTCGGTGTCGATCGAGGTCTGCACGCCGAGGCGATCGCTGGCCTGGTAGCGCAGGGTCATCTGCGAGGGGATGTCACTGCGATTCGGTGCGGCCAGGATGGAGAAGTTGAACCGTTCGGTGAGATCGAGACCGATCTCCGACCCCAGCACCAGCTGGGAGGGCAACCGGCGCGAGCGATTGGCGCTGGCCTGCACCTCGGCCGGTGCGAAGTAGGTGGGATACAGCGCGAAGCTCAGGCGCTGGCCGAAGGCATCGCTCAGGCCCCCCACCAGGGGCGACAGCAGGGACTGACCGAGCACGGTGGCCAGGGCGGAGCCGGCATTGCCGGCCACCAGACCCACAAGGGAATTGCCACCGATCAGAGCGACAAGGCGCTCCGGCGGCAGCGGCGGTGAACTGGTGAGGCGGATGTTCTGGGCGAGGCGATCGGCGGGACCGGCCGCCTCCAGCCGCACCTTCACCAGCCGCAGCTGATCGACGGAACTGAAGGCGGTGTTGCCGTTCCAGTTGTTCGGGCTCGAGAGATCGGGACCCGCCGCCGCAGCGGTGCCGGTGAGCGTGTCCGAGACCCGGGTGCGCAGGGCGATGTCCAGGTAGGGGATCAGGCCGAGGCTGGGGGTGAACACCGCCACGTTGGGGGCATCGGGATCGAGGCTGAAATTGGTGGTGAACAGGCCGAGACGACCATTCAGCAGGCGCACCACGCCGCTGGCGCGGATCGAGGGATCGAGGGGGCCATTGAGGGTGAGCTGGCCGCCGGTGTTGAAGTTGAGCACGTTGGGCACGGTCACCCGCAGATCGGGACCGAGGCGGAGGCGCAGATCACTGAGGGCCAGGAAGGGCAGGTTGGGCACCGTCTCGCGCAGATCACGGCTGGCGGTGCTTTCCAGCTGCTGGCCCATCACAACCAACGGCCGGCTGAAATCCCACCGTTCATCAAGCAGCTGGCGCACCGTGACCGGCCGCTGCGGCTCCGCCTCACTGGCCAGCTGACCAGGCTGGACATTGATCGAACCGCGGCTCAGCCGCAGCTCACCGCCGAGCACCGGGCGCCGCAGGGCACCGCTGACGAGCAGCTCCCCATCGGCCCGCGCCGTCATCCGGGGCACGCTGAACGGCACCTGCTGCAACTGAAGCCGCAGCAGGCGCGGCGCGTCCGTGCTGGCCGTGAACAGCGGCAGCTGCCCGGAGCCGCTCAGCAGACCGGAGCCACCCACCCGGGCACGCAGCTGCTGCAGCTCCAGTTCGCTGAAGTCGAACAGCACCGTGGCCTCGACATCGCGGATGGTCTGGCCAGCCAGCTGCACGACACCCTCCCGCAGGCGCAGGAAGCCGTTGGCCACCGGTTCGGTCTGGGAGCCGCGCACCAGCAGCTGGAGATCGGCGCTGCCCCGCTGCCAGCGCAGCCCCGGACCGGCCAGGACCGACAGGAAGCGCAGACCATCGCCGCGACTGGCCAGGCGCAGCTCCAGACCATCCTGATCGGGGCGCAGGGGGATACGGCCACGCAGATCAACACTGCTGGCCGCTGCAGCACCCCGCAGCGAGAGATCCAGATTGAGCACTCCGGCCCTGAGGGCCAGGACGCCACGCTCAAGAGCCAGGGGCTGATCCCGCAGGGCACCGTGGACAAGCCCGATCTCGGCACTGAGCTGCGGTTGGCCGCGCCGGCCAATCCGGCCGTAGCTGCCCTGCACGCTCAGGTCGCCCCGCAACCCCTCCGGCACGGGCGTGAACAGGGCCAGCAGGGCCAGCGGCAGATTCTGCAGGCTGAAGCTGCCGCGGCCCTGCCAGAGGGGGCCCTGCAGGCGGGCCGTCAGCGGTGCCGCGCCGAGGGGGCGATCGACCCCCTCCTCACGCCACCACAGCTGCCCACGGGCATCGAGATCGAGCGTCAGCTGATCCAAACGGGGCCCTGCCAGGGTGAGGTCGAGATCAAAGCGACCGTCCAGATCAGCGTCGCGGCGGCGGCGACCGGCAGCGCCATCAGGCCCCGCAAGGGCGGTGCTGCTGCGCCACTGCTGAGCCTCCAGCAGGGATGCCAGCTGGTCGTTGAGGGTGGTACCGACTGCGGGGATGAACAGGGATCCGAGATCACGGGCCGTGCCGGTCGGGGGCAGCGGGTGGGCCCAGGCCCGCTGCCAGGCCAGCTGCAGGGGCTGCACCAGCGCCGGTGAAACCTGACGCGCCTGCAGACGGCTCCAGAACGGACCATCCTGGCGACCGCGCAACTGCAGGGCCACGCTGGCGGCGCGGGGCCCAAGCCAACGCCCGTCCAGTCCGAAACGACGGGAACGGAACCAACCGCTGAGCTGCAGCTCACGGCCGGCCAACCCCAGCAGCTGCGGTTGCTCAATCGTGGCGGTTCCTGCCATCAGCAGCGGCTGCAGCGCCAGCTGACCGCGGCCACTGAGGCGCCCATTCAGCGGCTGCTGCGGCAACCCCTCCGCAGGGGCGACCGAAAGGCCGCTGAGGGGCATGTGGCGGGCCAACCAGTCGTATCGCCTCGGACTGCCCTGAACGCTGAGCGTTCCACCGGCCCTCTGCAGGAGCAGGGTCTGCGGCAGCCAACGGCGATCGAACCGGGCGAGCAGCTGGCCATCGGCGGCGGGAGCCTGTGGACGCAGGGCCAGCTCGCCGCCAGCCCCGCCAGACAGGCGCAGCTGGCCCTGCCAGGTCTCCTCCAGCAGCAAGGGACCGATCCCCGGCCTCTGCACCACCAGATTCAGGTCGGGACGCAGGTCCGAGAGCGGCCCGCGGATCTCACCCCAGGCCTCAAGCACACCATGCAGGCGGGTACGGACCAGCCCATTGAGCTGCTCCAGGCGATAGCGGCGCAGGTCGAGCGCGAGCTGGAGGTCGCCGGCGCGCAGCCCGCCACCAGGGGTCGACTGCAGCGGCAGCTGACCGCTGGCGCTGAGCTCGGGCGTGATCAAGCGCTCCAGCCGCAACAGACCCGGACGCCAGCGCAGCTCCGCCAGCAGGGGCTCCCGCCCGGGCGAGGCGGCCTGCTCCAGGCGGGCCAGAAGCTGAGGGCGCTGCCAGGATCCCAGCAGGCTCAGCCCAGCCTGCAGGTCGGGATTGTTGCCCAGCAAGGGCTGCAGGGGTCGAAGCAGATCAGGGCTGAGGGTCAGGGCCCGGCTGCGGACGACAAGATGCGGCCAGAGGCTGCCGGAGGCCTCCAGGCTGGCGGCGCCACGGCGCATCCGCAGCCGCGTCAGCTGCACCGAGGGGTGGCTGACGAAGCGCAGGTTGAGCCTGGCCTCTGCCCGCACCGGCTGCGGGAGAGCACCGGGCAGAGCGGGGCCCTTGAGCTGAGCCAGCACCGCCAGCTGCGGCTGACGCCAGGCACCCTGTAGCCGGGCCTGGAGGCGATGGCCGTGCTGGGGATCACGGGCCTCAAGGGTCAGGGCCAGCTGATCGCGCACCGGGCCAGCCGGGTTCAGCTGGCCCTCCAGTTGGCCGCGCCAGGTCCCCATGGTCAGCACCGCCGGATCGAGGCGCCACTGCCGCTGGCTGCAACGCAGGCGCAGCTGGTCAGCCCGCAGGGGGGCTGGCAGCACGGCCGCTCGCCAACGGGCCCCGCGCACCCGCAGATCCCCCTGGCAGATGTTGCCCTGACGAAGCAACAGCTGGCCCTGCAGCTGCCCATCCAGTCGTCCGAGCAGCTGCTGTTGCACAGCGGCGGGCAGCAAGGGCACAAGCGGCTGCACGGGCAGCGCATGGGGCGTGGCCTGCAGTTGCCACAGACGGCGCTGCCACTGCACCATCAGACCGAACCGCAGCGTGCCTGCGACCGGAGTGGCGCCAGCTTGTGGACGGAGAAGGCCGGAGGCCTGTACCTCGCGGCGCTTCAGATCCACCGTGCTGTCCCCCTGCACCTGCAGGGCCAGGGCCCTGCCGGCGGCGGGATGGAGCGCAACCCGGGCCGGCCCCTGCAGAGCGATGCGCAGCGCCAGGGGCGGGGCGGGGCGTCCGGGGGGCAGGCGCCCGAGTTGCCAATAGGCGCCGCGGCTGTTGCGACGCAGCTGAACGCGGGCGTCCTGAACGTTGATCTGCAGCACCCAGGTGCGCTGGATCAGGCTGCGCAGGGGATCGAGGCTCACCGCCACGCCAGCGGCTTCGATCGACGAGGGGTTATCCGGACCCGGCCGGAACTGGGAGGCGCCCACCGCCAACCCCCAGGGCCGCAGCCCGGCGTAGGGACCGAGCCGTAGCGGATGGCCCATCACACGACTCACCTGACGCTCGATCAACGGGCGCAGCTGTGGGTAGGCCTGGGCTGCCAGGCGATCCAGGGCGAACCAGCCGCACAGGCCAGCCCCGAGGGTGCCGGTCAGGACCGCGAGACGCAGCGGCAGGGCCCGACCCAGGTAGCGGCGGGGGCTTCTGGGGAGGCGGCTCGGGGGGCCCGTGGCTCTCGGCGGCTTCGGAGGCCGCAATATAAAGGCCTTGTTCGCAGACCCATCCCCCCATGCGCGCTGATCCGCTTCTGCTCACGGCCGGTGAATGGCTGGGGATCACCGGAGCGGCCCTGCTGGTGCTCACCCTGGTGGGATTCCTGCTGCGCTGGGGCATCCGCTTCCGGCTGGTGGGGGTCACCAGCTTCACGGTGCTGCTCTCGCTGTCCTGCCTGGCCTTTGCCGTGAGCTATGCGCCGCGGGCCCAGGTGGACGGTGCCGTGAGCGTGCCGGTCGTCTTCGACAACGGCTCAGACCTGGTCATCGCCGCTGCGCCGGCCGATCTGGCCACCGAGGCCTACGGGCCCACTGTGGAACAGGTTGCCCTCAACCTGCGGGGCAGCGGCCGCAAGGGCGACAACGGCGTGGTGCACGTGCGGCTGCGGCGGGTCGAGGCCCAGGGCCCTGGTCTGGACCGGCCGGTGATCCTGGCGGAAGCCAGTCGCGATCTCGCCAGCGGTGCTGTCACCCTGATGCCGTGAGCTGCGGGCCATCGCCGGAGCCGCAGGAGGGGCTGGCGGCAGCTTCGCCCTACCCCCTACCCCGCCACTTCAGCCGCGAGCAGGAGGTGCTGCAGGCCTCGGGGGTGGGGAGCTGGCGGCAGCTGGCAGCCCTCAGTGATCTGGATCTGCGCCGGCTCGCCAGCCGCGGCGGTGCCCTGGAGCGCCAGCTGCGCAAACTGCGCGGGCAGGCCGCGCTGGTGGCGCAGCTGAACATCCCGCCGGCGGATGCGGCCCTGTTGCTCTATGCCGGCATTGCCAGCTGCCGAGGGCTGAGCCAGGCCTCACCGCAGCAGCTGCTCACGCAGCTGGGGCGGCTTGAGCGTTCTCTGGTCGGCATGGCGGCGGCCCGCATCGATGCGGCCCAGGTCCGGCTCTGGATCGAACGCGCCAGGGCCGTGGAGCAATCCGGTCGCTCCAGGAACTGACCCCTGAAGCCTCAGCGGAACGCTGGTGCCTGCCTGAAATGGAGATCTCCCTGGGCCCGGCCCGCCGTGACCCTCCCACTCAAGCTCCAGATCAAGGCCTTCAGGCCAGTGAAAGCGTGCGGCCTTGCCCAGGCCTTCCGGCTGGCCGCCGCCACCATGCTCGCCCTGCCGGCATTCGCCAACTCGACGCTGCTGGAATCGGTCAAGCAGAACCCCCAGCAGGCCAGGGCCCTGTGCAGCGAACTGAAGGACCTGAACGGTCAGGGACTGTCGTACACCTCATCGGAAGCGATCGCCCGGGTGGCGGCACAGCAGAAGCTGAGCGCCACTGATGCCGAGATCCTGGCCACCTACGTGGTGGGGCTCTACTGCCCGGATGTGCGTTGAGTGGCGGAATGAAGGGGTGGCGACATGAACAGCCGCGGCGTTAGCCCCCGGCCCGTTGTGTCCGAGATCAATCCCCTTGACGTCAGCCTGAGCAGCCACGACGGCTGTCCGCTCGCGGCACGCCTCTGGTTGCCGCCAGGCCGAGGCCCCTGGCCAGCCCTGCTGATGCGCCAGCCCTACGGGCGGGCCATCGCCTCCACCGTTGTCTACGCCCATCCGAGCTGGTACGCCAACCACGGCTATGCGGTGCTGGTGGTCGACGTGCGCGGTCGCGGCGACTCCGAGGGCCACTTCGCCGGCTTCGCCCAGGAGGCGGCCGATGGCAGCGCCTGCCTGGCCTGGTTGCGCCAGCAGCCCTGGTGCAATGGCCGGGTGGGCAGCTATGGCTTTTCCTATCAGGGGCTGACACAACTGCTCCTTGACGACCCCAGCCATCTGCCCGATGCGCTGGCACCGGCGATGGCCGGTCTGGATGAGCGTCGGCACTGGGCCAGCGAGGGAGGCTGCCACTGGTGGGCCCTGGGGCTGGGCTGGGGCCTGCAGCTGGCGGCCCAGGGATGCCAACGCCGCGGAGAGGCCATGGCCTGGCGGGAGATCCGGTCCAGCCTGGAAAGCGGAGCCTTCCTGCAGGACGGGCTTGAGCTGCTGCGACGACACGACGCGGATGGCATGGCCCTGGCCTGGCTGCAGGCGGACCCGGAGACTGAGGACGCCTGGCGGGTGCACGAGCCGCCGCAGGCGATCTGGCGCAAACCGATGCTGCTGATCGGGGGCTGGCACGATCCCCATCTGCGCGGCGTGCTCGATCTGTGGCAGCGTTGTGAGAGGGCGGACGGCTCGGCGATGCTGCGCATCGGGGCCTGGACCCACCTGCGCTGGAACGGCGGCATCGATCGGCTGCAGCTGGCCTTCTTCGACCGCCACCTCAAGGGGCACCTGCAGGCGCCGGCGCGTGCCGAGCAACCAGAGCAGCAGCCGCCAGAACAGCTGCTGGAGGATCTGGTGACGGGAACCTGGACAGCCCGAGCTCCACGGCACGGCAGCGGCCAGCGCTGGGGACTGGCCAGCACCGGCCTGGCGGCGGTGGAGACCTGTGAAGGGGAGCTGACCCACGACCCTGAGGCTGGCGGCGGCAGCGTCGTGATCGTGCACGACCCCTGGCGAGCGCTGCCCGGGCGCGGCGGCCACCTGGGTCTCGATGCCGGCCCGGTGCAGCGGCAGGATCTGGACGCACGCAGCGATGTGGCCTGCTTCACAGGCACGATCCTGGACAGCGCCACGGAACTGCAGGGTGAACCCATCCTGCGGCTGCAGGCCGCAGCCGATCAGCCGGGATTCGATCTGTGCGTTGCCCTCTCACGGCTGACACCCGATGGCGCGGTGCATCAGCTGAGTACCGGTGTGTCCCGCTTCCGCGGCGAACACTGCCGGCAACGTCTGCCGCGCTGCGTGCGGTTGCAACCGCTGCTGGCCACCCTGCAGCCGGGGGATCGCCTGCGCCTGTCGATCGGTCTGGCGGCCTGGCCGCAGGTGGCCGTGAACCCCGGCAGCGGCGCGCTGCCCCTGGCAGGCCCCGGTCCGGAGCACCGCATCATCTCGGTGCAGCTTGACCTGACAGGGGGGAGTCTCTGCATCGAGGCGATGGTTCGGGCAAACTGAGCCGGCCCAAGCACCGCACCGATGCCGCGCCGCCTGCGCCCGACC
>Ga0129333_10001425_pt1 | contig 21621 bp, 25 predicted proteins | sample CPB6_08_DNA_FD_94474 | JGI IMG/M metagenome (GOLD analysis project Ga0129333, IMG submission 94474) | Freshwater to marine salinity gradient microbial communities from Chesapeake Bay, USA - CPBay_Sum_0.6_0.8_DNA | ecosystem: Environmental > Aquatic > Marine > Coastal | place: USA: Chesapeake... | reverse complement strand
TTTCTCCAAACGTCCTCGGCAAGACTCGAACCTGCGACTTTCAGCTTAGAAGGCTGACGCTCTATCCAACTGAGCTACGAGGACCCAAAATTTCATCGGCAATAATTTGCGCCTCGCGATCGTCTTTGTTTTTGGCTGCTTGTTGTACGCAAGCAACATGAACAAATGTATCGAATTCCCAGCAGAATTTCATTTCACCATCATATTTTTTGCAGTACCAACAACTATCTTGATTGTTCATAATAGCGGGAGGTGGAGTTGAACCACCACGATCGGATTATGAGACCGATGATCTACCCTTAATCTATCCCGCAATCTTCAAAAGATTTTACACAGCAACCGATCTTTTTCAACCCCAATCATTAAACTTTTGATTGAATTTTTGTTCGCTCTTTCTAAACAAAGATTTTGCATAAGGATCATCGTCTTCATCGTTGCCAGCAGCCACAACCTTTCCGCTTTCGCTGTTTACGTGCACCAACGATTGCTGTGCGGTTTGGCTCACATCATAAAACTTCATTTTGCTCTTGTCCAACCCTACAACAAATTTACGGTTGCTACCAACATCGCCAAGACGATTCTTGAGCTGTTTGATCATCACCTGATTCAGCTCTTCGAGTTCTTCGGTTCCAATGATTGCAATAAAGAAGTCTGCGGTTGCTGGCAAACCCATACTTTCGGCAGTGTTGGTAAGATCCACATCGCTGTTGTTGAAGCCCTGACGATTGATTTGCGTGGCGGTAAACATCTGTACGTTTGTCTCCACAGCCAAACCACGCAATTCTTCGGCGATAGCTTTCACAAGAGTATAGCTGTTTACGTTTGCGTTGGTTTTGTAGCGCGAACTGCTGCAGATGTTCAAGTAGTCGACAATCACCACATCCGGAGCAAAGTTCTTTTTGATGCGAAGCTCGTCGATCAAGTGACGAAAATTGAGCGCGCTTGCGGTACCCGTAGGATACTCTTTGATGATCAATTTGCCTTGAACATCTTGTGTTGCTCGCTTGAACTTCTTTTCGTACATCGGATACGGCAACTCGCGCAACTCGTTGAGACGCGTGTTGGTTAGGTTTGCATCGATGCGCTCGGCGATTCGTTGCTCGCTCATTTCGAGAGTGATGTACAAAACATTCTTGTTTTGCCGCAAACAAGCAGCCGCATGGTGGCACAAAAAGATACTTTTTCCACCGCCAGTTGGAGCCGCAACAACACTAAGAGTCTTTCTGGGCACACCACCATCGGTGATGGTGTTTAACATCGAAAGATCAAACGGAATCTTTTCTTCGCCGCTGTGATAGTAGTCGTAGCGTTCTTTCAAACACTCGGTATAGTCGTGACCAATATTGGTGTCGAAACTCACACTCAAAGCATGGCGCAACAACTCGGGAATAGCATTTTTGCTGATCTTTTGTTTGCCTTCTTTGTCGTCGATAATTTTGATGCACTCGAAAATGGCGTTATAGACCGCTCGATCTTTGCACCACTTTTCAGTTGCATCTACAGTCCAATCAAGATCGTTGGAACTTTCCATCGAATCGACATTGTCGATAAGCTCGCGAATCTGCTCGTGGTCTTTTTGATTGAGCGACAGCGAATCGCTCTCTATCACCAGAGCGGCTTTGCTTGGACATGTGTTATAGTTTTGAAAATACTTGGTCATCATCTCGAACAACGTTCGTTCGGATGATTCGCTGAAATATTCTGGAGTGATAAAGGCTAAAACTTTACGAGCATAATCTTCTCGCTTGATCAAAGAAGCGAGGATCAGTTGTTCTATTTTCATGTTGTATTATAATCTTCTAGTGCGAATTTACTAGGGTAATCGGTACAAACTCCCAAAACTTTACCTATCATTTTTTTTATTTCTGATTCCGACATTACATTTTCTGGCATAACCGCTATTCCATTTTTTATAAAATTTCCAGGGTAACACCAAATTATATTTTTGCTGGTTAGTGTAGCTTGATCTTCTTGATGCCAAAAACAATGCATTCCGTCTTGAATTAGGTGCTGTAAAGCTTCAAGATTTTTTGCATGACACCACAACCAATCTTTTCTTTCCAACAACCAATCTTTAGAAATTTTATAATCGGGACGATCGTGGCCAAGATGATATTCGGAATCGTACCAAACATCAATTTCTACTTGATATCCTTTGGATCGAGCAAAATCTATGTATTGAGGCATGTTCTCAAATTGTGCGTCGGGTCCTTCAATATTACCACGATGTGATATTAAAAATTTCATAAATCAGTAAATTTATTTACTATCGAGCAAATATATTTGATTTCTTCTTCAGTTATATCTGGATTGTTTGGAAGATACATCCCATAAGAGTGAATAATATCAGCAAAATCAAATTTTTGCATTCCATATTTCTTATAATAAAACGGTTGCCTAGAAATACTTCCAGCTATAAGAGGTCTACATTCGACTTTTCCGTCAGCCAAAGCTTCAGATATTTTTGCGCAATTCGGATGAATTATCGGATAAGCAAAGTTTGGAACATACTCAAAATTATTTAAATCGATTTTCCAATAAGAATTTTTGATATTCTTATCATAAATTTTTAAATTTTCAAATCTTTTTTTACAAATAAAATTTAATTTTTTTAGCTGCTGTATACCGATAGTTGCTTGCAAATCGGTGGACCTTAAATTAAATCCTGGATAATAGAAAGTATAAAGGTCGTGAAAATCATTTATTCCATGTTCGAGTTGCAATCTTTTGCGAGTGACTTCATCTAGATCTCTAGACCATCCATGTGATCTAATACTTTTTAATATATTGTACAACTCAAAATCATCGGTGCAAACAAAACCACCCTCTATAGTGGAGAAGTGATGTCCAAAATACGTACTGAATGTCGACATACAACCGTATGTTCCCATTTTTTTATTGTTTACCGTAGACCCTACGCATTCGCAAGAGTCTTCTATCAGCAATACATTGTATTTTTCACATATTTCTTTTAATTTTATAATTTTATTTGGAAACCCTAAAGCATGAACTATCATCAATACTGCAGGATTTTCATTTTTACATATATTCTCAAATTTCTCTATGTCTATTCCTAGAGTATCTGGATCAACATCACAAAGAATCGGCTCCAATCCTAGCTGCATAGCAGGTGACACGGTAGTAACCCAAGAAAGACAAGAAAATACTATTTTTTTGTTTTTTAATCTGTTTGACTGGACAAGTGCGTAGAGTGCCGCTAGATTTGCAGAAGATCCGGAATTAACAAAAACAGAATATTTACATCCTAACCAATTACTCCAAGAGTTTTCAAATTCTATAGTCTTAACACCTTTAGTTAATCTTGGATTTGTTTTCAACCAATCTATCAAACAAGAAATATCAGTTTCATCGATTGTGTCGCGCACCAAAGTTATTGGTTTCATTATACACCTTTATAGATTTTAACCGAATCTTCAACTAAACTTTTATTTTTTAATATACAATCATCAATCATTCTATTGATTGCTTGGACATACTGAGGTCTTTTTTGTTTAAAACATGTATCTATTTTTCTTTTGATTGCTGCCAATTCTTCGTCGCTTTTTGCCAAACCAGCCATATCTTCTAAAAACCATGTTCTTATATGAAGAATACACAATTTTTCTATGACTTCAGATATGTTGTCGGTTGCGACAATATCCAGCGGTAACTCGGGAATAGATCTATTTTTTAAAATATTTGTAACTCTGTTTTTTATAACATTTTCTATTTCGATAGACACATCATCCATTTTTTATTCCCTTTATTTCAGAGGATATCAATCTTAAAAGATATTTTTCATTAATCTGTGGACAATACTGTTTATTATAAAATATAAAATTTCTGTAAATAGACTTTTTGCTTTCGTCAGATTCTACGTAACTTTCAAAATCTAATTGATTGTCTTCGTAAATGCTCTTAATGAAGTCTCCTATATGTATTAATCTTCCGCTACCAACAAGCGCATCTTCTCCAACAGAAACAGAAATACTTTTATTAACAACATCTGAAGGATGTAGTATATCTCTGTAATAGTTGATATCACCTATTTTTATTTTTTGTTTGTTCAAAACGGATTGAAATATCTTTCCAAACAGATATTCTGATCTTCTATGTACACTGTTAAAATTAAAGGGATATATTATAGAAACGTTTGGATATTTAAATTTATCTTGAAAATGTTTTGTTGTATAGTACTTGGATAAAGTATAAGAATTTTCATGAAAAGACATCGGCAAATCTAAATCGATTGGACCGTTGCATTTGTTCCAAAGTTCGGCAGTAGAGTAATAAACAATATGATTGCAGAAATTTTTTATTTTATCAACTAAATTTATTGTTTCTTGACAATTTACTTGATAAAACAATTTTTCAGATTCTTTATTTTCTGCTATAAAAGTTCTTTGTTCGGCATGGCATATGAAAACTTTATTCCATTTTGTAGAAACAATATCACTTATATTAATATTTCTTGAAGAAATTTTTACGTGCGTGTCATCAAAATAATAAGATAATTGTGAAGTGTTACCTATTACCAAATTTTTCATTTATGCATTCTTCCATAATATTTGATACATTTTGCTCGCAATTATCATCCGACTTGCACCAAATTTGTTTGCAGCCTTGTATATTGTAATCCGAAAGAGTTGCCCAGTGACATTCGCCTTCTCTTTCTCCGCACACAATATAAATTTTATTTTTGTCGTACATATTTTGTTTTGTCTGACTAAAACAATACGGACCACTTGCTCTACCCACTATTATAGAACAAAATGTAGACAAGTATGATAATTGATTTAAATTTGATTTACCGTTAGCATAAAAAAACTTATTGGCATCTATAACATTAGAAAAATTGGTTTCAAACGGTTGAGTCACAAAAAAATTACAATAAAAATATTTTTCAGCCAATTTATTAATTATTGGAGCAAAATCAAAATTTTTAGATTGTCCCGACAGAACAGGTCCATTTGAAATAAAAATATTGTTTCCATTAAAATTTAAATTGCGAATATTAAATTTATCGTAGTCGATAGACGGAATGTAATTTTCTTCCGAAAGAAGTGTGACTCCCAAATTGGAAGCTATGTTTTCAAACAATTTGTAATTATTTTTTAAAGTACAAGATCCTTGACTTATCCACTTTCCATTTTCTACTCCAATCCAAGTATTGACAAATAAAACGTCTTTGTTTGTATGAAAAGGAGTTTGTAATATACTTCTGGTGTCTATTAGATTGTAAGTAATACCTACGTCTTTTAAAATATCTGGACATTTAAAATGCGAAACATAAAGTTCTTTATTGGGTAAACTTTTTTTAAGATACTTTAAAAATTCTCTGCTATAATGCAGATCTCCGTTGTTGCAATTATTAAAAAATACAATTTTATTAATTTTATTCATAATTTTGCCATCCATCTTTATATGATGATTCAAAATTTGGTACGATCATAAATTCTCCAAATAATAATTTAGATCTTCTGGTGTTCCGATACCATACATCTTATCAACAAAAAATGGCAATATCGATTTGCCATTGGATATCATTTCGTTGTAGACGGGTGCCACGTAAAACTCATTGTTTACGCGTATGTTTTTGGAGATCATTTGCTCGGCAGCGGATACAAAGTCTTTGCCGCGCTTGTACCAATATATTCCGCATGTGGCAACATCTGAAATTGGTTTTTTCTCGGCAACTTCAGTTATGTAATTTTCGTTATTTAGTTTCACAAACGACCACTTGGGATGAGTTGATCGAAAAGCAAAAACTATACCATCAACGTTTATTTTATCTTTGATTATTACAAAGTTTTCTTTGCTGTATTCAATTATTTGGTCTGAATTGGCGATAAGCAGATCATCGTCGTTGTTTATGTAATCTTTAGCAAGCAAAGCTGTGCATGCTGCACCTTCGGTCAAACTGTCAACTGTTACTATGGTTGTTTTTCCGTTGGTGATTCTATGTAAAGTTGATTCAAGACCAGGATATTTTTCAAGGTGACTTTTTCTTACCAAGAAAATATAATCAGCTTCAAAGCTTATATTTTCAACGACATTTTGTATCATTGGTTTGCCATTGACATCAATTAATGGTTTGGGAAACGTGTATCCCTCTTTGGCAAACCTGGATCCTTCTCCAGCCATCGGTATCAATATCTTCATAGTGTAATGTCCTTTAAGACATATTTATCATTGGAGCATGATGGAATTTTGACACAAACTATAGAACTATCTTCGTGAAATATTGGCTTGATTGCTTTGAAAGGATGAACAATAAAAATGTCGCCTTCTTTGTAAAGTTGCCCTTCAACTTCTACAACTCCTCTAGCAACACAATTTATTTCTTTGGCTACAACATGATAATGCATATCATGCTCTTCACCCTTTTTGTAGCTTCTGTAACCAACTTCAAAATCTTTGGTGTTTTCCAACGTCGGCTCAAATGCGCCAACAAACCATCCACCACGCATCATACTTACTTGAGATTTTTCAACATCTTTTGCAACAATCGAGTTGAACAATCCAACATGAACGTCGTTTGGATCCTTTACTTGAACAACGCAAGCACCGGTTGCTCGAGCCGCTTGCAATCCTTTAGGACTATCTTCAACTATTACTACTTGATCAGCAATCGAATCGATAATATCTTTGTGGAAAGATATACCTTTCAGATACCCCTCTGGATCCGGTTTAGCCTGACACACATCTTCGTTTGTTATGCAAAAATCTATCTTATCGTAAATGCCAGTCTGAATTAGCATTTTTTGCGTAGTTTTTCTTATTGAATTGGTCACACAGCCGACAACTATGCCTCTATTTTTTAAATAATCAATCAAGTCGATTTTTTCTTGTCTTTTAGCGCAGCACTTTTCAATCAATTCTAAAGTATAATTTTGCTTGTCGGAATCGATCTTTTTTATCAAAGTATCTTCGTATCCAAGAAGATTCAGCTTTACTTTGGTGGGAAGGCCATTGTATTTGCTTTCATGGTCTTCTCGACTTATCGATGGTTTGCCGTTTGCACTTAAAGCTTTGTTTAGAGCTTCATAGTGAAGTTCGCAAGCATCCACCAAAACACCGTCAAGGTCAAACATTACCAATTTTGTGTTTTTCATAATAAATGTATTAAGTTAATTTAAAATTTTTGATTTCAATTAATTGATTAACTAATGATTTTGTTATAGGCTTTTTGATGTGAATTGAAGTTAAAGATCTGTCACAAAAATCGCTATGACTGTTCTTGTTGACAATCACATTTAATTCATAAACTTCGGATATCATATTAACTAAATCATATTTAGATACAACATTTGGGCTAAACACGTTACGAACACCATTCCAAAAATGATTGTAATTTATAACACCCTGCACATACTTCATTAACTCTAAACACGTAACACCATTCCAAAAATGGTTAGTGAAACCATTTACAGTTTTATTTTGATTAGACTTAACCCATTCTAACAAACTCAACTTATTTCTTAGTTCTTCTCCTATAATAGAAGTTCTAATAATAGTCAAATTTTCATTTTCACCTAGTGATTTAGATTTTCCATAAACATCACCACAATCGTGTTTGTCATGTTCTGAATAATTACCTTTTAAGCCACTGTAAACACAATCAGTGGTAAAATGTATTACATTACAATTAGTATTTTTTTTAATTTCAGCGAGCCATTGCGGAAATATGGAATTTACCGTTATCATTTCTTCGTCAGAAACGCTTCTTTGCTTTATTGCGCCTGCACAATTTATAATAACATCAACATTTTTTAATTTTTCTTGTGAAAAATTAAAAAATTCTTTTTTGGTACAAGAAAAGATATCTATGTCTTTTCTTCCAAAAGACAATATATCATAGAACTCTTGCAAATACGATCGAGCATATGAACCAAGCATTCCATTATTTCCGAATATCGCACATTTCATAATTTATAAAAATCCTTATCTTCGAGTACATGGAGCAATTCATCTGTGTTCATACAAAAATCTTTTGAAGAATATTCATTATTTGGAAACGTTAAATTATTAATTTGTCTGTCTGGATACAAAACATACAGATTGTCAGACGAAACATATTGTAATCTTCTGATTTCTTCATTAGAGGCCATTATTTCATGAATTTTTTCTCCAACGCGAGGAGTACCAACCGTATATTTTAAACCAAATTTTTCGCTATAAATTTTACACAAGTCTTCTATGCAAAAAGATTTTATTTTTGGTATGATATTACATCCTTTATACTTTTGAGCTTTGACTATTAAATCTACTGCATCTTTGATATCTATCCAAAAACGAGTCATAGAAGGCTCATAAAGAGTCAAACATCTGTTATTTTTGATACAGTTCCATATCAAAGGAATAATTGAACCGGTTGAATTTGCAACATTTCCATAAATTAAAGTAGTTAAATTGCAATTAGAATCTCCAACTATAAAAGATTCGCCTGCAACATATTTCATGGCGCCATATATTGTGGTTGCCGCTCGGCTTTTATCTGATGATATAAAACTTGCTGACTTAAATCCATTTTCTTCGGCTGCAAGTCTTGAATTTATAGCACCGTCTATAATTGTTTTAGAAGCTTCTTCGTAGTTGTTGGTGCATGCATCTATCTGTTTCAAAGATGCTGCAAATATTCCGACTGTACAGCCTTTAGATTTTCTTATTAAGTAATCTTTATTTCTTATGTCTCCGATTATAAACCTTACATTCGGAAACTGCTTTTGCATGTAATAATGTTTTGATTCATCTCTGGAGTAAACTATTATTTCGTTATCTTGAGACAAATATTTACAGAGATTCTGACCTAGATAACCAGCTCCACCTGTAATAAAAATTTTTTCATTTTTCATAATCTATCCGAGAGTCAAAAACTTGTTTTAAATTAAATTTATTATTTTAATAATTTCTGAAGCTTGTTTTAAATTTAAAATATTAATTTTAGAATTAACAAATGTATCATATAAATCTTCACCATTTTTATTCAAAATCTCTGCTTGTCTGAAGTTATTTGGTGTGACAACACAAACACCATAATCTTCAAAAGAAGTCATCCATGTAAAAGTTGTATTTTTTTGATAAAACTCGGTGAACATTCTATATCCACCGTCTCCACATAAATTTTGATTTGTGTGGTTTTTATCTGGAGGATTGCAGTCATGTAAAACTATACAGCCATCTTTTTTAATAAATTTTAAAGAATTTGAAAAATCTCTACACACTTGATCATAAGAATGATCTCCATCTATAAAGATCACATCAAACATTTTTTGATTAGATTCAAAAAAAGAATCGCTATATTTTTTTATGCAAGTTCCAGATTTTCCAAAATTTTTATCACAAAAGGGACTTGGGTCTACACATGTTTTATCTACGCATGCTATACTTTCAAAGCAGGTACCGTCTCCGTATCCAATTTCAAGATAAGATGGATTTATGCGCTTTTGCAAAATAGTATTTAATATTTGTATTCTTTCGTTCATATTAACTTCTCATTTAATGATTAATAATTTCTCCGTTTACAGCAACTCTACCACTACAACCTATAGAATCTACTTCTATCAAGTATGTATTCTCGATACCTCGAAATAAAGTGCTTTCGATATCAGTATTGTTGTATTTTAATATCTCTATAGCTTTATCAAGCTGATTAATCATCATAGGAATAGCATATTTACCTACACAATACAAAGAAGTGCTGAACCAGTGCCGATACGGATTTGAGAATCTTTTTTTGACTATAACCTTAGCTTTGTTCTTATTCTGAATATATGATGGATTAAAACTATCGGAAAGCCAGTATCTTCCCGACATTTTAAATACAAAATCATAATTTTGTATTTCTGGATTGCTAAGTATGTGCTTAACTTGAGTTGCTTCGGCTAAGCTTTTATTTGAATGATTTCGTGTATCTTTAACTTCACTCACATCATGCAGTAAAATAAGATTGTCCGAACATTCTTTTAATTTTTTTTCTTGATAATCATCAAGATTGCTTGCCTCGCATACAAAAATTTTAGCCGAAGGATATTTTGCTCTAACGCTATTTACACCTTCAATTGTTTGTTGTAGGCGAGTTTCTGGATCATACACAGACCTGATAGGATTATAATTTAATGGATCTTTAGAAACATTTATAATCGATGTTTGAAAAAATAATACATTCATTTTATTAGATTTCCCTATAAGTTGTCATGTTTGGCGAATTACACAATACCCATCCAAGTTCTGGATATCTTTTCAACTTGATATCGGTTCCTATTATTGCTCCATCTAAAAACGCGTGTGCATCCATATATTCATTATTATTAACAGCTGATGATGACATTATATGTTTTAAATTAGAAACAGTACCAACAAAGAAAGGATCTCCTTGCTCAACAGAAGTACCGCCAACATAACACACTAAAGATTTATCGTTATCTACATCTTTGATCATGTCAACTATAGCATTTACCATATTAGGAGAAGGTAAAATGTCGGGGCGAGTTAAAACTATTGTTTCGTTTGAATCAACAAAAGAATTTAAAATTTTGCAAGAAAGGTACCTCATTGCAAACTGACTAGACATATTTTCTGTTCTTAAATAAGGACGCACAATCGATACAGGCTTGATATACTCTTTCGCTATATTTTGCACTATTTCTTTTTGTAAAATATTAATAGTATCAAAAAAATTAAAATTAATAATTTTATTTGCATCAATTATGTCTCCGTCAGTAACAGAATTTTTTGCACTCCACCAACCGAGATTTTTATAAGTAACAAGATGTTTACTCTCAGCATTTAATTTGGAAAAATATTTTTCTACAAAAATATAATAATTATTTGAAAAATTTCTAAGATGTCCACATACCAAAAGTTTCATATTTTTCCTTCTTTAAATTTTAATATTTCAAATTTAATTCTTTCATTCATATCTTTAGCATAAATTTCAGATATAACTTTATTTTTTTCCATAAAAGAGTTTCGATTATAATAATCGTTCTCTGTTAAAGAATTACATATTTTTATCAATTCATCTACAGAATCAAAATGTATTATTCCTTTTTCATCAAAAATAGAATTAACTGTTTCTTTATGACCCCAATATAAAGGAATGGTTTTTGTCCAAAAGCAATCATTGATTTTTTCACTAAAATAATTAATTTCTTTCGTATTCTCTATTGCAACATGAAACATACTATCAAACATTATCATTTTATCTAAATTAGATCCATCTCCAGGAAGAAGTCTGTTTGTATCTATTGGCATTCTGTTGGAACTATAAAAAACCTTTGGTATTTTTATTTCGTTCTGCCTACTCCACAACTCATACCTCAAGTCATAACCAGGTAAATGCCAGCTCGGTTTTGTGGTCACAAAAGAAACACCATAAGTTTTTTTGCAAGGCAAATGAGGATATATGAAAGATGATCCAAAATAAAATAATCTAGAGTTTTTATATTTAGACAATATAAATGGATTTTTCGTTAAAATTAAATTACAAAGTGGAAGTATCTTCTCTACATGAAGATGATTTGCGCAAGATGAAGACGGCTCAAATGAATCGCAATAAACTCTAAAAATACCATCATTTTTATTAAAAGGAAACTCTGGATATTGAAGATGCACTTCACATGCAAAATCTAAATCGAAGTTTATCCAATTAGGTTGGCGTCTACATACAACTTTCATTTAATCCATTGCTCCATATCATCTCGCACCAAAGAGTGCGGACCGTAGTTATACTTACCCCCAAAAAAAGGATCCCACATATCAACGTAAGAAATTTTATGGATTAAATTAAAATTTTTGACGTGTGCCGCCAGTAAGTCCTCTCCGTTTATCAAAACACCAGTATCATAATAATATTGTATTTTTTCATAAATTTTAGAATATACCGACATATTTTGCGAAGAAGAAAAAGCAAACTGGTCTGTACAAACAAATGTAGAAGGCATTGGTATTTTTATCAAAGGAGTCCAGATTTTGTCTGGATCATATTCACAAAAATTCAGGCATCTAGCTATAGCAAAATCATATCTAGATCTTATTACAATATCGTATTTGATGTTATTTTCTTTTTCATATTCTTCTCTTAGATTATTGGCCATGTATAGAGAATAAAAAAAGCAAAAAGTATTGATAGCTGGATGATTTATATTATCTCTTGTTTTATATTCTTTGTTTAATTTTATCTTATTTTGAGATTCTGCTAAAATTTTTTTGGGTTTGTATAATGATTTTACTTTTTCTTCTTCGTTCCATACATGACAAAAAACATCAACATCGTTACAACATAAAACGTTTCTTTGTACGTATTCGTATGCTTTTACCAGCCCTCTTGGTTGTCCCGACAAACATAAAGCTATTTTCATATCAATATCCCGCTATTCTATCGTATTGATGTAAAATAGCGTATGTTTTGCCATCATGCGTCTTGGCGACTTTACCTTCAAATGTTGGTTGAGGTTCCAAGAGATTCGGTTCAAACAAGTGAAAATTGTTGGTTTTACACCATGTTCCAGCATGCAATGCCCACCCAGCATCGGATCTGGCTTTTAGTATAAATGAATCTAACGAATTCATACCACAGAGAACATTGAACGAAGATTGATCAGAAACTCTGGCTGGATTGTGCTTGCACATACTGTATATCATCAAAGATAGCTCTGCAATAGCTCGAGTTTTACCACCAAGAACGCCGACATTCATGATGGTATTGTTTTTGTAAGTTTCGTAAAGATACGGAAAACCTTCTTGAAGATTTTGGTTGCCCCAGAATTCGTTTTTGTATGCCAAACCCTCACTAGAGCAAACAACACTATGCGATCCTAAATTATTTTTCATCCAATCGACCGGATCCGTTTGAAAAATAACATCGCGACTATCGGTAACAACAACATATTCTTCGCTGCAATTCATCAAATATTCGTATTGTATGCGAAATCGTTCGTGATGTGGTACAACATTACCTGGTATTGCGTTTGTGATTACTTCAACACCAAGACCTCTTAGCTGCGTCTCTAAGGTTCGATTGTTTTCCATCAATATCATCACTACTTTGTTTTTGGTTGCCAAAGCAGTGCTTACCCAAGGATAAAGAGTATTAAAATCAAAATTTTTAGATGCGCCTAAAATTACGCCCATTATATACTCACTTTGTATTTAAAACCATTTTGATTTTTAAGTTGACTTCGTTCAATTAAAGAATATCCGATCGAACTTAATCCGTTTGATTGCATTTTTTCGGGTGTAAAACTTTTCAGTTCTTCAATATTTTTAGAATATTCTTCTTGCTTGATTACTCTACCGTGCTGCAGTGACATGTATCTACCGCGTCTTCTGGTACACTCCAAACCTGCAACACCACATCTTGCTCGTAGGTCATCATCTTCAGCACCCCATCCCCAGTATTCGTTGTTGTATCCATTGGTTTTTCTAAAGTCATCGCGATTGAACATAGTAACACCACCAAAATAACTATCGTATGGCAATTTGTAATCAAATTGACTGCATTCGGTAGCCATGTGAATTGGATTGGGCGTCCAACTGTAATCGGCTTCAATCGGAATCATATCAACATCATGAAACACAACATAATCACACGTAGGCTCGGCAAGCAAAAATCCTATATTTAAAAGTTTACCACGGTTGAATGGCTTTCCGCTTTCTTGTTCTACAATAAAGAATTCATGATCGATTCTAGAATTATTTAAATAAGTATTGGTTGATGGCAAAAAGCTCATCAAATGCTGAAATCGATCACGATATGGAATAACAACACCAAGTTTATGATTGCTGCTCATCGTTGCTCACCTCGTTGCCGTATTTGAATTCTTTGGCAACAGCATCTTCTAATTGTCGCATGACATCGTCTGTATAGTATTTTTCTGGATTTTCGTTGATGTTCTTTTCGAACGCTTTGCTACCGTCTGGCATTTCGTAGCGTGTGCTAACCTTCTTGAATATACCGTGCTTTTCGGCGATCGGAAGCAAACCATAGTACTTGTTGAGACCCGTATCGTAACGAAGCAAAACATCAACCATCATGTTTTCTTTGGTGAATCGACCCTTGTCGAGCTTGCAGTGAATCACATTACCAACCACTTCGTTGTCGATCTTTTCTTTGCGCTTGCTGAGGAACAGAACAGTCGAAGCGGCATAACGAAGACCCGTACCACCACCCATGACCTTTTGCGGGAACATACTCATAGTCTCGTATGTATGGTTGGTCATAATGAGCGGAATACCAGCCTTGCCAAGCTTGAGAGTCAACACTCGGAACGTAGCCTTGGTAACTTGCGCACGAGTCATGTCTCGCGTATCTTTACCTTCGGCAGTGTCGTTCATTTCTTTGCTGCTGCTCAACATTCCAAGGCTGTCGAGAATCATGATCATCGGCTTGCGTTCGCCCGCAGGCATCTTAAGATAGTTATCGACTACTTTGACCGCCTGATTGCGGAATTCTTCGACCGTAGCAACACCAATCACCGCAACGCGGCGAGTATCGATATTGCGTGTGCGGAACATGTCGCTGGTGACAGCGGCTTCGCTGTCAAAGTACATACAAACACCATCTGGATTGGCTTCCAAAAAGGTCTTGACGATACTAAGAGCAAAGAAAGTTTTACCGGTTGCACTCTCGCCTGCAAGAGCCATGATCTTGTTGGCTGGCATACCGCCGTAAAGCGAGCCGCTAAGAAGAGCATTTAGAGCATATACACCCGTGTCAACAAACCCAGTCACATCACCACCATCAATACCGTCTTCGACAATACTGGCAAACTCGTTGCCGGTGGTTTTAACCATGTCCTTCAAAAAGTTACTCATAATATATCCTTGTTTTATCGTGTTTTGCTTTGCTCGCGACGAATTTGCTTGAGTCGATTCTGACGCTTGCGGTGCTTTCGCTTCACATTTATTTGTTTGCTGTTTGGCATAATATACCTCTTTCAAAGCTATTTATCTGGATAGCATCAAGATATGATCGAAAAGTTATTCTTTATTTCGACTTTCAAGTGATTATCAAATCTATCGCTGATAACATCTGGTTTGTGACTTATAACAAAAATATGAGTTTTCTTGCTCAAAACTCTCAAAAGTTTCATAAAATCTTCGGTACCCGAAGCGTCCAAACTACTGTCAAAAACTTCATCGAGTATTAGTATGTTGGTGTTGGTGCTGTTCTTTTTGCGACTGATTTCTCGCCAAGTAAGAAGCAACGCCATATCGATTCTAAATTTTTGACCTTGGGAAAAACTGTTGTATTCAAACTCGTCTCGATATCGACTCTTGATAACTTCTTTGAAATTTTCATCCAAGTTAAAGTTAACAAAAAAGTCCATGGCACTCAAATATTTGTTGATAAGCTTGTTCATCACTGGCAAATATTGACGAATAATTCTAGTTTTGATGCCGCTATCTTTTAGCAACTCGGAAGCAATTTCGTACATGTGGCGAGTATCAATATATTCATCGCGCTGGCACAGCAACTCCGAGTACTTTTGCTCGTATTCGGAAAGTTTGTTGCTCTCCTCTTGATCGCCCAAGTCGGTCTTCAACAATCTTTCGTTTTCTTGTTGAAGCTTTTGAATATACGCATTGATGCCGGTTATACTGGCATTTTTGTTCTGGTATTCCAAATTTAGGGCAGTTATTTCTTGTTGAACTTTGAGAATAACATCAAAACGATCCGATATTTCTCTCTTTTTATTGTTGAGATCGGTGTGAGCTTTTTCGAATTCTTCGATCTTTTGTTGCTTGGCTTCGATTACTTTCTGCTTAAATTCAGAAGTAATTTCTTGATTGCACGTTGGACAGTCATGGGTTTCACTATAAAATTGGACTGTTTTTGCCAGTTTTGATAGTTGTGAGGAGAGTTTTCGTTCGAGTTCTTCATATTTTTGCAACTTTCCTTTGACTGTTTGCAAGTCACTGATGCTATTGCTTCTTTGATTGATATCGCTTTTAATACGATCCATATCCAAAACAAGCTTAGATATAGCTTTGTCGTTGACAGCGATTTCTTCATTATTTGTATTTATGGCTTCGGTATTTTTATTTTGAATCTTTTTTATGTGATCGCGTTGCATGTCGAGCTTTTCTTTTGCGATCGCAATGTCTCGATCCAGATCCTTCAAATTTTCTTTTAAAACCGAAGACTTCTCCTTCAACACAATATTCATTCGGCTGAACACGCGAATGTCCAAAAGCTCTTCGATCACTTCACGGCGATCTTGTGCCGATAATTGCATGAATGGAACAAAGTTGCTGCTTCCGAGAAACACCAACTGCGTAAAAGACTTGTAATTCAATTTTAATATATTTTGCTCCAAAAACTTTTGATAGTCTTTGGATTTGCTTTCTTGATCGATAATTTTACCATCAACGTATATTTCAAAGACAGTCGGCTTGATTCCGCGTTTTACTTTGTACTGCTTTTTACCGATATTAAATTCAACTTCAACCAAACATTCTTTTTCGTTGATGCTGTTCAACAAATTTGGTTTGTTTATATTTCGGAATGGAGTACCAAAAAGAGCAAAAGTTAAGGCTTCTCCGATGGTACTCTTGCCGCTTCCATTTTTACCGGAAATAAGCGTCATATTGTTTTTCTGAAAGTCTATTTCAGTAAAAAAATTACCGTACGATAGCAGGTTTTTCCATCTGAGTTTTTGAAATTCTATCATTAATCAACCTCGAAACTCTCAAGATACAAATCGGTCATGATTTTCTTGAGAGAATTTACAGCTGCCGGTTCATAGTTTTTGTTATCGTCGATATCGCCGTAGATGATACTGAGCGTATCTTGTGTAATATCTATATCATCGGTAGAAGGATCTGCCAGTTCATATTCCTCGATTATGTTGACTTCGTGAGGACTAACGTCATATAATTTACCGATGTACTTATCGAATAATTTTGGGTATTTTTTGTTTTTTACCACAAGTTTGACATAACTTTTTTCGTATCTAGAAAAATCTGGTATGTCTGTTTTATTGATATCATCATAAATCAATCGATAAAACATTTTTTGTGGGTTTTCTATAAAACGAACGCTTCGTGTTTCTGTGTCAAACACATGAAAACCTTTTCGCTCGTCTACGTCAGCAAAAGTCATATCGTATTGAGTACCAAGATAAAAAACATGGCCATCGTCATTCTTTTGATGAAAATGGCCTGAGTATACATTTTGGAATTTCTCTAGGATATTTTTATTCATACCCTCTTCGGATCTGATGCCGCGAAGCACTTCAAAACCTTGAAGTTCGAGATGTCCAACAGCAACGGTCGACGAGCTGTTGTGCACAAAACTATCAAATTCGTTTTGGTTTTCCGGGCATATCCACGGTATCATAGCAAATTTGAATCCAGCAACATCCGCATCTTGAAATTTCTCATAAAGTTTTATCGACGGATGATCGTTGAAAAGTTCTCGTACACTATTTACAGAATTGGTGTTCTTGTAATACACATCATGGTTGCCCAGTATGATGTGCATGGTTATCTGACGCTTGTGCAATTCTTCGATGAAGTTTTCTCTTATGAATTTAAGAGTTTCAAAATTAACATATTTTCTTCGATCCATCAGATCACCAAGATGAATCAATTCTTTTATGTTGTTGGCATCCACGTACGGAAAAAATATATCTTTAAAAAAACGATTAAAATACTCTCGAAATATTTGAGAATCGTTCTTGAACCCAAAATGTGTATCGTTTATGAATGGAATCAACATAATTATATAAAATAATCATCTAAATTTGATTTCTTGCTCTTCTTTTTGTTTTTACCAGCCGAGGTTTTTTCGAATGTTTTGATATCCGAGTCTTTAAGATTGAACAGACTCGCATACAAATTATCGTTACTGTTCTTTTCGGACAACAAGTTCTGCTCTTTAATTATTTTTCTAATAACACCCTTATCGTCAAGATGTTCCATCATTTTCATCTTGACATACATTTGCTTCTTTTCTTTTTGTATTCTTCTCACAAATGCAAAATATATTATTTGGGTAAAATAAGCAAATGGATTCTTTGACTTTTTAGGATCAAAATTGTCGATATACATCAAGCAATTTTCGATACCGTCGCCAATCATCTCTTCTCGGTGCACATAATTGGCAAAATTGGGCTTGGTTGCAAGTCTTTGTGCTATCATAATGATACAAGAACCAATATACTCGGAAACCCTTGGTTTGGGTGGAGTTGGTTCGTTGTCAGCCAATTTCTTAATTTTTTTGTTGTATTCCGAGGTTCTTTCGGTATAGTCAACCATTTCTTGATACATCTTTTGGTTGTCTATATAATTATCTTTGCTTTTTTTAGATTTTGGTTTAGCAGTTGCGCTCATTTTATTTTTCTTCTTTCTTTTTGCCACCGTATATCTCCCTAATTATATGCCACCACAACCAAAATTATGGTTGTTTACCATGTAAAAAAATTTTTGCAAATTTGCAGGATTTGCGTGGCTGAGCGAACAGGATGTCTTATACATATGCATGTCTGGGATGAACAACAAGTTCTATATCTATAAGGTTATTAAAGTACCTTAATCATATCTTGAAGCGAGGAGGGAAGTCATCCCATCCGTTTGAATCAAGATCGTCCTCCCCATCTTCCAAACGCTCTTGAGAAGGACCACTCAGACCATCTTCTTTGGATGGTTTTTTCTTTTTCTTGGGAGGCTTGCTTTCATCGTTATAGAACTGTATGGTTTCGTTCATGTAGTCGGTTTCGAAGAAATATTGATTCTCGGATTCCAAAAGTATTTTTTCGTAAGTTGACCGAATCGTAAAATCACAATCAACTTCTATCAATACTGAATCGGCTGGTATGTGGTATTCTTTGCTAGTCGATCCTTCGATCCAGTCTCGAAAAGCGATGTCGGTGCTTTCCATGTTTCCATCTTTATTGATGTACGGTACGTATATTATGGTCATTGGATCTTTGAGCACATAAAAATCATCAATTCGCTTGATACGGGCTATCAAAGTTTCACCGTGACGCATCTTTATCAAACGAATCGGAAAGTCGGAATTGTTTGGTTTTTTGGTCATGTTATACCTTTAAGCTTACAATTTTATAATCAAATTTTTCTTCGTTGTATATTTTTAAACGCTCTATAAAATGCTTTAAACCGTAATTTTGACGAGACTTCCAACTCAAATCGTCGCTAATATCATACAATTGTGCGTGCTCTTTGGAATCACTTTTTCTTAACTGTCTACCGATGCTTTGTAAAACTCGTACTCTTCCTTTACTGGGGCTGGCAAAAACAATGTTGTGTAGCTTGCGTATATTTATACCTGTACTAAAAGTACCGTAACTGGCTACGATTATGGCATTGTTTTGTGTTTCTACCGTTTTTCTCATTTGCTCGCGAAGTTCTGCACTCACCTCACCACTCACAAAATATATTTGTCGATTTACGTCTTTGTTTTTCTTCACAATCAAATCGTGCAGCACTTTTCCGTGCTTTTCCACAAACTGATACAATACCAGAGTGTTGCCTCGTGTGTTGAGAGCAAGATCCGCTATAAAATCGTTTCTTCGGCTGTGACGAACTAGATAATCGATTTCTTGATCGTATTTCAAATCTTTAACGTGTTTGCATTCGTCGTCGGTGTACTTTAAAGTTATGCACTCTATTTTTAATTTACTTAAAATATTTGCATCGATCAAATCACGTGTGCGAGCGATTCGGTGTATTTTTCCTGTTAGACCCTCAACAACCAATTTGTTTGTTTGCATACCGTCTAGAGTACCAGTCAACCCTATGCGATACGGACATTCTATCAACTTCTCCATAATACCTTTGATACTGTCGCTTCGCATGTGATGCGATTCGTCTACAATCACACAATCAAAATTTTCAAAATACTTTTTGCTTTCTTTGTATATCGATTGCCATGTGCTCACAATCACTTTCGAATCGGTTATTTTTTGTTTTCCACCGATAACGCCATGACACTCTTTTGACACATCCCATCCGTTTGCGTTTGAATAACAATCAAAATCGCTAAGCATCTGATAAACAAGAGCAACGGTTGGCACCACTATCAGTATCTTTTTGTTGGTTTGTTGAGCGTAATAACGAACCAACGAATATATTATGTAACTTTTACCGCTTGCGGTTGGCGACAACAACAAACATCTTGAATTGTTTATGGCATACTCGACACCTTCTATTTGGTGTGGTAGCGGTGTCAATTGTTCTTTTTTTGGACCTCGTATGTCGAGTGAATTTAAAAAATTTACAGTTTGCTGGCGATCGAGCGTTTGTTTTGGACGAGGAAAATTACCTTCCAATTTTACGGTATATCCTCGTTCGTTTGCAAATTTTATCGCATATGGTATAAGACCATAATACAACAATTCGCTGTATTGGTTGTACAGACGTATTTTACCATCCCATATTTTGTGTCGATATGCAGGAGTATAGCGAGCATTAGGCACAACAAAGGTGAAATAATCCACCATTTCCATACCTACGCCTGCTTCTTTGCAAGAAACTTTTGCGTGTACATCATTAAAGTAACGAATAACGATGTCGCTCGAAATACTCATAAAAATATTTAGTACAATTAATTCACACCATTTACGAATTTACGCCATTCGATAGCCGATCGAATCTGCCAGTGACGATTCATTATTCCTTTTATGATCGATTCGACGTATTCGATTTTTTCGCGTTGACGTTCGATCTTCAAGCGCAAGTTCTGCAGATCCGTGTCGCTGTCCATATACAAATCAACATCTTGCTTTAAAATTCTCAAAGCAAACGGTTGCCATCCTTGTTGATTCAACTGCTCTTGATCGAGTTTGCCGGTATAATATTCCCACTTCAAACGTCTCATTTTGTCAAAATCAATCTGAATGGCTCGAAGAACCAAGCGTTCATCGGTCAAAAAATTCAAATATTTGTTGTGCAGTTGCGGAATTCTTAGCGATTCACGATCCAGTTCGGTGCTGTCCAAAACCAAATCTTGCTCGGCATGAGCGCGTATTTCTTCGATTTTCATAATATAATTTTCCTATCTTAGTTTTCGTACAACGAAGTTATTTTAAACAATGTGTATTCGAACGTTACTGTGCTGTACTGAAATGCTGATCCCATCGAACCAGTTTGAAAATTCAATCCACCCAAACTTGTTGGAAAAAGACCATCAAAATTGATTCTAAATTTTGGATTGTTGTTGCTGTCGTGAATAAACAACACACCTTCACTGTTTAAATGCTTGTCGGGTTCTTCGTAGGTGTCAAAATTTTCTTGATTGGTGCATTCGCGCATCCAGTTGTATATTTCCAACCAGTTTTTTAACTTTTCATCCACCATGAAAGTTAAACTTAAATTTTCCGGCATCAGCGCACCACCGGGTCTTGGTATGTTGTTGAACGGAGTAAGTTGTTCGGTTGCTCGCAGTTTCAAACCAGGAAGCGACACACTTTGACAAAAGAATGTAACGTTGCTTATTTTTCGCAACTCAAATTGAAAGTGTGTTGCTAGAATGCCGTTTTTATTGTCGGGCTGCAGCTGTAAACGACCGTATCCGTTTTGATCTGTCATATTTACCTCTAGTTTATTTATCAATAAAAAAACAGGGAGATCTTTCGATCTCCCTGTTCGTTTAAC
>Ga0129333_10001423_pt1 | contig 21631 bp, 6 predicted proteins | sample CPB6_08_DNA_FD_94474 | JGI IMG/M metagenome (GOLD analysis project Ga0129333, IMG submission 94474) | Freshwater to marine salinity gradient microbial communities from Chesapeake Bay, USA - CPBay_Sum_0.6_0.8_DNA | ecosystem: Environmental > Aquatic > Marine > Coastal | place: USA: Chesapeake Bay... | reverse complement strand
GTATAAGATGATAAAAACTGGATTTGAGACGAGGGTAAAAGTTCAGCAAATTATTGAGAACCAATTACCAGAGTTTTTACGTTCTGAAAGTCCTAAGGCAGTAGATTTTTTAAAGCAATATTACATATCTCAAGAGTATCAAGGTGGTTCATACGACCTTGCTAACAACTTAGATCAATATCTGAAGATTGATAACCTCACACCAGAGGTTATTACTGGTATTACTACTCTTTCTACAAACATTACAGCATCATCTGATACTGTACAGGTCTCTTCGACAAAAGGATTTCCTGCTCAGTATGGTCTTTTTCAGATTGATGATGAAATTTTTACCTACACTGGTATCACCACAAACTCTTTTACTGGTTGTGTAAGAGGATTTAGTGGCATTACTTCCTACAGGTCAGAATTAAATCCAGAAGAATTAGTCTTTGAAACCTCCAGTCAGGCAGCACACACTTCTGGTGCCAAAGTAAAGAATTTAAGTTCTGAGTTTCTGAAGGAATTCTACAAGAAACTTAAGTACACTCTGACTCCAGGACTTGAAAATGTAGATTTTGTATCTGACCTGAATGTAAATAACTTCATTAAAGAAGCAAGATCCCTTTACGAATCAAAAGGAACCGAAGAGTCATTTAAAATTCTCTTCAAAGTTCTCTATGGAGTAACTCCAAAAGTTATTGATTTAGAAAGTCGTCTATCAAAACCATCCTCTGCACAATTTCTGAGAAGAGAAATTATAGTTATTGAGAATATTTCTGGAGATCCAACTAAACTCATTGGACAAACGATTCGTAAATCTACAGATTCTGAGACTCAAGCATCCGTATCTGAAGTAGAAATCTTCACAAGAGCAGGAATTACCACATACTTCAAACTTGGATTGTTTGTGGGATATGATGATAAGGATAATATTGAAGGAACTTTTACAATTCAACCAAAGACAAGAGTAATTAATCCAGTATCAGTAGGGTCTTCTGCAATCATAGTCGATACTACAATTGGATTTGCAGATTCTGGCACTTTAATCTCTGGTGATAATACAATTACCTATGCTTCAAAAACTGTAAACCAGTTTCTTGGATGTAGTGGAATCAATAATGCAATTTCAACTAAGGATGAAATTCGCACTGATGAGGTATTCTATGGATATGAAGATGGAGATATTACAAAGAAAGTAGAATTTCGTATAACCGGAGTGTTGTCCAGTTTTGAAAAGATAGGTGATATCAAGTTATCTACCGAAGGTCAGAAAATCTATGTCAAGAATGTAGGAGAAAAGATTTCAAATCCTGATGTAGATAAGACTTATAAAGAACTTTTTGCAAATACTTGGATATACAATACAAGCAGCAGATACTATGTTGATAGTATTAGTGGGTCTAACTTTGTTTTAAAGTCTGATGTTGATAAGTCGAGTCTGAGAATTGGAGACACTGTAGATATTCTTTTATCGTCTACTGAAAATGTAGCACATTCAAATGCTACTGTTGCTTCAATTTCTGGTAGTCAGATAACATTAGACAATTTGATTGGATTTACTCAAAATCCAAATCTTGAATATTCCATCAGAAGAAAGTTAAAAACTGCAAATAGCTCTGGTACACCTATTCTTTATGGAAACAGCTCTATCGTAAGCGATATTCAAAATCTTTATAATGAGAATGATGAGTATTTCTATATTGCATCAAACTCTTTACCTTCTTATGAGATAACAAAGACAGTTAAGAAGGCTTCTATATCTGGGGCAAATACAACTACTCTTCAGGGATATAGTAGTGTAACAGAAAGATATTCTATCATCTCATTCCCAACCAGTGTTCCCTTTATAACTGGTGATGAAGTTTATTATAGTGCAAGCGATAATGCACTTATTGATATGCCAGAGGGTATTTACTATGTCAAGGTGCTGTCGCCAAACAATCAGATTAAATTGTATCTCTCTAGATCCCTGATTGTAAGTGATAACCCTGTAGAATTCACATTCACATCTTCGACTACTGGGTCTCATACTTTTACACTATCAACTCAGAGAGACGAAGTAATTAAACCTCAAAAAGTTCTTAAGAAGTTTCCATATCAGAAAAATATCAAAATTGGTAAAAATGAGGAAACCATTCCAGGTTCTACTGGAATGCTTGTAAATGGGGTTGAGTTAATCAACTACAAATCTGAAGATAAAATTTATTACGGACCACTAAACGAAATCACACTATACAATGGTGGTAGTGGTTATGATGTTATTAATCCACCAGATGTAGTTATTTCTTCTGGGGCTGGCACGACTGCTTTGGTTAGACCAGTTGTTAGAGGTACATTGAAAGAGGTTATTGTTGACCCACAAGAATTTGATATTAAGAAGATTACCTCAGTTACACTGACTGGTGGAAATGGTAATGGTGCAATTTTAGAGCCAGTCTTAGAAAAGAGATTCCGTGAAGTTGAGTTTGATGCAAGAAACACAGTAGATGGTGGTGGAGTAAACATCACAGACGAAACACTTACATTCTTAATCCCACATAATTTTTCCAATGGTGATGCGATTGTCTATAACAGGAATGGAAATGATGCTTTAGGTATAGGTACTTTTGGTGGAAGTAACATCGGTCTTGGTAAAAGTTTGAGCAGTGGATCTGTTTACTACACCGAAGTAGTCAACAGCACTACCGTTAAATTATATGAAACTAAAACCGATTATGTAAGTGGAATCAACACAGTTGGATTTACAAGCACAACCACACAAGGAATTCATAAATTCAGAACTCTTGAGGGTAAGAGTACTCTTAGATCTATTAAGGTTATCAATCCTGGAAGTGGATATGAAAATAAGAAACTGATTGTAAAACCAGAAAATGTTTCTACCATAGAAGATAATATCTTCTTTGAAAATCATGGATTTGTTGATGGTGATGTTGTAAATTATACAACAACAGGAACTGCCATTAGCGGTCTTTCAACCACTGTAAGTTACTATGTTATCAAGCAAGATGATAGCAGATTTAGACTTGCTAATGCTGGTGCAGCGGCAACAATTACAGAAAATTATACTACTGGAAATTATGTCAATCTGACTTCAACTGGGTCTGGTTATCACAACTTCAGTTATCCAAATATTCAATTAAACATCAGTGCAGAGTATGATGGTCCTTCGGGAATCATAACTGCAACTCCAGTTGTTACTGGAGAAATAACCAACCTTTATCTTTATGAAAAAGGCACTGGTTACGGATCTAGTGTTCTCAATTTCCATAAGAGACCAAGTGTAACTATTAAGACTGGAAGAGATGTAGAATTAAAGGCAATTGTCTCTGGCGGAAAAATTACTTCAGTTCAGGTAACTAACTCTGGAAGTGAGTATAGTTCTGCTCCAGAATTAACAGTATCTGGAAGTGGTGTTGGTGCAAAACTGAGAGCTATCGTTTCTTCTGGAGAAGTAACTCAGGTTGTAGTCATTAATGGTGGAATTGGGTATGATGCAAATACAACCATATCTGCCACCCCAAGAGGTTTAAATGCCTTTGCAGAGGCATCTGTAAGGGAATTGGTAGTTAATAACTTTGATAGATTTGGTGCTGAAGTACTCCTCGATAATCCAAAAAATCTTCAAGGTTTGGAATATGGTATTGTCGGATATACTACTTCAATTGGAAGTGAATTTGGAGATACTGGATCACAACACTCACCAATCATCGGATGGGCATATGATGGAAATCCAATCTACGGACCATATGGATATTCAGATGCGGATGATGCAAATTCTTCAGTAAAGATACTGACATCCAGTTACACTAAGTCAACATCAAATGTAACAGATAGACCATCTGGATTTACATCTGGATTCTTTGTAGAAGATCATGTCTTTAATGATTCTGGTGATCTTGACCAATATAATGGAAGATACTGTAAGACACCAGAATTTCCAAATGGTGTTTATGCATACTTTGCATCCATTTCAGCAACAACATTTGAATCTCTATTCCCATACTTCGTTGGCAACTCATATAAGTCACTCTTCGTTGCTCAAGAAGTAAATCAGGATTTTAATTTCAATAATTCTAATTTAATCAGAAATACCTTCCCATACAAAGTTGGAGATAGGTATGCTGACAATGACTTTATTTCCGAGTCTAATGAAATTTTAGTTCAAAGAGCAAATATTGATTCTGTAACTAAGGGTTTTGTAAATAAACTGACGGTTAATCTTGCTGGAAGTGGATATGCAGTTGGCGATGTAGCATCCTTTGATAATACGGGAACAGGCGGAGGAGGTCTATCTGCAGATGTTAAGAGTTTAGTTGGAAAGACTATCCATAATGTAAACACCGCTGTAAATACATATCAAGGTGCAAAAGTTATTTGGGAAGATACGAATAATGTTTCATTGCATATTGATAAGATTAATGCTGTTGTTAATGGCGATAGTGTAGTTGTATCTGGTCTTTCAACTTTCATCAGTGGATTAACTAAATCTCACCTTGTTGGCATAACTTCAGAAAAAACTTATCTGATAAAAGAAGTTCCTGCCAATGCAACGACTGGAGTTGTAACTGATATCTATGTTTCAAGAATTCCAGTATCTCTTTCTATTGGGTCAACAGTTGCGATTGGAACTGAAAGATTATCGGTTATTGGCATATTCCCAGAAAATAAAGTTGTAAGAGCTCTGAGAGGAGTAACTGGAGCTGCACATACAGCATCTACAGAAGCAACTGTTATTACTGGAAAATTATCAATATCTATCAAGACTCCTTACTTTGATTCCAAGTTAAATGATAAGATTTATTTTAACCCATCTCATGCAGTTGGAATTGGGGCAACCACAGGAATTTCAGTTTCCAATAGTTATGTTATTGGAGATTTAACTAAGACAGTATCAGTCCCAACACAAAGCATATACTTACCAAATCATCCATTCAAAACTTCACAACCAGTTGTTTTCAGTAAAATAACTGGAGCAAATGTAGTTTCAGTATCCAACACTGAATCAAGTGGAACATTTAGTATTCCATCTGGCGATTCTCAAACTTTGTATGTAATCAATAAGTCAAAAGATTATATTGGTCTCACAACCGAAGTTGGTTTAACAACTAGCACTGATGGTTTGTATTTTAGATCATTCACTGCTAATGGAGATGATGACGATTACCAGTATGCACTTGAATCTAATTTCACTCAAGTAACTGCAAAAGTTGAGAAAATACAATCCACTGTAACAGTAACTGAGCGGCATTCCCTCTCTGTTGGCGATAGCGTCACTCTTACTGTAAATCCAAATCAATCAGTAGGTATTGGCACTTCTACTGCAATCGTAGTCAAGTATAACTCAGCAAATAATAAACTTTTAGTTAATCCTATTGGATTTACTTCAACAGCAGTTAACCTTGCATCAAACACCTTATCGATAGTATCACACAAACTGTCAACTGGTGATAAGGTATTCTATGATTCTTCAGATGAAGTAATTTCTGGTCTGAGCACTGGATCATATTATGTTTATAGAATTGATGATAATACAATCAACCTCAGTAATACAAAATATAATGCTTTATCATCTCCACCATCGGTTGTAAGTTTTGCTTCTACTGGAGGTTCTGGACATCAGATTTCAAGAATTAATCCAAGAATCGAAGTAATTAGAAATAACAACTTAGTATTCAATTTAACAGATTCATCTCTATCTGGTTATACTTTGAAAATCTTTGAAGATGAGAATTTCTATAATGAATTGGTATCTATTGGATCTTCAACAACATTTAATGTGATTGGTGTTGGTACTGTCGGAGTTTCTACTAATGCATCATTGACTTTAAATTATGATAGTGCCCTTCCAACCAAACTTTATTATGCATTGGAAAGTGGTGGATACATTAGCACATCTGACAAAAATGTATCAAATAGTTCTGAGATACTTTTTGTCAATAGTGAATATAATGGATCATATCCAGTAACAGGTATAGGTAGCACTACTTTTGTAATTTCTCTGAAATCACATCCAGAAACTTTATCATACACCCAATCAAATACTGAAGTTCTTAAGTATTCGACAACCTCTCTAACTGAAAGGGGTGGAGTTGATTCGATGAGAATCACATCCACCGGATTGAATTATAAAAAACTTCCTAAGTTTGTAAGCATTGCATCTACCACTGGAGAAAGTGTAGACATTATTCCAGAATCTACGAACATTGGTAGAATTAATGAAGTTACAATTGAAGATCAAGGATTCGACTTCTCAGCAGACAAAACTCTCAATCCAGAAGCTTTTGTCTCACCTATTGTCAATCTCATCAATAGAAATACTATTACCGACATTGGAATTACATTTGGTGGGTCAAACTATACATCTGCTCCAGATTTAGTTGTAGTAAATCCATTGACTGGACAGGCTTATTCTGATGGAATTCTTGAGGCAAAAATTCAAGGATCTTCAATATCCGAAGTTGAGATTGTAGAAGTTCCAAGAGGACTTTCCGATACCGTTAATAGGATATATGCCATCAATAATAGCAATGGCATTGGAATTAATAGTTGCTCATCATCTACAGCAGGAATTCTCACCTGCATCTTAACAACTCCAATCTCTGGATTTGCAACAGATGCATTTACAGTAAATGAGAAAGTATTTGTAGAGAATGTAAGGAAATACGGAACTTCTGGAGATGGATTCAACTCTGCAGATCATGAATACAATTTCTTTACAGTCTTATCATATACCAACTCAAATCCTGCTGTTGTAGTTATCGATCTCTCATCATATACAACCGATGCTGGTATCGCTGTAACTGACCAAAACTCCTATGCTACTATCATCAAACAATCCGATTATCCAACTTTCACAGTAACACAAGACACTCTTAACTTTATTGTTGGAGAAACATTATTGACCTTAGATGGCAATGTTTATGTTGAAAGAGATTTGGTTGTTACTGAAAATCTGAGTGATAGTATAAAAATCTATGGAACTTATGAATTAAGTGTTTCTGAGGTTATCTTAGGAAAAGATTCTGGCACTATTGCTACAATTGAATCCCTTGACGAGAATAGAGCATTCTTTAGATTAGACTATTCTCTGAGAAAAGATATTGGTTGGTCCGATGATATTGGAAAACTTAATGAAGATTATCAAGTAATGCCAGACAATGATTATTATCAGAATCTGTCTTACTCAGTCAAGAGTCCAATTGAATATGACAAACTTTCAAATCCAGTAAACCGTTTACTTCACACCAGTGGTTTGAAAAACTTTGCAGATACTGAGATAACAAGTACATCTACAGTTTCTGCTGGCACCAGTATTTCATCTTCAAGTTTGGCACTCTTAGATATTATCAGCGAAGAAAGAGTCGATACTATTAAGAATTTTGACTTCGCAATTGATGTTGACACTCAAACTTTCTCACCAGCAAAATCAAAGTATCTGAAGTTACAAAATAAAAAGTTATCAAATTATATTGAATGTTTGAGTAATAGAGTCATTCCTATTGACAATATTAGTCCACAATTCTCCAGCAATCAAGGAGAAACTGAATTATATTCTGATATTGTTGATTATAGTATTGGAGATGGATACAATAGATTCTTAGTTCAGATTATTAATCCAGTTAATACGGAAAGACAGACAACTGAAGTAATTACTTTACCATCACCATCTGGAGACATCATAACCGTTGAAAAAGGATCTGTCTACAATACGGCAATTGAAGTTGGTGAATTAACAGGTTTCATCAACGATTCTAACGAATTGTCCTTGAGATTCATCCCAGAAGAGAAATTTACCTCAGATTATGATATTAAGATTCTGAAAAATAACTTCTCCAGCGGTCTTTCAGGTATAGGCACACAGTCCATTGGATTCGTTAACCTTACCGGATCAAACATCTCAGTTGGAAGTGCTACAACTGGCACTGTCTTTAGTGCAGATACATCTTCAGCAAAAGCATTCTTCATTAATGCTGAGGTTGAAAATAGAACTACGGATGAGATTAACTATGTTGAGATTTATGTAAGTCATGATGATACTGATACTCATGTTTCTGAATACTACTTTGATAATGATTCCCCATCAGAATTGACTGGAAGATTCATCGGATCATTCAGTGCAAATATAGATTCTGGTGTAGTCTCCATCAAATATAACAATACAGATTCTAATGATGTCTTCGTTAGAAGTAAGATTGTTGGATTTGGTACAACAGCAATTGGTATTGGCACTTACAGATTTAAGAGTTCTGGTCAACCAGATGGGTCTGAAAATACTGCAAGATTGGAAAGCTCTTTTGTCAATGCATCTGGAATATCAACAATCCTGACAGTTTCTAAGAGCGATGTTACATCTATTAAGACAATCGCAAGAATTGGATATGGGTCTACTACATCACTGCATCAGTTGTTGACTATTCACGATGACACTGATACATATTTGACTCAATACCCATTCTTATCCAGCGATAGTGTAACTGGAATTGGAACATTTGGATCCGAAATCAGTGGATCTGATTTAGTAGTTAAATTCTATCCAGATGCAACAGTAACTGATACTGTAAACATTCAAACCTACAGTGAAATTATTCAGACTGAAAGAGATTTGGTCAATATACCACTGGATTTGACTTATGGAACAATGTCAGAATCTCTTACAATCTCTGCTTATAATGGAAGAAATGGCAATAGAGTTAACAAGTTAGATTTTGTCCTCAATAGTAATGGCACTCCAATCTTCCAGAAGACATTTGACCCAACAAATACCAGTGTTTTAAATACCTCAACTGGTATCTTTACAATTAAAGATCACTTCTTCAGCACTGGAGAAAAACTTAATTATCTTTCTGGATCTTCATTTAATGGCGTTTCTTTCAGCGACATTCAAGTTTCGGGTGCAAGTAGCCTTCCAAATGAAATTTATGCAATCAGAGTTAACAGTGACCAATTCAAGTTGGCAACATCTGCGGCAAACGCCAATGCTGGCACTGCAGTAACATTTAGTTCTGCTGGTACTGGAAATGCCCATACTCTTGAAATGACCAAGAGAATGGAGAAATCAGTAATTTTAGTTGATGGTGTAGTCCAAAGCCCAATTGCATTTACTTCGAATACTTGCACTTTGACAGATAATGGTGGATCTATTGGTGCCGCTAACACATACTTCTCAGTTTCTGGAATATCTTCTATTCTTCCTGGAGATCTTCTCAAGATTGACAATGAGTATATCAAGGTTAATTCTGTTGGTTTGGGTACAACATCTGTAGGACCAATCACAGGAACTGGATCATTTAATGTTATCAAGGGTAGCAGAGGATTTGTTGGATCTTCAGCAACATCTCATACTGATGGAACAACAGCAAGAGTTTACCTTGGATCCTTTAACATAGTTAATAACAAAGTATACTTTACAGAGCCACCACAAGGAAATAGCACAGATGCTGTAGATAGCAGCAATATTCCAACAGTGAGGTCTACATTTAATGGTAGAGTATACTTGAGAAATGATTATTCTTCAAACCAGATTTACGACAATATTTCCAAGTCATTTACTGGAATTAATTCTTCTTATACTCTAACTGTTGGTGGAGCAAATACAACTGGAATTGAAACCGGAAGTGGTGTCTTGTTTATTAATGATATATTCCAAACACCGTCCACTGAGAATAATGTAGGAAACAATTATAGTTTTGGTGAAAGTGCAGGAGTTTCTACAGTTAGATTCACAGGTATAACAACCTCTGGTGGTTTGCTCATTTCAGATTATGATGTTAATGCAAATCAATTGCCAAGAGGAGGAATTATTGTTTCTCTCGGATCAACTCCCGGTCTTGGTTATGCTCCACTTGTAGGAGCTTCTGTAACTGCAGTTGTTGGTGCTGGAGGATCTATTGTATCTGTAGGACTTGGCACAACTGATATTAATGGATCTGGATACAATGGATTAGTTTCTATTGGCATCTCCGTATATGAGAGTGGACACGTTGGAGATGTTGCATCTATTACAGCGACCGTTGGTGCAGGTGGTACGTTATCATTTGCGGTAGGAACTGGAGGTACTGGATATACAAATCCTAAGATATTGGTATCAGAACCATCTTATGAAAATCTGAGTGTAACTGGTGTTTCTAGACTTGGTTTTGGTGCAACAACTGCCACTGGCACAGGATTGCTTCTGTCAGTAGATGTTGGCGCTAGCTCAAGAGTTGGAATTGGATCCACATTGTTTGAAGTTACTTCCTTTAAGATAACAAGACCTGGTTACGGATTCAGAGTTGGTGACGTATTTACTCCAGTTGGATTAGTTACTGGCGCAAATCTCCCTTCTCCAGTGGAGCAGTTTGAATTAACAGTTCTTGATACATTTACAGATTCATTTGCTGCCTGGCAGTTTGGCGAATTAGATTTTATTGACCCAATCGATACACTTCAAAATGGATCTAGAACTAGATTCCCATTATATTATAATGGTCAATTATTAAGTTTTGAAATTAATAGTAACAATTCAACATCAGCACAAATTGACCTTAATTATGTCTTATTGATATTTGTGAATGGCGTTATTCAAGAGCCTGGAGTAAATTATCAGTTTGAAGGGGGCACATCATTTATCTTTACAACTCCACCAGAAGAGGGTGACAACGTTGATATCTTCTTCTATAGAGGCACTCGTGGAACTGATAGTGTAACAGTTGAAGTTAATGAAAGTATAAAAGTTGGTGATTCTGTTGAAGTTATTAAAAATTCTAATATTGGGTTTACGACAGACCAAACAAAGAGAACTGTATACAACATTAAGGCATCTGACATTCTTGAAACTGAAGTATATTCTGGTCTTGGAATTGATGAAGTTAATTTCAAACCTCTCAATTGGACTAAACAAAAGAAAGACATGATTATTGGTAGTGAAAATGTTTATAAATCAAGAGATTCTATTGAAACACAAGTATATCCAACTGCAAGAATTATCAGTGATGTTTCAACTTCGGATACTGAGATTTTTGTAGATGATGCACAATTCTTCAACTATGAGGAGAATGAATCATCAATTGTAATTTCAGATGTTGATGCGCTTATAGTTCATGGTAGTGACCCAGTTGCTGCAGCAATAACCGCTGTTGTTTCTGCTGCTGGCACGATATCTTCATTGTCTATTGTTTCTGGTGGATCTGGTTATACTGGTGTATCGACTACTCTCTCGATTGCTGCTCCAAAATCAATCGGTGTTGGTATTGGAACTACAGCAACTGCAACCGCATCTATTACTGCTGGCATTATCACAACTGTAACCGTAGTAAATTCAGGTTTTGGTTATACAACATCAAATCCTCCATTAGTTCTTGCACCAACACCAAATGTTAATTATGAGAATATTGTTACCATAACCAATGTAGAAGGTTTCTCTGGAATCATTACTGGCATTTCAACAACTTCAGGAACTGGTGGAAATCCATTAGCAATTCAATTCTTCTTGAATGCAACTTCTTTCACTGGTCTTTCTACTGGTTATCCAATCTATATTTTTGATACTCCCGTTGGATCTGGAGTAACATCTATCGACAGTGGAAATAGTGCCGTTGTTGGAATTGGCACCACCTTTGCTGATAATGTTTATATTATTCATACATTGAATTATCCTGGAGGATCTAATGCTAACATCATTGTCAATGTTGATTCTGGAACCAATATCTCTGGATTATCAACAACAGGATCTACCACAAGTCCCGTTGGAAGATTCTCATGGGGTAGACTTTCAGGATTCACAAGATCTTCTTCACCAATCTCAATAGGCGTAACTGGTCTTACAATTGACTCTGGATTATCAACATTCCCAACAATTCAAAGAAGGGGATATGGACTTAGAGATACTGGCTCTCTGAGAAAAGATCTGGGTTAGTTATAAATATAGAAAAAAGCTATTAAGATGGCGGCAATTGTAACAGATCAGTTTAGAATATTAAATGCGGGAAATTTTGTAGATTCTGTCGGCAATGATTCTAATTCTTACTATGTTTTTGTAGGATTATCAAATCCAACTGCATCTGGATTCGGTAGAGATTCAGACTGGGATACAGACACACCAAACCCAACAGATAACTTTGATTATGAAAATTTTGTTGGTGATAGTATGATGTATGGTAAGAGGGTAACCTCTGCCAACGTTAGGAGATTAGCAAGAAAGATTAGCTGGTCAAGAGGGACAAAATATGAGATGTATCGTCACGACTATAGTCTGACAAATTTATCACCAATAACAAGATCATCCAGATTATATGATGCAAATTACTACGTAATAAACTCTGATTATAAAGTCTATATTTGTATAGATAATGGATCTTCTGGTATTAATACTACTGGAAATGCTTCTTTAGATGAGCCAACTTTCACAGACTTAGAACCATCTAAGGCGGGTGTAAGTGGTGATGGATATGTATGGAAATATCTTTACACAATTTCCCCAAGCGATATTATCAAGTTTGATTCTACAGAATATATTTCATTACCGAGTGATTGGGATACTTCAACTAATTCCCAAATAGTTGCTGTAAGAGATAATGCAAATTCCGATGTCAACGAAAATCAGATAAAAAAAGTTTACATTGATAATCGTGGAGCAGGATATTCACAAGGATCTCATGAATTAAGCATTATTGGTGATGGTAGTGGAGCAAAAGTAGTAGTCGAAGTTAATAGTTCTGGACAAATTACGAATACAGTTGTCTCATCTGGTGGCAGTGGATACACTTATGGTATTGTAGATCTTGGGTCTATCAATACAAATGCATCTACAAGAGCAAGTTTGATTCCGATTATTCCACCATCCAAAGGACATGGTTATGATATCTACAAAGAACTTGGTGCAGACAAAGTATTAGTTTACGCAAGATTTGATGATTCAACAAGAGATTTTCCAATTGATACTAATTTTGCTCAGATTGGAATTGTAAAAAATCCAACTTCAATTGGATCAACTTCATTGTTTACTGAAAATCAATTCTCATCTTTGGGAGCACTAAAGTTTTCTTCAACATCCGGTAGTGTTGCGATTGGCGATAGAATCAATCAATCTGTTACTGGTGGAACTGCTAAAGGATTCGTTGCATCATATGATGCTGAGACTAAGGTTTTAAAATACTTCCAAGACAGATCTCTTTTCTTAAATCAGACAACATTTAATACTATTGACTATGTTGGAGTATCAACTTTAGGAAAGGTATTAGACTTTGCATCATCTGCAAATGCTGTTACAACAACCGGAGGATTTTCTGGTTCTATTGATACAGCATTTACTGGTATTACAACTAATCCAAGTGGAACAAAGATTGTCTCGCTTGGAACTCAGTTTACAAATGGACTTTCGTCATCTGAGATAAATAAAGGGTCAGGAGATGTAATTTATCTTGATAACCGCCCAGTGATTTCAAGAAATTCTAGACAAAAAGAAGACGTTAAAATTATCCTGGAATTTTAAAAAATGCCACAGAAAACGAATCTCAATATAAGTCCTTATTACGACGACTTTGATAAGTACGATAATTTTTATAGGGTCTTATTTAAACCAGGATTTCCTATTCAAGCTAGAGAGTTAACGACTCTACAGTCAATTCTACAAAATCAAGTAGAGTCGTTTGGAAGTCATATTTTCAAAGAGGGATCAATGGTGATCCCTGGAAATATCAGTTATGATGCAGAATATTACTCAGTAAGAATCAACCAAGAGCATCTTGGTATTGATGTTGGAGTATATGCTAGCAATTTAGTTGGCAAAAGACTTAGAGGAGAAACATCTGATATCGTTGCAGTAGTAGACAAATATCTACCCGTTTCTGAAGTTGATGGTATTACTGACTTAACATTGTTTGTTAAGTACCTCTCATCTGGCACTGACAATGAGATTTCATATTTCCTTGATGGTGAGATACTCATCACCGAAGATGCATTTACTTATGGCAATACTCCGGTAAGTGAAGGTGATACTGTTGCTACTCTTGTTTCTCAGGATGCGTGTGCTAGAGGTACGTCAGTATCAATCGGTGCTGGTGTATATTTCGTTAGAGGAACTTTTGTAGATGTTGCTGCGGATAAGATTATTTTAGATGCTTATACTGCAAGTCCATCATATAGAGTAGGTCTTACTATTTCTGAAGAATTAGTAACTGCCAAAGATGACGCATCTCTTTATGATAATGCGAAGGGATTTTCTAACTATGCTGCACCTGGTGCAGATAGACTGAAGATTTCTACTACACTTTCAAAGAAAAATCTTGGTGATTTTAACGATAAAACTTTCGTAGAGTTACTAAGAATTGATAATGGTGAAATCAAAAAGTTACAAAATAAATCAGAATATAGCATAATCAGAGATTACTTTGCAAAAAGAACCTATGAGGAATCTGGTGATTACTCTGTAGGAAGATTTAATATCGAAATCAAAGAATCTTTAAATAATGGTCTTTCTAATGAGGGAGTATATACTTCATTACAAAAGACTGATGAGGGAAATACACCTTCTGAAGATAAGGTAGCGGTTAAGATTTCTGCTGGAAAGGCATATGTAAGAGGATATGATATTGAAACATCATCTACAACAGTATTGGATGTAGATAAACCAAGAGATAAAAAGTCAATATCACAATCTCTCGTTCCATTTGAATTTGGAACTCTTTTAAGAGTAAACAATGTATCTGGCACTCCATTCATTGGAGTTAACAATAGTAGTAATACGGTAAAACTCTTTAGTCAGAGGAAATCATCTACTACTGCTGGCACCGGTGTTGAAATTGGTGAAGCTAGAATCTACTCATTCAGTGTTACAGATGCAGCATATGCAAATGAGTCAACTGAATGGGATCTTTATGTGTTTGACGTTCAAACATATGTCAAACTCACTGTAAATGAGTCTCTAAACTCTTCACAATGCCCAGCAACATCGTTTATTCGTGGCGTAAGTAGTGGTGCCTCTGGTTATGTAGTAACCGCTGCATCGGGCACAGAGATAACTCTAACACAGACATCTGGCACTTTCATTGATGGTGAGCAACTTCTGATTAATGAAACCACAGAAGTTTCCAGATCGATTAAATCATCCAAGGTATATGGAATTCAAGATGTAAAATCTGTATATCAAGATTCTTCGACTTTCTCCGGACTAAGTGCCGACTTTGTTGCAGATACGGTTCTTCAAAAATTTCTTCCAAAAAACTTTGGAATCGCAGACAGAGTTAGAATTACTACGGGAGGTACTGTAACTTCTCCAGGAAAATCTTTCTCTGGTATTAAGACTGATACTATTATTAGATATCAAATTTCAGGTGTAACTACGGAAACATATAACAGAGTTTCTGCTGTTGCCGCTGACGGATCATCAATGACCGTTGTTGGAGTTAGTTCCGTATTTGGTGTATGTAATGGCGGTCTTCCAACATCTAATCAAGATGTTACCTTCTCCTTTGGATCTCCATTGGCTAGAGAGAATGGTGGTCTTTACTCTCAGATTGGATCTGAAAATGTTGCCTCTGTAAGTTTAGCAGATTCAAATCTGATTATAACGAAGCAAATCACTGGTGAAACGACTGATGCCAGTGGAAACATGGTTATTCCTATTTCTTCTGCTGGAATTACCAGTGCTTTCTTTGAATCATATGATTCTGAGAGATATGGAATTTTCTATTCAGATGGAAGCATTGAAGATTTAACATCAGACCAGTTTACATTGAATGCTGGTGGTAGTAGTGTTACAATCACAGGACTGACAGCATCTGCAAGTAATGTAGTTGTTAATACTACTCTTAAGAAGAATAATATTAAGAATAAGAAAAAAGAATATACAAGAAGTGAGAAAGTAACGGTCACAGGAACAGTTTCTGGTGTATCTACCAGCACCACTGGACTGACTGCAAGTAGTTTTTATGGCATGAGAGTTCAGGATAGAGAAATTTCTCTGAATCTTCCCGATGCAGTAAAAGTTATTGCAGTTTATGAGTCATATACTTCAAGTGCTCCTACACTTGATTCTTTAGAATTTCCATCTGGTCTTGGATTGGATACAAATTCAATTCTTGGTGAAAAGATAGTTGGAAGAAGTGGAGGTGCAATTGCACAAATTGTAACCCGCTCTTCTGCTACTGAAGTTGAAATTGTATACTTAAACTCTAATAAATTTACTGTCGGGGAAATAGTTGACTTTGAAGAATCTGCAATTACTTCAACTATACAACTAATCAATGAAGGTAATTATCAAGATATTACAAATAAGTTTTACCTTGATAAGGGACAAAGAGAACACTACTATGACTATTCAAGAATAGTCAGAAAGAATGATGGATATATTCCAACTTATCAACTGCTTGCAATCTTTGATTACTATAGCATTCCAACAAATGATAGTGGAGATGTTTATACCGTAAATTCATACGCTTCTGAGCGTTTTGATAGTGATATTCCATACTTACCATCAGGAGTTAGATCTTCAGATACTTTAGACTTTAGACCAAGAGTATCAAGATTCACATCAACTACCAGCTCACCATTTGCTTTTGCTAGTAGAAACTTTGCCACTGCAGGAATCAACCCAACTCTGGTTGTAGCACCTTCTGAGAGCTCTTTGATTGGATATGATTTCTATCTTCCAAGAATTGACAAGGTAGTCTTAGATAAGAGTGGTAAATTTAGTGTAATCAAGGGTGTTTCTTCTTTAGATCCAAAACCACCTCTCAATGTAGAGGAAGCAATGGATATTGCTACTATTGAATATCCAGCATATCTCTATAATCCAGATGATGCAAAAATCACTCTTGTGGATAATAGAAGATACACAATGAGAGATATTGGTAAGATTGACGATAGAGTCACTACTCTTGAAACTCTTACATCACTTTCTCTGTTAGAACTTGATACAAAAACTTTCCAAGTCAGAGATATTGACGGATTTGATAGATTCAAGTCTGGATTCTTTGTTGATGATTTTAGAGACGTACAAAGACTTGATGGAAGTGTTTCTAAGGTCAGCATTGATACTGAGAATGGTGAGTTGTTAACTCCTGTTGATTTCTATTCAATCAAACCACAAGTAGCATTAGACCCATCACTCAACATAGAAACTGCAGACTTCTCTGCAAATCTTAACCTCTTAGATTCAAATGTCCAAAAGACTGGCGATTTAATTACACTTAAGTATTCCGAAAAGTCTTGGATTGAGCAACCACTTGCGTCTAGAGTTGAGAATGTAAACCCATTCAATATGATTGAGTTTACTGGAAGAATAAATCTTTCCCCTGCTTCTGATAACTGGGTAAGAAACATTTATGTAAATGGTGGAGAAAGAACTATCACTGGAGACTTTGATGGGTCTTACATTGAGACTATTAAAATCTCCAGTGCTCCAGACACTCACATTCGCTCAAGAAACGTTGCTTTTGCTGCTGGTGGTCTCAAACCACTTACAAGATATTATCCATTCTTTGATGGAACCAGTGGAATTGATATTATTCCAAAACTGATTGAAATTACAATGACTTCTGGAGTATTCCAGGTTGGTGAAACTGTAAAGGGATACATTGGAGCACAAAATCTCTTTAGTGCTAGAGTAGTACAACCAAATCATAAGACTGGCACTTACAATAATCCAACAACAACATTCACACTGAATCCATACAATAAGGCATTAACCTTACCAACAACTTATTCAGCGTCCTCTACTGTATTGAATATTGATGCGGAAGCATTAGCAGACGAAGTTGTAGGAAGATATAATGGATATGTCACAGCTGGTATGGTGCTTCTTGGTGAAACAAGCGGAGCTCAAGCATCAGTATCCAACATCAGAGTTATTTCCGATACCTTTGGGGATGTTGGAGGTTCCTTCTTCTTCAGAGATCCTCTTGCTTCCCCATTACCTCCTCTGAGATTTACAACTGGATCCAAGACATTTAAGTTGACATCAAGCTCAACAAATGCATCACCTCTTCCAGGAAGTCTTCTTATTAGCAGTGGAGAGACTACTTATAGCACTAGTGGTATTGTTGATACTTATAGACAAACCAGAGTCGTTGTGAGAAGACCACCCCCACCCCCACCGCCACCAGCACCTGCTCGTGGAGGCGGAAAGGATCCTCTTGCACAAACATTCACAGTTGATGAAACTGGTGCATTCTTAACCTCAGTAGACTTGTACTTTGCAAGTAAGGATGAGAATGAAAAGGTAACAGTGGAGTTGAGAACAGTAGAGTTAGGAACTCCAACGAGTCAACTTGTAGAGGATTATGCAAGAGTAACTCTTGACCCATCTCAAGTTAATACCTCAACAGACGGATCTGTAGCAACTAGAGTTACATTCCCATCACCAATCTACTTACAACCAGACACGGAGTATGCTCTTGTAATTCTTTCACCATCATCCAATAACTATGAAACTTGGATTGCCAGAATGGGTGAAAGAACTGTCAACACGACGACTCTTCCAGACTCTGAAAGTGTAATTGTTACCAAGCAGTACATTGGCGGAAGTCTGTTTAAGTCGCAAAATGGCACTATTTGGACTCCAAACCAATTTGAAGATCTCAAATTCAAACTGTATAAGGCAAACTTTACCTCAAATACTGGCACAGTTTACTTCTACAATCCAACTCTCGATACAAATGATTCATCTTCAGATCTTATTGATGATGCAATCAGAACTCTTCCAAGAAAATTAAAAGTTGGAATTACAACTTCAACTGCACTGAATTCAGTTTTAGTTGTAGGAAGAAAAGTCAGCGATACCACAACATCAACTGGTCCTTATGGTTATATTGAGCAAGTTGGCGGTAGAGTAAATACAGTAACCAATTCCAGAGTTGGTGCTGGATATAGTGATGGCACATACACTGGAGTTCCTTTATATGCAATCACTGGATCTGGTACAGGAGCTCGAGCAACAGTAACATTCTCTAGCGGTGCATTGTCTGGCACACCCACAGTAACAACTGCAGGTAATGGATATGTTGTTGGTGATATTCTTGGTATTACTACAAGTAATGTTGTCAAAGGAACTGGAGCACAAATTTCTGTTGCTTCTCTTAGCGGATTTGATACTTTATATCTAACAAACGTTCATGGTGAAGAATTAACATCTGGACAAGATTTGGTTGTTTATGATGGTGCAACTGCAGTATCTTTTGCAAATACTGATATTACATCATCTGCAACTGTTAGCAGCCTCTATGATGGAAGAGTTATTGAAGTTACTCAATACAATCATGGAATGCACGCAGACAATAATGTCTTAACACTTGCAAATATTGACCCAAATACAATTCCAACTACTCTCGATGCTGCACTTGGAATCAATGATACTACAATTTCAGTAGCAAATACATCTCTGTTTGCAACCTTTGAAGGTATCTCTACATCTACTGGATATCTTAAAGTTAATAATGAAATCATATTCTATGATAGCATTACTGCAGGATCTGGTGGTGCAGGTACTCTTGGAATTGGCACAAGAGGCGTTGATAACTCAATCACAAGAGCACACTCTATTGGAGATAGAGTTTATTCTTATGAATTAAATGGAATTTCTCTGACACGGATTAATACCAATCACAGTATGCCATCTGATGCAACTCTCAAAGCAGCTTCGGATCTTGACAAATATTATATTCAAATCTCTCGCACTTCAAGAGAAACTGGTGATACTCAGTTGAGTTTCACAGATGAAAATTCTGTTGGTGGAAAGAATATCTCCGCCTCAAGAAATATTCAATATAACACAATCCTACCACAATTCAATGTAATTACTCCTGGAGAATCCACTACAGTTTCTGCCCAAATCAGATCCGTATCTGGAACTAGTGCTGGTGGATCAGAAGTCTCATTTATAGACCAAGGATTTGAGTCTGTTGAAATCAACAATCAAAATATCTTGTCATCAACAAGAATTGTTGCTTCCGAAAGAAATGAGACTACTAGATTGACAGATCTTCCTAAGAATAAGTCATTCACAATTGGAGTTAATTTGAATTCTTCAGATTCAAATCTCTCTCCTGTTATTGATACTCAAAACGCTGCTATTATCTTTGGAAGAAACAGATTGAATTCTCCTATCGCTGATTACACAATCGACGGTGAAGTAAATCTTGTAGAAGGTGACCCACATTCAGCAATCTATGTCTCAAATAAAGTTTCTCTGGCACAACCAGCAACATCTTTGAAAGTGTTGTTATCTGCATATAGACATTCATCTGCAGATTTCAGAGTTCTTTATCAACTCTATAGAGTAGATTCTACTGATGTTGAGCAAACATTTGAATTATTCCCTGGTTATGATAACCTGAAGGATACTGATGGTGATGGGTATGGAGATACAATCATTGACCCAACCAAGAATAGTGGAAGGGCTGATGCATTTGTCCCATCAAGTAAAGATAATGAATTCTTTGAGTATCAATTTAGTGTTGATGAGTTGGAGCAATTTGTAGGATTTAGGGTCAAGATTGTTTCTAATGGAAGTGATGAGGCATTTGCTCCACGATTTAAAGATCTTAGAGTGATTGCCTTAGCATGATAAGAGTTGATGGTCATAAGCACCTGTTTCGTGAAGATTCAGGTGCTATTGTCAATACTGATACAAACCAGTATAATCAGTATGTTAAAATGAGATCTGAAAGAAGAAAACAGAAAGAAGAGATTGACGGGTTAAAAAACGATATTAGTGAAATCAAATCCCTACTTATGGAGATCATCAATGGACCCAGACAAAATCAAATTAGAGTCGATGAACAAGATGTTTGAGTATGAAAAATATTCAAGACTTATAGATGACTTAGATTTTGATGAATTAAAGAATTTTGCAAAATCATATTTCAAACTTTATCTTAAACAACAAGAAGTCATAACTGCATTTGCCTTAGGTGAGTCTCCTTTAGCATAAATACTTTTAAACACTATTGAGAAATGGCAGTATACGTTAGTAATATTGTTATTAATACTGGCACTACTTTCGCCCAAACATTTACATTGGAGAATGTAAATACAAATTCTGTTTTGAATTTAACTAACTATACTATTAAATCTGAAATGCGAAAGCATCCAGGAAGTACTACTGGAATAACAACATTTAGTTCTATTATTGCCAGTGCTTCTGGTGGTTTAATAACCATTGGATTAACAACGACACAAACTGCCGCACTTAAACCCGGCAGATACGTTTATGATGTCTTATTGACAGATAATAATGGTGTCAGAGACAGAGTTGTTGAAGGAATGGTATTAGTAAGTCAAGGAGCTACCCGCTAATGGCAAACATCAGAGTCAGAGTAGGTCAAAGAAACGGCGTCAAGATAATTGCGTCCAACAAATCTGCAGATTTTTCTATTACTGCGGCACAAGATGTTGACACCGCTTCCAGATCTTCCAATACTTTATTAATGTGGGATTCGGTAAATTCTGAATATATCCATGTAACTCCAGCAGATATTGCAGATTTAGTTGATGGGGTAGATGATGATGAAGTAGATTTTGGACAATGGTGATTGTTATAAGAGCAAAAACAACTAAATAAGTATAAAAGGAAAAGTAGTTAGAAATGGCGACTCCTGTATTACAGTTTAAAAGAGGTGCCTTTAATAATCTGCCAGCGTTGAAAGCAGGTGAGCCTGGTTTTACCACTGACAAG
>Ga0129333_10001422_pt1 | contig 21636 bp, 15 predicted proteins | sample CPB6_08_DNA_FD_94474 | JGI IMG/M metagenome (GOLD analysis project Ga0129333, IMG submission 94474) | Freshwater to marine salinity gradient microbial communities from Chesapeake Bay, USA - CPBay_Sum_0.6_0.8_DNA | ecosystem: Environmental > Aquatic > Marine > Coastal | place: USA: Chesapeake... | reverse complement strand
GATTCTGAAACTCGCACGTCAAAAGCTGGAAATAAGTATATGACGATGGATATTTTTGATGAAACTAATATAATAAATGTAAAAATATTCAATACGAAACTAGAAGAATGCTTAGATTTAAATGGCAAAACCCCGAAAAAAAATGATATTGTTGTGATTAAGGGGCAGAAAAAAGACGGTTGCGTATTTGCAAATATGATCGCAATCCAAAATAATAAAATATATACAAAACTATCAGAAATTAAAAAAGATGAATAATCTATCATATCAAAAAGATTACTGGAAAAACTTTATATCTTCATCTGAAAAAGATGTTTTAGCAAAAGATTTAAATGTTCATTGGAATAAAGAAACTCAATCTTACTTTAAAGCAACAGAAATTCCAAAAGAATATTTACAGCAAATTACCGATAACGGAAAACTTAAAAAAGTTCTAGATTTTGGAGTAGGATTGGGCAGAAATCAATCTTATCTTAATTCAATTGCGGAAGAAGTTCACGGGTTTGATTTGCCTGAAATGATAGAAAAATATAAACAAATACAAAAGGATAATAATTTATTATTTAATCAGATACAAAATATACATAATGATTATTCTGTTGTTTATGAATGCACAGTGTTTCAGCATATGCCGCCACAAGAAGTATTATTTAGTTTAATGAGTTTATCTTATCGATCTAAATTTTTAATTTCTTATTCAAGAACGTATAATGATTTTTGTAGAGATTTTAATAATAAAAAAGGAGGATTGAATATGTATCATATTTTCGCATCCTGTATAGACTATTGGGATATCATGTATTATTCAGACGAAAATGCGAGTCTTATAAACTCAGAAGATCATTTTTATACATTATTAAAATCCAAAAATGCTTAATTTAAACAACGTTACTTTAACTTGCGTAGTAGGATTGACAAAATTTTTTGAAAAAAGTGCAATCGCTGTAGAAGAGTCTCGCGCTAAATGTTCATTTAAAAAAATAAAAATGTTCTCTTGCATTCCCTTTCGACATCCATTTGTTGAATGTATTGAAACAAAAGAATTTTCTTATGAAGATTATAATAGATTCATGATAGAAGGAATGAATCAATATATCGATACTGATTTTATTCTTCATATTCAATACGATGGTTTTATTTTAAATCCAGAAGCTTGGGATGATAAATTTTTAGAATATGATTATATAGGTGCTCTTTGGCCCATAGATTTAGATGATGATCCTCAAGTTACTGAAAGTACGAGAGTTGGAAATGGCGGATTTACATTAAGAAGCAAAAAACTACTAAATATTCTAGCCACAAAATATAAGTATGATAACTCGTTATCTAAATACTGGAACCAACCTCATAACGAAGATGCACTCATTTGCAGAAAATGGCGGCCTGAATTAGAAAAACAAGGGATCAAATTTGCGCCTCCAGATGTCGCCGCAAAATTTTCCATAGAATATGAACACCAAAAAGAATACGAAGGACAAACATTTAAAAATATAAAATCAATAAAAACATTTGGTTTCCATTATAAAAATATAAAATTAAACTATGAATAAATCAAATTTCGCTCAGGCAGTATATCCATATTATTCTTATGAGACATCTAAATCTTTAGATTTTATTTATAAAGATTCATTAACTGCTCAAGTAAAAGATATTTTTTCAACTCTTGATAAATTTCACGAATCGATTGCAAATGAGTTTAATAAAAATTATATAATTATTGAAATAGGAACTTACTTTGGTGGATTCACAAAAATATTATCAGATTCGAATTTGGGAAAAAACTCAAATGGTATTTATACATTTGATATTGAAGATTTAAAATTAAATAAAAGACAATATATGATTGAGAAACAAGGAATTATTTTACCAGATAAAAATGTATCTCAATCTCTCTCGGAAAATTGCACAAATGTAAGTTTTCAAAAAATGAATATATTTTCTGAAGAAGCTTTACAATTTATAAAATCTAAAATCGGCGACAATAAAGTAATTATTTTTTGTGATGGCGGAAATAAACCTCAAGAATTTAATTTACTTTCTTATTTTTTAAAAAAAGATGATTTTATTTTTGCTCACGATTATTCGTTCAGTGAAGAAACTTTTAATAACGATATAAATGGTAAAATCTGGTATTGGTTAGAAACAAAAAATTCTGATATTCAACTTGCTTGCGATCATTATGGATTAAAAAATTATATGGAAGATGATTTTAATAAATGTGTTTGGACTTGCAGAAGGAAAAAATAATATGAATTCATTTGATGTATTTGATACATTAATTGCGAGAAGATTTTTAGATTCTAAATATATTTGGGAATTGATGGAAAAAGAATTCGATATCCATGAATTTGCCAAAAGAAGACCTATTCCAGATGATGGATCTAGAAGTTTTAGGGAAATTTATAATAAATTAGTAGAATTAAATTACATTTCAAAAAATCAAATAGAATTATTGATAAAAAGAGAAATAGAACTTGAGATAGAAAACACTTATGGGATTGCAGAAAATTTAAAATTAGTTAATCATGGAGACTTGCTTATATCTGATATGTATTTACCATCATATGTCATTTTACAAATAGTAAAAAATGCAGGTTTAAACAAACAAGTTACAATTCATCAAAGCAACAATGATAAAGGAAGCGGGAAAATTTGGAAAAATTTAAAAAACTATCCACCTAATTTTCATTTAGGAGATAATGAACATTCAGATATAAATCAAGCTATATATAATAAAATTAATGCAAAATTAACTAAAATAAGTGATACATCTGAGATAGAAAAATTTTTGATTAAAAATAAATTACAGAATTTATCATTTCTATGTCGAGAGATTAGATTAACGAATATAGCTGAAAGAAGTTTTATGCTTTCTACTTGTTTAAATTTGCCAATTTTATTTATGTTCGCTGAACAAATATATAGAAGATACAAAAATAAAGATATATTTTTTCTAGGAAGAGATTGTCAATTACTTTGGAGATTATATAATGAATATTATGGAACTTCATACTATATTCCATTTTCGAGAAAGATAGTTTATTGTCAGCCAGAACTTGCGATAAAATATTTAGAAAATCAAATCAGCGATAATTATATATTGATAGATATATCTAGCACGGGCGGAACTTGGAAAGAAATATCTAAATATAAAAAGTTTGATATTTGCGCGTTATTATTTGCTGATTCTTATGATAATAGAATGCATGAAATTAAAGATTTACCATTAAATTTCAATTATATAAATCCAACATCAAAAGTTGGATCTACAAATATAAATATTGAATTATTTAATTGCGCTGATCACGGAATGTGTTCTCGTTTAGAATTAATATCAGAAAAAATAGTGAGAATTAATATTGATGAAAATGAATTAAATAAAAATTATGTAGAAAAAATACACGCGCCTATATATCAAGCTTGTGAAAAAAAGAAATCTTATAAAAATTTGATAAGAAATGAAATGAATTTAATAGCAGATGAAGAAATATCAAAAATTCTAAAAATATTTTTAGAAAACTTATGCAAATTAGAAATTGAAGAAAACGTTAAAAAACAACATTCAGCAAAAGAGAACGATTATTTTAATTTTATTAACATTTTAAAAAAAATACAAATGTAAAGTAATACAAACTAAAAATATATTAATAATGAAAACAATTAATCAATTTACATATGCAGAAATTAATAATTATAATTGCTCTAATCCAACTATTCCTTCTTGGATTATGGAAACGTATGCTCAATATGGAGAAGATATTATAATAGAAGCAATCCTTAAAGCATTTTTAAGTAGAAATACTCAAAAACAATACTCATTTACATATATAGAAATTGGCGCAAATCATCCAATAAGTACAAATTCATCTTATTTATTTTATAAAAAATATAATGCTTCTGGCATTCTAATCGAAGCAAATCCAGAATTAATCAGCGAACTTAAAAGGGTAAGGCCAAGAGATCTTATATTGAATTACGCAATATCTAATAACGATAGCGACCAAGTAGAATTTTATATAAGCAAAGACACAGAAATATCAAGTCTAAATGAAGAATTTGTAAAAGCTTGGGATAAAGAAAAAGCAAAAAATATAATAAAAGTAAAAAACAAAAGAATAAATAGTATTTTAGAACTAGCAAAAAATGTAGATTTATTATATCTATCAATCGATGTAGAAGGATTAGATTTAAATTTAATAAAAGATATTGATTATGAAAAATATTGTCCTTTTATTATTCAATGCGAGCCAAGCGAAGGTTTTAGAAAAGGAACGAAAAAAGAAATAATTGATTTTTTACAAAACAAAAATTATATGTTGTTGAGCGAAACCGAAGGTAATTTAATTTTCATAAATAAAAAATATTTAAATGAATAATATTTCTATATCTATAAGTTATTCATCTACAGATTTCGATCAAATAGATGAAGTTATTGATGCAGCTTCAAAAATATCAAATGATATTCATGTGAGTTCTTTCAATAAATTTTTCAACGGAGACGAAGAAAGATTGGATTTATTAAAAGAAACTTTTGAAAAAAATAAAAATAAAGCAAAATTTCATTTTATCAATTATGAAGATGTTAAAAAATTAAATTTCCAAGACTCCTATTTTTTATACATTTTTTGCCATAATTATCTTAGATATAGTAATATTTTAAACAGCAAATATGATTATATTTTATATCTTGATTCTGATGAAGTAATTGACTATCAAGAATTTAATGAATTTATAAAAACAATAGACTTAACAAAATCAACTTCTTATTTTTTTGATGTTTATTGGTATTTTAGAAGTAGAAAATATCAAGCAACAACATATGAGGCTTCATCTATAGTAATGAGTAACAAAAAATATTTGAAAGAAAATAATATTTTTTCTATCAATGAACGATGGGCTTTAGCAACAAATGAAATAATTAAAAATTGTAGAAGTATCAGCGGAAAACCTTTATTCCATCATTATAGTTGGGTGAAAGGAAAAGACGAAGTTGAATGCAAAGAACTACTATTAAAAAAAGTCAAAAGTTGGAGCCATACTAGCGATAGAGATTGGAATAAACTGATAGAAGAAGAATTCTCAAGGCCATTCAATGGAAGAGATTTTGTTCATGGATATTCTTACAAAATTCTCGAATAATCATGAATTTTTCATTAAGAACAATATAATAAGGTGTATATGGTTCAATTCTACAAACCAAATCCTCGTAATTCCGGTTCTGCCTGTTCATTTTACAAGACTAAGGATGGATCGATTATGTTCAGTATGATCAAGCAGTCTTCTTGGGACGAAGCTAAGAAGACGGGTTCATTTCAAAAAAATAAGACCGATCCTAAAGGTAATGTAAAAGTTAAGCTGTCTTTAACTGAAGCTGCTGGATTTCTTGATACTATTGATAAGGATATTGAGTTTAAAGAGTATCATAATAGCCAAAATCAAACAACACAAATCAGATTTGCTCCTTATCTTGATAAGAATACAAATGAAAGAAAGGGTTTTTCACTTTCTGTAAATAAGCAAGCTAAAGACTCTCAAGATAAGCTATCTTTTTTGATCGGTCTTACATTCAAGGAAGCTAGACTTCTTAAAGAATATTTGAGCTATGCAATTATGGATTCTTTTGCAAATCCAATCAAGAATAAGGAAGAATCAGAAGGTCAAGATGTAGCTCCATCAGCTCCGACTGCATCAGCCGCAGCACCTCAAGCCGCAAAGGCTAAAGATGATGATTTAGACTGGTGAAAAAAATATTATTCCAATCTGACTGTAGTACAGCTAAAACTGGCTTTGGTAGAAATGCTAAAGCCATTTTATCTTATTTATATAAAACCGGTAAATATGATCTACATCATTATTGCGCTTGTCAGAGAGAAAATGATTCAAATTTAAAAAGATCTCCTTGGAAATCTTATGGGACTTTTCCGTCTGATCAAAGATTGCCTTTATTCTTAGAAGGATTAACTCAACAAGAGGCTGAAGCTAAAAAAAACTTATTAGGATACGGAGAAGCATTACTTGATGAAACTATAGAAAAAGTTAAACCAGATGTGTATTTTGCAGTTCAAGATATCTGGGGCATAGATTTTGCAGTAGATAGAAAGTGGTTTAAGAACATAGATTCAGTTCTTTGGACAACTCTTGATTCACTTCCTATATTAGATTCAGCTGTAAAAGCCGCTAAAAAAGTAAAAAACTTTTGGGTGTGGAGTGAGTTTGCTGAAAAAGAGCTGCATAAGATGGGTCATACTCATGTCAAAACGGTTCACGGCGCGATAGATGAATCTAAATTTTTTAGAAAATCTAATGAAGAAAAAGAATTTCTAAGAAAAAATCACGGACTAGATGCAGATGATTTTATTGTTGGGTTTGTATTTAGAAATCAATTGAGGAAATCTGTTTTCGCATTATTGAAAGGTTTTCATTTATTTAAGCTAACTCATCCTCAAACTAAAGCAAAACTACTTCTTCATACAGGATGGGAAGAGTCTTGGAATATTCAAAAATTCATGCAAGAATATCAGCTTACGAGCGAAGATGTTCTTACGACATATATTTGTAAAGAGTGTCAATATTTTAAAGTTGATAATGCGACAGAAAAAGTTAAGAAGTGCCCAAAATGCGAAAGAAATAGTTTTGGTACAACTTCTCCAAGTTTAGGTATTTCAGAAGAAGAGTTAAATGATGTTTATAATTTGATGGATGTTTATTGTCATCCATTTACTTCTGGAGGGCAAGAAATGCCAATCCAAGAAGCAAAATTAACAGAACTAATTACATTAGTGACAAATTATAGCTGCGGCGAAGACAACTGCGCTTCAGATGCTCATTCTTTACCTCTAGCTTGGGAGGAATATAGAGAGCCCGGCACGCAATTCATTAAAGCGGCGACATCTTCAGCAAGCATAGCTCAAAGAATTGAAGAAGTCTATTTGATGGATAAATCTCAAAAACGAGAAAAAGAAATAGCCGCAAGAGAATGGACTTTAAAAAATTATTCAATTCCTAGTGTTTGTGGAAAGATAGAAAAATTTATAGATACAGAATGCAATAAAAAGTTTGATTATATTGAAATTAATTATAAGAAAAATCCAACAGCAGCAGTTCCAAATATTCAGGATGATAAAGATTGGATAAAAGCTCTTTATAGAAATATTCTTAATGTAGAAGTTGAAGATAATGACGATGGATTAAATCATTGGCTAATAAGATTAAAAAATGGAGAAAAAAGACAAGGAGTAGAAGGATATTTTAGAACTGTTGCTCAAAAAGATATTACGAAGAACGCTCCAATTAATTGCTTGGAGGTGCTTAAAAAAATAACAGATAAGAAATTAGTTCTTGTTATCAAACAAGGGGAAAGAGAAGCTTTTTACGCTAACTGTTTAACTCCTCAATTAAGAAAAACTTATAATGATTATAAAATAATAGTTGCGATTAAAAAAGAACTTATGCATATATTTGATGCTAATGAAAATGTAGATGTTATTCTAGAATATCACCCTAAGATGAGTGCTCCTTTATTTTTGGAAGGTAAAGGGTTTGATACTAAATATTGCGATGTAGCAATTCATATCAACGACATATTCCCTAATTTTTCTTATATAAGAAACAATGAGGATAAAATAAATCATAATCTTATATGCATCTAGGAGAAAGTTTAGCTTTAGCAGCAGGAGTTCCAATCTCCAATCAAAAACTGTATCCCAAATATTATCCTTTGGGCGTTGATAAATTTATTTCATTTCATAAAATAGTTTACGAGCAATTTCAAGAAGTAATAAATCTTCTGAAACCTATTTTAGATCAATACGATGTTAAGATAGTTCAGATTGGCGGCGCAAATTATAATCATACTAAATCTTTTCCATCTATCAAAGAATATAATCATGCTGCATATATTTTGGAAAAGTCACTGCTCCATTTTGGAGAATATTCTATTTTGTTTGATATAGCTGCTTCTATAGGATGTAAACGTCTTATCTTGAATTCTATTAGTCATCCTCGACTAATTAGTCCTCCAATAGGAAATAAAGATCAAGAAGAAGTAGTTAATAATTATACAAAGGAAGGAAGTTTACCTTTTTATGATGCTGCATCAACCAAAGATTTAATTAATCAAATTAAACCTGAAACAATAGTTGAAAAAATTTGCTCGATGCTTGGAATTAATTTTAAAAAACCTTACGAAACAATATATAAAGGCTCGCTTCATAAAGAAAATGGATACGAAATTAATGTCTATCCTGTCAAGAATTTTGTTTATAATTTAAAAAATGTTGCAGAACCTATTATAAGACTCGATTTTTCTTATAATTTAGAGTTTCTAGAAACGCATCTTAAATTGCAAAAGTTTAGAGTCAGAACAGACAAAGAAATTCCTGAGCAGATACTTTCTAGATACAAAGATAAAATACTTGGAATTGATCTTGAAATTAAATCAAATGAAAATTTCGACAAGTTTATAAGAGAAGTCAAAAAAAATAAAATTCCTATTTTAGTATTTTCGTTCTTGAAAGAAGAAGAGGCCGCCGATATCAAGCTTACGTATTTAGATATAGAACCAATAAATTTTCAAAACACAAGCCAAAAAACAATTGACCTAAAGCAAGAAAATCTTTATTTTAAATGTGATGAATTAATTTGCTATAAGAATGACTTATATATTACTAAAGACGATATCATAAATGGTAATAAATATGATCCAAATAAATTTAATAGAGTCGTAGACTTTGATTTAGCTGATTCTGTAGAAAATTGTCTTTTTGTAAAACTCTTGACAGAGTAGAGGCTCTGTGCTATATTGCTTTTGATGAGTACAAATAAAGTGCTAGAAAATTTTAAGCGTGATGAAAACGGCTTGCTTTTTAAACCTAATGTTCCATATCAGTTTAATGATGATGGATCTATTAATTGGAGAGCTATGATTCGACAGGAATTCCTTGTACCAAATAAGGAACGCACAAAAGAAACAGATGTTTCTAAACTTGAGGACAAAGATCTAATTATTCTACTTGGCGGTATTAAAGAATTAGCTCAAATCAGAGGATTTACTAACGTTAACTATACAGTAACATCTCCCACTCCTGAGTATGCTGTAGCAGTATGTTCTATTAATTTCATAGGTAATTATGAAACAGGAAATAGAGAAGTACAATTTTCTGCTATTGGTGACGCTTCTCCTTTTAACACAAAAGATTTCGCAAAGAATTACTTAGGTCCAATCGCGGAAAATAGATCATTTTGCCGCTGCGTCCGTAACTTTCTGAAGATTAATATTGTAGCTCAAGAAGAACTTGGAAAGACTAAGGAAGAGGAAAAGAATGCTTTCGATCCAGCATCTCTTCTTCAGAGAACGATGAAAGAAAAAAATCTTACTCTTGATAATATTAAAAAGAGATTAATCAAAGAAAATTATATTGGCGCAGAAGATATCACATCTGTACATGATATTCCAAAAATCAAGATATTCGAATTAATTGATAGAATTACTAAGATTTAATTTCTTAGGACAAACAATCTCATTCTCCCAAGGTTTAATTCTTGCTTTATTAGTATCGCACCCCAATTCGGGGTGCGTACATTTTTGCTTTGCATGATCAAATATTTGACAGCTCCAGCATAAACCTTTAGTTGTTAAATATTTGCTATATTCTTTTTTAAAAAGAAATTCTTCCCGTTCATAAACAACATTCTTATCTTCTTTCCAGTTCAAATAAATAGCCATATATTATTATATTTAGGGCGTTATTATTCTCCAACTGGTCTCAAAAATTTGAGCATTAGTTGAAGACGCTGAGTTAAAATTATTAATAAATAATGGATTAGAATTTACACCAACAAATTCAATAGTTTCATAATTTTCTTGTCCTCCTAGTTTAGTTTTTGTTTCACAACCTCGAACCGATACAGCGTTGAAATAGGGTCTGCCAATAAATAAATCAGGAGCAACTAATTGTAAATTAGTTTTTATAACACAAGAAGGATTTGAATATAAACTGTTACCAACGCTTCTATAAAAAATTCCTCCATCATTATAATAAAAACCACAAGTATCTAATAAAATTTGTTCTTCAGCTTCAGTTAAAATACCAGCATCTTTTCCTGTTTGATAAGTCATTGGAACAGCAACAGCTCCATTAATATATTCAGCAATTACGCTATAAGCATTCTTTTCTAATTCAGAATCTATTGGTAAAACTAAAATAGAAGCTGTAGAATTATTTCTAATAATATAAGCACTAGATATAGAGGCATAAGCATTATCAATACCGAAATGATTAACCGCGTAACCTCTATTAACTGAAATAGGAGATAAAGTTCCATCATTTCTTCTTAAATTTACTATCTGAGAAGTTAAAAATGAAGCATTAGCAGAATTATCAGAAAAACCTATTTTAACCCAAGTGTTTTTAGTTCCTCTCGGAATCAATTTCCAAGCATTTTCTAATCCATTTTGAGAAATAGCATCGTAATAATAATAATATTGAGCATAATATTCTTGAGGAACAGAAACTCTAAAACTTTTTAAATTATTAACTGCATTTACAAGAGAAGTGAATGTCTCAGTATATGTGCCTAATTTGGGTAATGCTCCAAATCCAGTAGGATTATCTTCATTTCTTAATGCGCCAAATAATTTATTACTTATATCTAATGTATTAAAATCTTTAGAAAATGTTAGTAATGACGGCCATTTATTTCCGTTATTTCCATTATATTTGGTAGAGTCAAAAAATAATTGGTCATATTTATAATCTGGAGGAGTAAAATGACCGCCTAAATTTTCGCATTCAATGTTTCCTAAAGAATATTCACTTGAGGCAAATCCTTCTCTCATCGCTTCAATATAAAGTTCGGATTGCTTTATATGTTCATGATTCATGTAAGAATCATTACTAGCATCAAGAATTGAATTGCTATCATCATAAGGTTTAGGAATTAATTTTATAAAAAAGAATCTAGGATAATAACTTCCTTTATATTGATTAGAACTATAACTATCAATTTGATTTAATCCATTAACATTTGTAAGAGAAGCATCTCCTACCTTAAATGCTACATTGCCTGTTCCGCCTCCTCTATTTTGCCAATCTATTAACCCATTATAATCTGTTCTGTACGCTTGATTTTTTCCATCAACCTCTCTATCTAATTCTATATAAACATGATTAGGGTCTCCAGTTTTATAATAAGCTTTTTTAATCTTATACGGTTGAACGATACCTTTACAAGATTTATAAAAATCGACTTTCTTAGTTTGATCTCCAGCGCTACCGATTACATTTTCATAAAAAATTTGTTCTTTATTATTTAGTAATGGCATATATCGATACGATGGAGGAGCTTCCACATATCTAGCTAATTCTTGCCCTAAGTTAAGATGTAGATTTTCTTTACTCTTAGGAATACCAACAGAATTAATATGACATCTATCATAAAATGGACTTCCTGTGGCCGCATAAACTTCTTCTTTAAATGGAGAAGTATCTGACGCATTATATGGAATAAAATTCATCCATAAAGCCCATTCATTAGTAAATTCCTTGGGTAATGCTTCTTCAATAATTCCATTTTTTCCTGCGCTATTTGGCGTATCAGGATCTGGAACTATATCTTGAAAAATATCTCTCAATTCAGTTTTAGCCTGACTTTCTTGTAAAACAGAAACTGTTCTTTCTATAGCTAAAGAACCATTTTTATTTAAGCTTTTAAAATAATAAGTGAGATCGTCAATATAAAAATAATTTACAATAGATAGATAAATAGATAAATTCACAAAAGAAGGCAAATTTTTTACCATTCTTATTAATGTAAATCCATTTCCAGCTGAATTATCTGTGACAGTTCCTGTTACAGGAGAAATAAAAACATCACCACCTTGAGAAAAATCAGAAGCATCATGATATTCAAAAGCTCCACCTCCAAGAGCAATTTTAATTTTTCCGCTTGTTAATTTATAATAATTTCCTGCATATAAAGTAGCATTATTAGCTATATTAGATCCAACGTCTGTAAAACCTTGATCTATATAACGATCATTTATAGGTATACTAAATTTAATATATTGACCAACCGTTAACCTAGGAAGAATTACAGTTTCATCGTAGCTAAAATAAATCTTTGAAACTAATGCATTTGAAGAATCGTAAACAGCCATCCAAAAATAAGATTCATCCCTAGAAGATCGCGAAACTACTCCACCAACACCTTGACTAGCTAAAGGAGAAACGGTTTTTAAAAAATCACTATCAATTTTTTCGTTTCCTAAATAAGAAAATTTAATCGGAAAACCCGCTAAACATTTATTATAAACATCAAGTAAATTTGATTGACTTGCGGGAATATATTCTTTACTCGGTAAAGATTCGTAACTCGGATTACTCGCTGAAAAAGTTCCAGCATTTTGATCTAAATAAATAGCCGGATTTGCATCTCTAAAAGAATCAATCAATTTATTCAATAAACCTCTAAGAGAAAAATCAGAAGAAGTTGATCCAGATCCTTCGTCCCCATTTGAATAAATAACGCACTCGTTTAATTTAAAATCAATTTTTTTAGTTTTTAAAGCCTTAGATTCATATACAGAAGGAGAAGAGTTTAGACCAGCGCAAGTTCCATCAGAACCAGCTATAAAAATATCTCCATTAAGATAAACTGTACCATTAAAAATTATGTTTCCTGAAGAAACTCGATATTTATTTCCTTTGATTAAATTATAAGAAGAAAAATTCGATTCAGGCCCAAAATTTTCTATAGATCCTGTAATAGGTATTGTTTCTCCATTTGTAATGCCAGAAATCGGCCTTAAATTATTTCCTAAAGCTTCTGGATATCTTAAATTATTATCTAATTCATAGTATTCGCTTTTTGTAATTTTACTGCCATCAGTTTTTGTTGCGCTATGTTTAATTGGAAATCCAGAAATATTAGCTTCTATATATTGAGAAATTACTCCGGGAATTGAATTATCTGCATTATTTTCATCTTTAGTTTCAAAAGGAAAATCATAATAAAGAAGAGCGTAGTTTTTAGTAGCAAAATAATATTGATTTACAGAAGTTAAATTTGATGAGCCGAATAATCCAGCCTTGCCGCTAGCTAAACTTTTTTCTGAAGTAAATCTTCTTTTAAGCAGAAGTAAAAATACATTTGATTTGCCTTGCTGGATAGCTGCTATTTTATTTAAATCAGACTCTTCAACAACTCCATAATTTCCTCCTGTATTATTAGTGATTCCTAACCATTCAAAATATTCATTTGTGCCATCTCCTGCTGGAGGATTATGAGCACCATTAATACAAGTATATTTTTTAACAGAAATAAAATCATTTTTATTCCAATTTTCTCCAGAAGCTTGTTCAAAACGATAATAAATAAAAGATGAAACATCGGTCGCATTGACTACCAAAAAATCATAACTTCCGTAAAAACTTAATGGAAAAAAAGATATTTTTAAATCAGAAGATGGATCAAAGCCTAATCCTTTTACTAAAGTTCTATTTAAATCTTCTAGAATATTTAAACTTGAAGAAGCTTGAAAATCATAAATATCAATTCCTGTGTAATAATCACAAAGAAAATTAGAATTTAACACTTCCGGTGTAGTAATACCTGTATCGTTAAAAATAATTTTATTATTTGAATTTCCTGTATTTAAATAATATTTTAAAAATTTAAATAATCCATCATTTAAAGATGCATTTGCTGATAAAATAATATTTTGTTGACTTAAAACAGTAGTAGAAATATCTAAAGAAGTATATTTTTGATAAGGAACTTTAATAGTTCTATTTTCTGAAACGGTACTTGACTTTAATCTACCCCATGTATAATTCTGTCTAGCATATCTAGAAAATTTTAAAGTTTTATTATCAGTCTCAATACCTACATAATTATCGGGTTTAACTATTCTAGTATATAAACTTAATCTCCGCGCTGTTTCGAAAACAGCATTTGTATTTAATTCTGGATTACTGTTTGAATGAGGAACTGCTGGATTATTTACGCTGCTGCTTAAAATATAACCATAATTTTTTAAATCGTTACTTAATTGATTACAAAAATAAATATTTATATTACTTTGAGTATTAACATCATAAGAATCAACCCTTCTGTTAAAAGGATGGCTTAAAGAATCAATATCCGCATCATTTAAACCATTATATGTTGCTGCTCTTAATAATGCATAAGCGTCTTCTATTTTAGGCTTATAAGCAAATAAAAATATAGGATTTAAAATAACAGATCCTGTTCCAGCGGATCTCAATTGTATATTATTAATTTTGAATACCAAAGAAGTATTTCCGCCAGAAATAAATTGATCAATAACCTGAGATGAAGAATTGATGCCACTTGAAAAATCAAACGAATAAGTTTTTTTAAATAAAAAAGTAGAAGAAGAAATTGAATTTTTTCCTGAATAAAATTCTATTTCTATTGTAAATGATTTCAGATTTGTAGATTGAATTTGAAAACTTTGAAATGCAAAACCTTGAGGAATCAAAACGCTATCTAGAGAAACAGGAAATGAATAAAGACGAGTTGGAATTTCACCAGTAGTTCTATCCAGAAATCCCTTTTGAGCTAAAAAATTTAAAATATTATTTGATTCTGATACAGTTTCAAACGGAACAATCTGATCTTGTATAGTTTTTTTAATAGAAGCATCGCTGGCAATTGTTAAATTCCAAGAAGCGTTTTCATCTGCTACACCATCATTAGCAATTAATAATTTTTCATTCGATGAAGAAGTTAAAGAAGAATTTGAAAAATTAAGACGTTTTGAAGCAATAGAAATTTTTTCTAAAGAAGTAAAAGTTTTTTGATCATCCAGATAATACGCTGTAGCAAATTGGAAGCTCCCAATTTCAGGAGCATAAGCATATTGATTTCTAAAAAACCAATCGAAATCAAATCCTTTCGCAAAAGATATATAATTATTTAATATCCTATGTAAATGATTTTTGATATCTCTTCCTAAATAAACATAAGAATTATATTGAGCAAGATGATATTTGGTTTTGAGAAAAATTTTATTAGCGTTATCATTTTGATCAGTAACAACAAAGTTTTTGCCATAAGAAAAAACATTATTATAAGCTTGATTACTCGATGCTCCTTTAGGGCACGTTTTAAAACTATAAGTATTTTTAGTATCTATTTCATGAATCGTAGCTAATGCTGAAGGATATACAATACCTTCCTCTTCGTCCTTTCCACATCCATCTTTACTAATAACAGTTGGCACTGTTCCATAATAACCACCATAACTATGACCAGATGGATTTACAGTATTTCCATTTATATAACCATAAGATAAATATTCAGAAGCAAATCCAAAAGCTGAGTATTCGACAGAATCAGAAATTCCAACATCAGTAAAATAAGGAAAAATAAAACCTCTAAAATTTGAAGGATTACTTTTAAGATTAATTTGTATTTTGCTAGCTCTTACATCTTCTCTATCATAAACATAATAACCATCATCTTTAATTTGGTAGTTCATACCAAAAATAAATTTATTTAAATTATTAGTTTGAAGATTTGCGCCTTCTGCCGCTTGAGGAGCGGTTACGGGCCAAGTATCTCCAGTTGATGGATTTACAAATTGATAGAAATCAAAAAACTCACTTTCAGGAGTATAAAGAGTTCCATCATCAAGGCGAGGCTTTCTGAAATATACGCTAAAAATATAATAAGGTATTCTCCAATGAGCATCTCCAGCACCGCTCATTATTCTAGAATTAATAGCTTCAGCAAAAGCCACCATTTCTGAAGAAGATGTTGGATTACCTCTAGTTGGAACAATTGCTTGTTTTAAAGTTAAAGCCATAATAAATTATAACCATCTAGAAAAAGAATCATAATTGCTTGGAGGTAAATTGGGAGCAGCAATTCTTGATCGATTAGCGGAATTAGCGTCTTCAGCTAATACAACACCAATATTTCCAAAAAGCTTTTGAGCAGCAGTTAATTCTTGCGAGCCTGCATTAAATAATTTAGTTAAAAGTAATGGATAAGATAAAAAAGTTATAGTTAATTGATCTCCCGCTGCATAAGAGGGACTATAATTTATAATTTTATCGCCAGCATTTCCATGAATATCTTTTATATCACCTCCAGAAATAACCAACCAAAGGCTTTTAGGTTTTAAAATTAAAAAAGTTGAAGGAATATTAGCTTGAGTTGATTTAACAGGTAGAAACATGCTTCTAACAACTTTTTCATAATTATCTGCTCCTCCTTCTGGTTGAGCTATTAACTCAGGATATAATTCACTAACAACATAATTAGTATAAGGCGTTTTTGATTGACTAAATGTTGTGCTTGCCATAATTATTTATAAGTTTGAAATAACTGATTGATAATGCCAAAATTAGTATTTAATTGTAAATTAAAAGAATAAAAAATTCCACCATCTTCAGAAAGACTATTTAAAACAATAGCGCCCGAAGAATTAGCATTTATTGTTAAATTGTTTATTGCATCTGTTGAAAAATCTCTTGTGTTTCCAGCTGTTAATGAACCTGTGAAAATTTTAATATTAGAAGAACTATTATTTTCAAATACTCCCGTTAAATACTGACCTGAAAAAACATCAGGAAAAGATAGCGAATAATCAATTACTGGTCCATAAATATTAAAATTAACATCAGCAGCTAATCCGTTACAATTAAAAAAGAATTTATTTAAATTAATATCTGATTTTGTTCCTTTTGAGCAATATAATGTATCGTTTATATAATAATCATAATTATTTGCGTCACAAGAAAAAGATAAAGAAAAAGAATTATTTTCAGAATATCCATAAACTACTCTTCCCTCTGGATCATAAAGTTTTCCGCTTAAGCCTTTAAAAGATACATCAGAAGATGCTCCAGAAAATCCAAAATGTATTCCAGATGGTAATCCAGCATTGTATTTATCTCCAGAATAGTATAAAATAATATTATCCAAATCCAAAGTAAAAGATTTAGAAGAAGCTAAATTTTGATAATTGATTCCTGTAAATATCATAGAACATTCAAGAATTGTTGAGTTTGGAAAATAGAATCTAAAGGCTTAGGTTCTCGTTGCCTACTTTGAAAATTAAAAGTACTATTAAAGCCATCGTTTCCAAGAGAGAAAGACATAGAAGCTAAAATAGGATTATCAAAAATATATGATTTTAACTGCACTGGAATATATGTCGATATTAAAGAAAAACTTTTTGTTTGATGAGGAGTCGTAATAGAATTGTTAATTTCTTTCGATAAAGTATCATGAAATGATAAAGCGTCAACAATTTGTGCTCTATTTCCACTTGAATCTCCGAAAGTCACAATTTGATCTTGAATACCGGCAGAAGCTTCTACTTGAGTTAGAATTTCGGGCACAGGATTTCTTATTACAGAATAACTCAAAACATTATAATCAAGTCTTTCTAGTGATTTCGGATCGCTAGGATATTTTGGTAAAGAGCCTAATACATAATTTTGAGCCGCATAAGTCGTAGTTGAATCAACTCTTCTTCTTATAAGATACCTATAAGGACTACTAGTAGGTAATATTAAATCAAAATTATAAGTAACACCAGAAACAATTTTTGATAATCTTATAGCTTGAGAGGTGCCATTGGTTATAAATCCAGTATAAAATGAATCTTTTTTATCTTGAATATTAGCAGCAGCGCAAAAGGCGTCATCAATGCTTTGCTCGCAAATAGTTTTTTGACAATTTGAAGAATTGCCAGCATTTTGCTGTCTGATATTATTTACATTTAAAATTGATGGATTAACAGCTGGAACAACTGTTATATTACCCAATAATGAAGAATTAAATCGAGGACAAAGAATAATATAAATATTTGATTGGTTTATATAATTATAAACAGTATTAAAATTACTCGGATTAGTACATAATAAAAGAGCATTTCTAGCGGAAGCATTAGCAGCGAGATCAATAATCTTTAACGTTTTTTTAGTTGAATATGTATTTTCATCTCCAAACTTACTTTTATAATCGTTGAAAGATTGCTCATTCGTATCCGCAAAAGGATTATTTACTTGAAATAAAGGAGCAGTTTTTTTATTTACATAACCGCCAAGCACCTCGCCTTCAAAATTTTTAGCCAAAGTCAATTCTGATTTTGAATAAAGTAAATTTTTAAACGGTAATTCATTTGCTGAATATCTCTGAGATGGAGGTTCAGTTTCATACTGAACACTATAATTATAATCTGTGCCACAATATTTTTGCTGATCAGTAGAAAAATCTATAGCATAATACTGATTATAAAATTCCTCTATAACAGCTTTTTCCCACTGTTTTATTGTATCGTGTTTAACAGGGTCATATTTTGCTAAAATACATATATAATTATCTAAAAGATCAGTGATATTAGTTCCAATATCTGGACCGAAAAGAGCTAGAAAATCTAAATTATTAGTAATAAAACTATTACTTCCATTAAATAAAACAGTATAATCGAATATTCCTAATGGATATAAATCAGAAATATTTGTTGCCGTATTCACTACGTAAGCATCTCTTAAATCTTCATCGTATTTAGATAAAGTAGCTCTAATTATAAATGATGGATCGCTAGGAGAAACTCCAAAAAGAGGTGGAATTGTTGATAAAGGTAAAGGATTAGCAGTTCTATATGCAATATTTTCGACGCTATTAGGAAAATATCTTGCTCCTCTTCTTATGGAAGTAATAACAGAAGATTTAGTAGTGCCTTCCAAAGTAGCAGTTTCTGAAATATTTTGAATAACCTTCTTTAATGCTTTTCCATCATTTCCATTTAAAAAAGCATTTAAATTCTTTAAACTTTGAGCGCCAGAATTAACATCTAAATATTTTATTCCCTCTGGAATCGTAACGAAATCAGAAGGCGGTAAATTTAAATCAGAATAATCTCTTGTTTTATATTGAATTTTGGGCTGATAATAAAATCTCATGCCTAAATCCGTAGCCCAGTTAGATAAGACGCTTCTTAATGAGCCAAAATAATTTTTTCTTAATTTTTTAAAAATTTCATTTTTAGATGGTAATTTAAGAGTATCAATACCCGGAACATTTGAATAAAACAAAGCTGATAATAAATCTTTGAAATTATAACTTACATCTCTTATTTCGCAAGGAGATTCTTTAAATTCTTCAGAACCCAATATTATATAACCACCATTAACCCCATCCTTTTTATAATTATATTGAGAATAAAAATATTGAGAATCTACTAAATCTTGTTTTATTAAATTATCATTATCAGGATTAAGTCTTATAGAAAATTCTTTTGGTTCTCTCAAAGTTCGAACAGTAAGCAACAATCGATTTAAGTTAACTTCTTGAGTTATATTAGGCTGATTTTTGTCGCAATTGTAATTAAATTTAACTTCTTCAGGTTTTTCAAATATCGAAGTAGGTTTTACTTCTACAGTAGTATTATTTTCTTTTGTGAAGCTATAACCATAATCATTATGTAACAAACCTATGTAAAGTTTGTCCATAAAGATAGATTTATCTTTATAAGTAAGAACTAAAATAGAGCTTTGAACCTCTTTTTGAATTGAATAAGCTGTTAAGAAAAAATCATAAAATACAAAATTACCAATTTGAATATTTTTAGCTCCGCCAGCAGTAGCGTTTAAATCTTTTTCTGAAATAGTATACTCTCCATCTTTACTAATAACATTAATTGTTATTTCATATCCACTTCCATCATTAACATTTATATTAGCAGAATAACCATAACCTCCGAAAAGAAGTGTATCTTTGGATTCTTGCATTGCCTGTTCAAAACCAGTAGCTCCCAATGTACCAGTAACAGATCCACCAGCAGAAACCACTCTTATAGAACCAACATTTTCGAAATTAGGATTAATTTTCGGAGTTATAGCCATATGCCTTTATATATTATACATTAAAAAACCCAGTGCTATTTGAAAAAAACAAAGAATTTTCCCTAGCAACATTAGAGTTTCTCAAATTTAATTTGCCGCTAGATGTTTTGAAATAATCATCATTTTTCTTTAATCTTTGCCCATTTAAGAATATTACTTCATCTATTAAACCATAACTAAATCCTGAAACATATAAAGGAGGAGAATATGTTCCATAAGCATTGATGTAATTTCTAGAAGATCCAGATCTTATACCACCAATATCAATAGTTCCAGAGTCATAATTATTTGCGGTATTATTTATAGTTAAAGTATTAGAGCTTATTGTATAATCAAAAGAGGCTCCGCTAACTAATTTCTGACCATTTAAATATATAAAATAGCCTGTGTTATTATCTAAACTAAATGGAAAATTTGAATATGTATAATTCGAACCAGCAGAAGGAATAAATGTAAATCCAGAAACAGAATAAGCATTATTAGGAATAGAACATGCAAAAACTTCTTCTTCTTTAGAATTAGAATATGGAGCGTAAAAAGTAGAATCAATCAAGCTACGATAATTAAAAAAGTTAAAATCTTTACCAGACTTTTGATAAACACCATTTTCGTACAAACTAAACTGAATATTTTCTATATATTTATCAAAATACAACTGACCCGGAGTTGATGAAAAACTTACATTAATATTATTAGGTTGAGTTGAATCAAAAGAGTTAAAAGAATAAACTTCTAAAACATCGGTAGAAATCAAAGGTTGCTCAAAAGATAAAACTGTTTCAGCGTATTTATTTTTTAGTGTAGAGTCAGTAAAAAACTGTTCTGGGATAGTGATAAAATCTTCAAAAATTCCTGAGTTTACAGGATCATAATATACAACAATTCCTGTTGAAGTAATTCCACTTACAATTCCTGATGGAGCGTAACCAGTTCCACCATCAAAAGTTCCAGTTATTAAATCATATCCTACAACTCCAGAAGAGCCTGTAACTAACGCTTCTGTATCTACTCCAGTAACTATTGGATAATATCCAGTTATCTTGCCACTTTTTGCCGCTTCGTAACCAGTGACAGAAAATAAATTAGATAAATTTGTTAATTGCTCAGAATTGCAAGTTTGATTTAAAAACAATATTTCATTTATATAACCACTGAAGCCAGTATATCCTGTATTAGCATATGAATTATTATAAATTCCACCGATATAGAAATGAGAGTTTCCTGAATACGCAACTTCAACTGAATCAAAGTCGTGTTCTTCTTCTGCAAGATTGTGCCTGCCGAACAATAAGTTATTAGTTTCTGAATTTTTAGAAATTGAAATTAAATTATTTTCTTGCAAATCTATAGAAAGAGGATAATTATTAATTTCTCCTAAAGTAGTTTTATGCTCAAAATTTAATTTAAAAGAATCATCGATAGTAACTGCAAATCCTTTGTTGGTTATCCAATTATCATAAGAAGTTAATAAAACTTTAGATTTACCCAAAGCAAAATCTTTATTAGTTTTATAATCAATAAAAATAGTCCAATCAGTATCTTGAAATCCTGAAGAAAATCGTAAACAATCTCTTCCAGAAAAATGACCAGATCCTAAAGAAGTTTGCAAAGCAGATTTAATAACACCTGTAGATGAGCCAAAACTAACTAAAGGATTCAAATCATATCTAGTTCCAGATTCATAATTAGCATACATTATAGGATCAATAATAGCTTGTTCTCCATTTGTAGAAGCTACAAAAGTCGTTGG
>Ga0129333_10001421_pt1 | contig 21640 bp, 26 predicted proteins | sample CPB6_08_DNA_FD_94474 | JGI IMG/M metagenome (GOLD analysis project Ga0129333, IMG submission 94474) | Freshwater to marine salinity gradient microbial communities from Chesapeake Bay, USA - CPBay_Sum_0.6_0.8_DNA | ecosystem: Environmental > Aquatic > Marine > Coastal | place: USA: Chesapeake... | reverse complement strand
TGCTCTGTGATAACCGGGTAACTTACTACGCGCTGCACTGAAACAAATGCAGTTGACACATCTTCTTCAATTTCCACAACTGCACCTCCTGTAAGTGAAAGCCCGAAGCCGCTGGTGCAGCTTCGGGCTAGTTGTTTAGTCGGTTTAGAAACCTTCGACGAACCGCTTGATCTCTTGCAAGTAAGCTGCGAGCGCAACGCTGTTGTTGCGGTCACGCATGCCTGACACGGTCAGGTCGTGGATGTACATGATCCTTGCATACAGAACCTTGCGGAAAGTATCAACAGCTTCCTGCTCGGATACCGGGCCGACGTGAACCGTTGTGGTAGCCTCTTGTTCAGGCTGTGGCTCAGGCAGGACCTCTGCGGGTGCTGTGGTTTCTTCGTTGGTCACAGGCTCTTCTACCGTAACGGCAATGGTTTCCATTACAGGCTCTGCCTGCGGAACAACCTGCTCAAGCGTACCCTCGGGCACCGTTACAAGTCCGCGCATAGTTGAATAGAAACGGCTGCACTCAGCAGAACAATCTTTGCAGTAAGACTGCTTGCCTGTAATGCTACGCTTGAGATTGTAGAAGCTGTCGTAGGGCTTGCGCTTCAAACAACGAGAGCAAGTAAGGCCCTTCTGCGCTGCAACGCGCCGGGTGTAATTGATTCGGTGCGCTTTCGCATCGCACACACGACAGCACGAGCGCCGACCATTGTTGTTGACCTTAGCTCGGTCAATGCCGTACTCTTCCCAATTCTTGAATTGGTCACAGTTACTACAAACACGGCCGGTTTTATTGACAAGACTACTGGGCATGGGGGTGCCTCCTGGTGCGGGTTAGCTACTCTTCGATTTCGAGCAGCGCGGACGATATGGAATCCAGAGCCTTGCGGAGAGTTGCTTGATCTCTGGCAGTGGAAAGCGTCAACTTGTTGAGGTACTTGACGGCTTTGCGGCAGGACAACCTGAGCAGATTGAGATGCTCAACGGCCCGCTCGTGGTCCAGCGTTGACTCACTGAGTCCCACAAGCTTGTTTATCAGCTGGTCGTTTTCCACTTCCAACTGAGCAACGTGTGCCTTGAGATGAGCTATCTCGTCCTGCTTGGTTGACAGACGTCGCATGGCACATGGTGTCCTTCGTAGTGGCTGACCAGCTTATTCAGCCGCTCGATTTCATCAAGAAGTTGCTGAATGACATCGATGTTACTATCGATTCTTTGCAAAGTCTGCTGCATTTCGAAAGATCACTTCTCTTTAGGCGCACAGTGACTGGGTGCCGCATCGCCCGCAAGCGCACGGATAGCCACGGTAGCCAGGGGGTTGTCGGGAAAGTCTTGAGCCATGTGAGACAACCATAGCCTGAGTCTCTTCTCTTCGGCAAGAACAAGCTGATACAGCTTTTCTACATCACGCCGAGGCGAGCTGGCGTCCAAGGCAGATGAACTGTCGGTAGCAGGTTTGACAGGCTGTACCTTCGCCTGGTCTGGGGATCGTCTTGTCATTGAAGTTGTACAGAATCCTGAGGCATTCACGAGCGATGGGGGAGTTTAGCGACGCACAAACCATGTAACCAAGTATTCTTACATCACTTTCCCGCGTAGGTACGAACGAAAGCGGTTTTACTTCCGGGGTTTGTTCCCAGCGCATGGTTTCAAAGTCAAGCCACAGCGGTTTTTGTGCCGAAGGACTTTCGTTGGAATACATGGTACTCGCAAAAATTCTCACAGCGGGGTCCGGTATTGAATAGACTACGCTGATGTGCACCATGCGCTGCAAGTCACTTGGAATGAACATGTCAACCAAGTCAGTTCTAAGCCTGAACATGTGGTTGTCATGGTTGGAGCCTTGTTTGAATAGTGCTTGGGCGATGTTGGTGGTTCCGGTTGGAAGAGGAAACGGAAGCGTCGAATTTACAGATGGATACTGCAGGTCGTGCAAGTTCAGCGTAACGAACTTTGAGTTGCTGCAGGCGCCTCTTATATCCAATGGATCGGGTTCTGCAGAGGCAGACACCAATTGCACTACCCTTACGGGGTCTACTGTTCCATAATAGGAACGAGTCAAAGACAGGGTATGTCTGTATATACCGAGGTACGGGAGTTCATGAGACACGGTCGCTGGATCCTCTGTGGACTTAAGCGAGCGACAGCCAAGTCGACCCACCCCCACTATAAAATGTCAGCTGTAGTGGTGAAGGGTGGGCGTGTTCTGGCTATGGGCGTCAACAGAGACAAGCCTGGGTATCTCAAGTCTCGTTTGTACGCGCTGTTTCAAGGCGTACATGCAGAAGTGGATGCAGTCCTGCAGTGCGACCCGGATGAACTCCGGGGAGCTGAGTTGTATGTGGTCGGACATCGTCCGAGAAGCGGCGCCTTGATCACCAGCAAGCCTTGCGAAGCTTGTCAAAGCTATCTTGCAGATGTTGGGCTCAAGGCTGTGTATTACCATGAGCCTGACGGTGTCATTCGTCGACTGGGACTCGACGAAGAACCCAACTATGGCGTGGTGCCCAAGGCGCCGCACAGCGCTGTTTATTCAGCGCGGGTGTAGGTATCCGAAAAGATATCGGGCTTTACGGGATAGAATTCTCCTCGAATACCTTTGACGATCCAATCGTTCTCGTCGGCTTTCATGACGCCTTCAGGTGTTGGAATGTGGAGTTCCAACTTACCCACGGCCACGCTCATCTGCGGATCACCGTCGATAAGACGACCGGCATTCACGAAGTTAATGACTTCAACGACGGTGTCTTGGCGAAGCTGTACGGCTTCGACAGTGATTGCTTTCTTGATGAACTTGGCCATGGGTTTTCCTTTGCTTACAGCGTTTCCGAAGCGAGTTCGTTGGTTTCCTTGGTGTTGAGATCACTGAACTCGCGGCTTTCATAAGCCAGCCGCGTCCAGCCACTTTTGGTCAGCTCAGCAGACACGACACCCTCTTGCAGGTCCATCCAGAAACTTATGAGTTTGTAGTTTCCAGTAGAGAGTGCAGTGTTCTCGTACCCGTCACCAGCTTCGTAAGGTGCAGTGAAGTAATCGTAGGTATTGCTGGGAAGACCATACTTGCTGACCAACAACTCGTGGTAGCCGTGGAAGTTGACCTTGGCTGTAGAGTAGGTAGCTTCGTCGCCAAGGATCATGATGACGCGCCAGAGCTTGCGGCTCTTTGGGGTAACGCCAAGCACAATAGCCGCGTCGTCCCTGCCAACCCTGCCGTTGAACCCCAGGGCGTCAGGCATTTTATTTGCGAAGGGAGTAAACGACTTTGGCATGGTAAGAGCAGACTCTCGCATACCCCACTTGAGGTGCTTAAACGGAGGAAGTACTTTGGTTTCAAGTGCGCTTGCAGAGTTAGTGCACGCAAGAACTACGCCAGCAACGAGTCCAGCAATGATTTTATTCACGGGTTACCTTTCGTTTACTTTTCAAGATGCTCTTTGCAGAGAGTCATAACCCAACCGTCGTTAGTAGATTCACCTGGTTCACCGCAAACTTCACAGGTCTTGTAACTCTGGTTTTCAGCTTCGCTAATAAGCTTGTAGATTTCATCGTTTCCGTAGCTTACATAGAAACGCAAGCCGCCAAATTTTTGCTTGACCTGCGTCGCAAAGAAACCCTTGCGCTGTTCTTCAGACAAACTTTGAATAGCTTGCTGAAGCTTGCCGCACAGATCGTCTACAAGCTGCAGCCAGCCGTAGCCTATTGAAAGTTCACAGCCGATCTGGTCTTCCAGCAGTTTGCCCGTCCAATTGCTTCGCATCAGAATGTTGGGATATTTCTTGGCGAGCTGCAAGTGGGGGTTATCTGAACTGCTTTCCACGGTTAGTTACCTTTCGTCTGACCCTCTGAAATGGCAGCAACGGCAGCGGCATCCAGTGCGTCACAGTATCACCAAGATTCCACTCCTCTGAGCAGTTAGAAAACCACTCTGGCGGGGACTCCAAGTCAAGTTGTTTATAGGTGACAACTTGAATCTTGCCGGAAGGCGAATACCCAAGAACTGGCTCAGAGGTGTAGTACTCAAAGCAGTGTTCGCTCATAGGGGGTGGGTCGCTTGCGGGACGCCAAGCTACGCTTGTAAGTTCTTTTAGACGATCATTCATCTCGGATCAAACCCTCCATCACTTACGATATCGGTGTACTTTTCTGAGTGTTCTGATACTTGCTTGTTCTTTAGGGCTTCTATTATATTTTCGCAGTTAGATTTACGATGCTCTTCATCTACTTCTTCAAAGCCAAGAGAAGTTAGCCTCTCTTCTCTAGTTTTACGCCTTTCCTCTGCTACAAGACTTTCAACCTCGGCTACAAGCTCTCTGATGTCGTCCAACAACTGCCACGTTGTGCAGTCGGGGTGATGTGCAGAGTCGTCTGGACGGTTTTGTGGGTAGCACGTACAGCAGAAGCAGGCGAACTGCTGTACGTGCTGTTTGATAGCTTCCAGGTCAGCCACTGGTTTGTCCTTTCCAGAACTTGTTTTCTTAGTAGCCAAGGGAGCCAAGGCAGCTTAGCTGGTTAGGGCAATCCCGGCAGCGAGGGCCTTGGCCCTGCAGTTCGTCATTGTACAGATCAAGGCAAGCGTTGATTTCGTCCGCACCTAGAAGAATGTCGCCGTACTTGTCAATCAAACCGCGTGCTGTGTTGGCTTTGTAGTGAAGGTAGAGAGTTCCGTAGTCTTTGGAAAGATATTGCTCGTCGGCGGCGGGCAGTCCTTTAAAATGTAGTGCTTTAGGAATGCGCTTCACGCCTACTCTGTGATCAGTAAAGATCAAGTAGAAGCAGGGCTCCTCCTCGTTTTTGATGTAACCGAGGATAAGCCGTTTGTGACCTTGCGGCGTTTCATCGAGCTCGATCTGAGACATAAGCGAGTGGTCTGTTGCAACCACTCGCCGCGTGACCATGTACGAGAACGCGTCGATTTTGGCTTTCAGTTGTTCGTTGGTGAAAGGCATGGTCAGTCTCGGGAGTCAGGGGGAAGTGCTGCTGGCAAGACAAACGAGTTGCTTGGGACAAGTCTGGCATGAGTCAAGACGGCCTTCTTTACTTTCGCAAAATGCCTTAAAGCAGAACTCTGTTGATCCACTGTCGCAAGCGTGTAGAACTTGCTCCAGAACTTCCAGCATATTTGCAGGCGACCCTTCAAAGAAGTAGGTACACCCGGTACCAAGGACTGATCTACCGCAGGTAGTTCGTTTGGCTTCCGGCCAGTCACGAAACTGTGGTACTGGCCTTGCTGATGTGATGGCCAGCGACTCCACGTGAAACAGCATTGCGCAGCGTTTGTCTGACTTTACGGACATGCTGATCATTTTGACGGGCGGAGCACTTATGTAGACCTGCGCGTAAGCGTTGTTGGGCGCAGTCCCGTTCAGCATCTCTTCCAAGCGCTTGTGTATGGCTTGGTAAATGTGATCAGTCTGCGGCTTGCTGAAGGGCACTGCGGGCTTACCACCATAGTGGCTGTTTTGAGTAGGCCCACTTGGCGAAGGAAGCTTTGTCCCGTCGGTAGAAGTTTCTGTAGGCAGTGACTGGGTCATTGGTAATCCTCAACTCTTCCGGCATGGCCTGCGCAAACGGTGTGAGACCTTGGCGGTTTGGGATGTCCCAAGAGCCGCGGAGCCAGTGCTTGAAAAGCTTGGCTGACGCGTGTTGTCTCTGATACCGGTTCTGGTACTCAGCGAGCAGTGCCGCGTGGTGCTCGAGCAGCCAGAGGAAGTTTTCTCTGGAAGCCCGAGCCCAAACGGCGCAGGGGTGGTTGATGTGCGTCGGTTTGTAGGGAGCTTGCCCGCCGCTGAGTATGGTTGCGGTAGATAACAGCTGTGCGGATTCAAGCGCCATCTTAACGACGTGCTTGTCACAGTGGTACGCGGCCGCAAGGGACGGATTGTCGTCAAGGACGAAGATGTTCATGAGTTGGTTTGTCGGTCAGTCTACCAAGTAGCCGTTGGTCTTTATACAGCAACTGAGTTGATTGACACACCTGTTGCAGACGTCGGTCGTCCCAGGCTCTTCAAATCGCTGTGTGTAGAGACATTGAAAGAAGTCGGGATCGTAAATTGCTTCTGCAACTTGCTCAAAGAGAATTGCAAGCTCTTCTTCCGTGTCTGCAATGTACTTCAGGCCTGGCTGCAGAGGAGCAGCAGACGTTGAAGGCAGTCTGTAGAACAGTTCGTCTGCGAAGCCAAGCCAAGCTTGAGCGACGCCGAAAATCAGTGTGAACTCAAGCTTTTTGTAATTCACGTGGACGTTGATGAACCAGCTGTTCATGTAACTGTCGTTCTTTGCGTCCAGCACTTCCGTGTTGTAGGCGCTGGGTACAAGGTGAAAGCTTGTCAGGTCTGTCAGACTGTTGACGGTCAGAAGTGTTTCTGGGTCTGCGTTGTTGACGTACTCACGAATGAGTCTGAACCGCTCAGTGGCTGCTTCTTTTGTCGTGGGTTCTTTGGTTTCGTCCCACGAAAGCGGTAGGAGTTGCTGCTGGTTGCGGCTGTTATGGCCGTTGTGGAAAGGCAAGGGAGTCAAGGTATACTTCCGTCCTTGTGTTGCGCGGTCTTGACCAACTATGACCAACAGCCCCAACCAACAGCAACCAACAACCGTCCCAACCTCCCCGAGTGGCCGGTACAGACACGGGAGTCAGGGGGTCAATACTCGTCGTAGTAGTTCCAAGACTTGTTGCTGTGCGAAGCCGCGGCTGTCTGTGCCAGTCGCTGTGGTGCGCTGTAACGTGGGTTGCCCGAGTACAGAAACAGCAGTTCGTGAAGCAGATTGACCTGCTTGCGTCGCAGAGCAGCGTTTTCGCAAGGGCAGTTGTTGATGGTGTTTACTGCGAGTTCGTGCTCGACTTCTTCAAGACTGGTTTCCAGAGCGCGAACAACGGTGGCAATGTCAGGCATGAGGGCTGTTGTCCTTAAATGTAGAGCTTGAGCTCCCGTTAAAGGGTATTTCATGTCGCCGGGGCTAGAAAGTGCAAGAAAGTGCTTGCATAGGGTAAGTGTACCATATTAGTCCCAAGTGTTGACAGAAACAGACGTGATCTGAAAGGGCTGAAACCCAGTGTTTATGCGGGTTTCAGCGATTTTAGCAAGAATATTGCTTGTCGGCGACAACTATTCATTGGTTAGCCACGGGAGCCGCGGGCCTGCTAAGCAACCCTGGCTCTACCGCTGGCTCTACCACGGGCTAGTCAGTAAAGTCACGGGAGCCGCGGGCCTGCTAAGCAACCTTGGCTTACCACTGGAATTGGTGAGTAGTCGAAGGAGCCACGGGAGCCGGCGACTAGTCGAGGGAGCCGCGGGAGCCACGGGAGCCGGCGACTAGTCGAGGGAGCCGCGGGAGCCGAGGGAGCCGCGGGAGCCATTGAAGCCGGCGACTAGTCGAGGGAGCCGCGGGAGCCTAGGGCCTGCTAAGCAACCCTGGCTCTACCAAGCAAAACCGCCTTCGCGTCACTGTCTTCAGTGACAGGCACTGGCTAGAGAGCCTCCGGCGCCTAATTGTATTTTTTAGGACCCATCGAATCGGCTGTCAACACCCAAACCTTAACGTGCCAAAGATGCTTACCGGGTCTGCGCTTTAACTGTACCCGCTCGCGGGCAAGAGCGACCCCACCTTAATTTAAAAAGTGGGGTCGCTCTTGTGCACGCTTAAGGTACACTTCAAAAACCCTTACCCTGTCTATATGTGCAAAATTTGCTTCTCACATTCTGTACCTGTGTAAAAAGTGGGGTCGCTCTGTGCACTCAATTCGGTACAGTAATATTTAACCAAAGTTTAACCAGTGAAAGTTTACTACCGGATTTGTAACACTGCGCGCAGTTTGGTATACTTCAAGTACCAGTAATGCTCCACCCCGATCAGCTACGCGCACCGAATCCTGCGTTTCGGTCGTTTAACGTACCGTGGGCCGAACTGTCCGCCGAGACTTATCAGCTCCTGGCACAGCCCTGCCCTACCGACCTTCCCGCTATTCAACTGCGCGGCGTCATCAGCGACTTGGTTACCGTGGGTGTCCGCATCAATACCGCACTCAAGTTGCTGCAGCTGTGGATCACCAACGTGCATAACCGCAGGCGTTTGCGTCGACTGATCCTGAGCACGCGCGCCGATCTGGACAACGACGTGCTGGCAGGTATTGCAGCTCCCGTCTCCCCGGTAGGCAAGGAAAACCTGCTGCTCAATCACATACACGAACGTTATTCCGCGCTATTCACCATCGACGACCTTGAACAGAGTGCGAAGGAGGCACTGAACATGCACCCCAAAGCCGTACGTAGAAGCTTTACCAACCTGCACAAGTACGGCAAGGTACTTACGGTCGTCGAACCCAGCAACGAACCGGGTCTTTACGTGACCAAGCTGGTGTTCGGCCAGCTGGACTTTGCCAAGCACCTGCACGCCCAGCTAGCCGGCGAGATCTTCACGGTCAACGACATCGTTGCCAGTTGCGCGAGGTCTGGTACACCCGTGACTCCCTCAACTGCTCGAACCTACTTGACTTATCTGTTCAAGCGGGGCGAGCTGCATCGTGTCGGCACCAACGTCGATGGGCACGAGACTTATCGCTTGACGCCACCACAACCGCGACTGCACCGACAGCGTCTGGTAGCAGCTGCCTTGGAGTTCTATGATCATCTCTACGCCCGCCACGGTTACTGGCCTTTTGAGGCGTGGACGCAGGAACTGGCTGACGGCTACGGCAAGGCTTCGCGTCGCAGCATCACCGACTACCTCACGGTGTTGCAGCAGCACGGCCACCTGCAAGTGGAAGCTCTTGGCGGACGCAATGCCAAGTCGGTGTATCGGCTGTTACCGGCAGACCAATGCACGCCGCCGGACGTGCAGGCTGAAGTGGACCGCTTGCTCAGTTTACCGTCGCCCGCGGCTGCCCGTGCCTACCAGGTACTCAGAAAAGAGTTTGGTGTTGATGTCATGTTTGCTGCTAGTTACAGCCAGCTTACGCAGCTGCTGGGTTGTCACCGCAACAGCCTGATTCTGTTGCTTGCCGAACTGCAGACGCGCGGGTACTTGTGGCGTGAGCCGTTTACGGGCGGTACGCAAAAACCCAGCAAGTACATGCTGTTTGACGTGTAGTACGCACCGACTCGGGAGCAGAAGTCCGAAGCCCCACCCCCATGGATATCCAAACCAAGGCTCTACCGAGTCGGCTGTACCGCAGGTTAATTTACTCCTTGGGTAACCAGACTGTCAACACCGGCGGGTACGCGGGTTGTTTCTGTGGCTTGCAGTGATTGCTACGCGAGCTAAGTCTGTAGTCAGCCGCGCCAAGAAAAAAAAGGGGCCCTACCTGCGGCCGACGCAGCTTTCGCCACGCCGGCCGCCGGCTTTTCGACTATGAAACTTTGCGCGGGCAGGACCGCGACTAGCCGTTGCGTTGCAGGCTTGAAGGAGGCTTCTGCCTTCGCCGGAGGGAACCCCCGTAACCTGTGGACTCGCCGCACGTTCACTGCCCGTGCTTTGAGTTCTCGCGACTAGCTCCGAAGAGCCGTATCGCGAGATTTGAATTTTTGCTCAGCCTGCTTGAGGGCGGCCGAGAGCAGTTTGTACCTGGCCGTGTTGACGGCCTGCACGGCCTCCGCCAGGTGACGGTGATGCACAAGAAGCGCGTCCATCTCCTCGATGGAATCCGCAAGCATGATTGCTTGCAAGACTCCGTCAACCTTGTCCTTGGGGAATTCGGCCCAGGTGGCCGTTGCTTCCCGTAACGCCCTGTACTGCCGCATCATGTCTCTCATACGTCGCTCCTTGTCGCTTGTGTCGCTGCAGGCTCCGGACCGTTGCCGATCCGGAGCCCTTTGTGTCCCGTTACTGATGTGCCGCGTAAGCTTCCGCCCACGCTTGCTCCAGGTCCGCTACGGTCATGTGCATCGTGCTCGTCTTTCGACCGCACGTGCATTTGAACCGGCGCGGGTGGTTGTAGGTGCCACACTCGTGGCAGACTACATAGTCCTGTTCGCCACTGGTGTCCGCAACATTCAGAAACGTTTGAATCTCGTCCATGCTCATGTTCAGTTACCGCTTTCCGGCACGTAGAGCATGATGCGCAGACTGGGAAGGTTGTGCTTGCCGTTCATGAGAAGCGCCCACAGGTACGTCGACCCGAAGGTCAGCGTAGCCGTGGTCACGATCAGGACCAGCTTTTCCGCGAGGGAAAGCTTGGTCTTGCTCTTCTTGCTGGGCGGCGCGGGGACGACGGTTTCGGTAGCAAAGTAGTTGGCTCTGCGGTCTGCCTTCAGGAAGTCCGGCAGCTCCGGGGGTGCTGGTGTAGTCACTTGTGTCTCCTTTTCGTGTGAAGCGGGGCTCCGGCTTATCGCCGAAGCCCCGCCTTGAGTCGCTTAGCGGTTCAGGAAGTCGGCCAACGCGTTGGCGACGTCCTTGAGGGCCATCGCCACGCCGCCCGTCGTCTTGGCGATGGGCTGCTCATCGGCGTAAGACCGCTTCTTCAGCACCACCGTCAAGCTCTCGGGCTCGAAGCCCGCGACCTTGTGGACGATGCGCTCGCCGAGAGACGTCTTGCCCTCGTAGAGACCGGTCCCGACGAACGAGACGAGGTCTCCGACTGACAAGCCGACTTGGTTGTCGTTGGCGTCGAGCACACCATTGAACGTGCCCGCATCCACGAAGATGCCCACAGGCACCTCGTTGATTTCAACCGCCTCGCCGTCGGCCGAAGCCTTTGACCTGACCATGATCAGGGCGTACTCTGCCCCAGATGCCGTCTGGGTGTTGATGGACATGATATTACCGGAGTAAATCACGGGGGTGCGGCTCGGGGCCGCTGCAAACTCCGCCTGCTTGACGTTCTTCATGCTGGTGTCTCCTAAAGGTCGAGGGCCCCCTTGCGGGAGCCCTCTTGTGTGTACTGGTGTCGCCTGTCAGGTTTGTGCGAGCACGTACCTGACGTAACCCTCGAACCGTTCCCGGTCCTCGGGACGCTGGCTGAGCAGGTGGATGTTGAGCACCACTTGCCCATCGAGCAGTTTTATCGTTTCGACTCTGAGGTCCTTGGGGTGTTCGTCGGCGAGCTCACTGAGCTTTTGCCAACCCGCTCGGACCTCTTCGGTCATGTTGTAGCGCAGGTACCGGTCAGACATGACCGTACCGAGCGTGCACTCGGTCCCACGCTACCAGCTTTTCGGCCTCGGGGAATTCGCCCAGCAGGTACCGCGCCACCTTGATGATGGCATTGGGGTGCCTGCTGACCGGACCCCACGGGGCCAGCCATCCGGACAGCACGACGTACCGAGGCAGCAAGCTGTCCTCGAAGTCGTGCATGGCGTCGATAAGCAGTCCCGGATCGCTGCCCGCGTGGACAGCTAGCAGGGCTGCCACCACCAGCCGCTCGCGCAGACTGAGTGTGGTATCCATGTCGGTTTTCAGTCGTTCGAGGCACTCCAACCGCAGATGCACGACATTCGTCATGCCCTCCGGTGCTTGGAACTCGTCCATGAAGTACTCCGTCCCCCGTGCGTCGGGGTCTAGCGCAGCTGATCGACAGCTGCCCTGACATCGTACCTACGAACCGAGCCCCAGCACAAGTGCCAGTTCGCGAGCGAAGCCCAGCTTCTGAATGATGACCGGTCCGGTCAGCACCATGAGCAACGCTTGGTTCGGCACCATAGAGACCCGCGCGGCGTAGCCCAGCGCACCGGCTGCCAATGCTACCAGCGCACCCGCAGTTCCGGTTTCGAATAGCAGAACTGCCGTGCTCGTCAGCAGCACCAGCCCAGCTACGAGCTTGGGGTTGACACCGCTGATGAAGCCGGCGTAGCGTTCACCGAACGTTCCCGCGACCTGCACACCTGCGCCGATGCCGATGCCACCTGCCAGCATGATGGCCGCGCCTGCGACCAAGCCTACGTTGCTGCCGGACATTTCCTGCACCGCCACGGCCGTGCTTGAGTGTCCGGCACCGATGAGGATCAGCAAGAGCAACGCCACGGTGTTGTTCGCACCTTCGGCAGCAGCTTGCATTGCCAAGTACTCGTCCTCGCCGGCGGTCTTCGCCATGCTGGCTACTGCCGAGCTGGCACCGATGCCGGAAATGACTGCGGTAAGCATGCCACCGACCAGACCGATCCAGCTGTTTTCGTACAGCGGGACTTTGCCGGCAGGTTGCTGCGGAGGCAGAGGCTTGGTCTTGCCCGCGTGTCCCAGAATGCTCAGCGTGACCGGCAGCACGAAGATGCCGGTGAGGAGCGGGGCCAGGCTGGCTGGATTGCCCATGAGCTCGACGCGGTTCATGCTGTAGAACCCGAGCAGGCCCGCCAGCGTGATTACCAGCGTGGTTGCGAGTTTATGCCCAGCGTGGCTTACTGTCACATACGTGAAGTAGAGCATTGCGGGAACCTGTACCCACTTGCTGAGCGTCTGCAGCGCTGGCCTGACGTCGTCGGGAAAGATCGCAGCAATGCCTATGAGCAGCCCGAGAAAGAACAGCGCACCCAGTGCGCCGCCGCCGGTGCTGACGACCTGTATTTCTACGGCCTTCAGGCCCTCGCCCGCGTAGGCCATGCGTACCTCGGGCGTGGCTGAGCGCAGGGTTTCCTGCGTTGCAGGCTGAAAGGTTTTTGAGAGCGCTTGGGTGATCATCGCCGCACCCGCGGTCGCCACCACAAAGCAGCTACCCGCCAAGCCACTGGCCCCGAGCAGCGGCAGCAAGCCAGCGACCAGTGCGGTCGCGTGCAAGCCCGGAACGATGGACAGACAGCCTGTCAGCGCTCCGGCCAGTGTGGCGAGGACTACGATCATGTCTCGATCCTCGTGACGCGCAATTCGCTGTTGCGCCAGTATCCGTAAACTTTGTAAGGGCGATGCGCCTGCACCTTGTGCATGAGCTCGGCTGGAATTAGCACGAGACCGACGAGTCCGTCGTCGAACTCCACGCTTGCGTGGTAGCCGCCGGACTCCAGTCGTTCGATCAGTGTGACGTAACCATACAGGCCGCTGAGGTTGGCCGGGTTCGTCGCCGTAGGATAGACCCATTTGACGGCGCGGTGGTCAACCAGCACGAATTTGCCGGGACCCATCTGCTGCGCCTTGACTTCCACGCGTTCCCCGTAGTCCGGCCAGTTGATGCCGGAAACCGTTGGACTCTGGTACACCGTCAGCGTGGTGCCATCGTCGGTTTCCAGTTCGACCTTGGTCTTGCCTTCGTCCGGATCGTAGAGTTTGCGCGTTATCACGCCGTGCAGGATCGCACGGTTGCGCTTGGAAATGGTGGTGTTCCACGCGTCCTTGCCGGACAGTTGCAGCTCCTTCGTTGCGGGGGCGGTGCCTTCCCACGTAGCCAACGCTGCTAGCGCGAGCACTACCAACGCCCACGCCTTGAGTTTTGTCACTGCCTCTGCCTTTCGGGTGCGCCTGCCAATTCTGTGTCTGATGTGGGACTCTCCCGCGGCCGTAGCCGCGGCACAGGGACGGGCCTGGTGGGCCCGCCCCCGCGCGCGTCGCGTGTCCCCACACGCCCCCGGAGGGACCGTTTGCCGGAGCTGCGTAGTCGCGCTCTACGGCGGAAAGCCTCGGCCCGCTGGGCCGTGCTAAAAACGTGCCCGCCGAGCCCCGAAGGGCCCGACGGGTCTTGTGCACGTTACCGCGTGCGGCGGTTGGCGCTTTCGGGGGCCGCCTCACGCTCCCGCAGGGGAACGTGGATGATGCGACCGCCGTTGAGCGCAGACGCCGGTGTGGCGCTGTCCAGACGCTCGAGGCGTCCGGAGCACCGCACCGCGCCCGTGGGCATGATGCGGACGTCGACGAGGGTGAAACTCCCCGTCAGCGACAGCTGCGCTGCCCGAGCCCGCTTGAGCTCGCTGCGCTGCCGGGCGTCGAGGCTCGCCTCAACGTAGATGTCGCCGCCGCCGAGGGACGCCTTGCCCTGCGTCAGGTGGGCGACGAGCGCCTGCAGCTGCTCGAGGGGCGCACCCTCGAACAGGATGTTGATGCCGTTCTGCGCCTGTCCGTCGCGGCGCACGTTGGCCCGAAGGCCTGCGAATTCGATGACGTCGCTGATAACCGTTTCGTCCATGCTCATTGTTCGTCTCCGTAGTGGGTGTGCTCGGGCGCTGCCCGTCGCACTCGTGGGGGTATTCGTATCGACGTGGCGTGGGCGTCGGCGTGCTGCAAGCAATGCAACCACGACAACCGCCTTGCCACCACGCCCAACCGTCGGCAGCCAACAGCAACCGAAGGCCACCAACCCCAACCACGGGCAACCGTGCGCGCCCGTAGGCGTCGTCAGGGAGGCGGAGGGGAGGGAAAGGAAGCGTCCCGTGCAGGGCCGGGCCCGAAGGCCCGACCCCGCGGGTACGCCTAGAACGCCTCGTCGTCCACGAGCACCGCAGCTGGAATGCTGCCGAGCTTGTCGGCCGCGTAGCCGGTGATGGCGCCGAGCAGCGTGTCTGCCACGTCGCCGTTCGCGGCGAGGTAGTCGCGGACCGAAGTCCAGACGTATGCCGGCACGCGTGCCGTGCGCCCCTTGCCCATTTCGAAGGCGACCTTCACGACGGCGCGTTCGCCGGTCGCGTCTTCGACCTTCGTGGCGTTGATGTCGCTCGCTTCGAAGAGCGCCGACGTGAAGTCGACGTTGTCGAGCAACTCGGGCCGGAAGGCCTCTTCGAACCCCGCGGGGTCCTGCAGGTCGCCGTTGAACCAGCGCTCAAGCGTCTTGCAGAGCGCGTCGCTGGCGCCGTCTGTGTTCAGACTGAGGAAGAAGTCCTCCTCGAGCACGGAGCCCGCTACCGCCAGTTCCGCCCCGCCGGGCACGAGCATGCCTGCGAGCAGGCCGCCCAGGTCGCACATCCTGTAGCTGAAGCCCGTATAGATGTGCGCGAACTCGCCCATGCGGGCGTGCCCGTCGAGCCATTCGTACTGCGTCTTCGTGAACGTCATTGCGAGCTTGTCGTGCACCGACTTGCCCGTGAACGAATTCTCGCCCCACATCTCGGCCTGCGGCGCGTGGGCAGCGATGCCCCGTACCGCCAGCGTGGCGTCGTAGTGCGGCAGCAGCTTGCGAATCTCGGCGTCGAGATCCGTCAGCAGGTCGTCTTCCGCGAAGAAGAACGCACCCGTGTCGCCGTCGCTGTCGCCCTTGCCGAAGCAACGCCAGTCGGCGCGGTTCGCCAGCACGAGGCTGGACGACACGTTGTTGTCGTACTCGACCGTGAACACGGCCGTGACCACGAAGGGCATGCGCCCCACGAGGACGCGTCGGCCGTCCAGCTCGCCGGGCTCGCAGCCCGCCGCGGCCGCGAAGGCCTTGTCCATGGCCCCGTGGGGCTTGACCCGAATGGTCATCGGCGGCACGTTGTCCGCCGCCGCGACCTTGCCGGCCGCACCCCAGCGCACCGCGTGGAGCTGGTTCGCGCGCTTGCCGTTGGCGCGCGTGCCGCAACCGCTGCGGAACTGCCGCACGAGGCGGATGTGACCGGCGTCACCGAGCATGTCAGCTCGTTCGGCGTCGCATGCCACGCGCGTCAGCTCCGCTGCCGTGCCTGCCAGGCCGACCAGTTCGAGGTCGTCTTCGTGCCCCGCGCTGGCCGCCAGCACGTGCTTGGCATGCAGCCACACGTAGTCGTCCGTGCCGGCGCAGATGCCGACGCCGTCGGGGTACGTGGCCGCGAGGGCCTCCAGCACCTGCCGGTCCGTGAGTCCGGCCGTCTCGATGCCCAGCGCCCATTCGCCGAGCACGACTGTGGGCGCCCCGGCGGGTGCATCCACGCCGCGCGAGGCGCCGAGCATGTACGCCAGCGCATCGGTGCGCGTCCGCACTCGCTTGAGCACGTGCTTACGCAGCAGCGTCTCGCCGGCCGCGAAGCCCGACAGCCACGAGAGCTGCGGGAGCGTGAGCGAGCTCCTGCCAACCGCTTGGCCGACGGGAGCCGCTTCGATGATGACGCGGCCCGTGGCGGCGATGGCCGTGGGATCGACGGTCGTCACCGTACGCTTGGCGTCGTCGAAACGCAGCGTCACGGGCCCGTAGGCCACCGTCGCGTTGCGTCCCGTCACGCCGTGCTTGGCCTGCGCCCGGGCGTAGTCGCGGCGGTTGTACCGCGTCGTCAGCTCGGCCGTGACCGTGCGCCGGTCCGTCAGCGCTTCGCCGGCGGCAAACGCATCTTTGAGGATGCCGGGCCCGATGGCCAGGGCGTCAGACGCGACGCCGTCCACGAGCATGCGCATGCCCGCCGACGTGTAGTCGCTGACAAGGCCCTTGCCGAGGCCGCGAATCTTCGCGTGGCCCGTGAACCACGCGTCGACCGTCACGACGACCTCGACGAAGTCGCGCTCGACGACGTGCTTGACGTCGCGCACGACGCCGTAGTCGGCCTTCGTCTGCCACGTATGGGCGACGCCACCCACCGTGAACGCCACGTCACCGGGTTGGATGACGTCGCCGACTTCGACCGCCACGTCGACGTCGTAGTACCGCGAGACGAGCTCGCGGCTCATGTTGTTGAAGTCCTTCGCCACGCGGACGCTCTCCCGCAGGAAGCCGTTCAGCTTCGCCAGCGTCTTGGCGCCAGCGTACGCCATCCCGTCGTTGGACTCGTCCCACGCCCCGACGATGACGGGGACGCTGACGTAGCCGCTGCCGTCGGCGGTGTGCAGCCCGAAGGCCCGCACGTCGACGCCGGCCGCCTTCACGCCCTTGCCGCCCAGCGTCAGCCGGCCGTCGGCCTCGATGCGGGCACGAAAGCCTTCGACGGCCGCTTGGCCGCTGTAGAGCTCGCGGCACTGCTGGTCGAGCCACGTGGGCTCGCCGCTCGCCGCCATCTCCCGCGCCAACGCGGTCACGTCCGTGAACGTGCCCTTGCGGACGCCGTCCGGCGTGGCGACCAGCGTGGCCACCGTACCGAACGCCCGAAACGCGCGGTTGCGTCCGGGCAGGTGTGCGTTCGTCTTCTCGCCCACGCTGGGGCCGAACGCGCGGCCGAAGCCGAGCAATTGCTCCGGGCCGACCTGCCCGAGCCGCTGCGCGATGAACGCGAGCGTTTCGTGCGCCGTCAGCGCACGTCCTGCCACGAGCTCGCTGGTCAGCGCACCCTTGGCGAAGATGCCGGTCCGTCGCAGGATCGCGCCGTTGACTTCGACCGTGCCGTCCGGTTTGAAGCCGATCGTGAACGTCTTGCCGCGGCTGCGGCCGTCGCGGATGATGACGTCATCCCCGTCGACCGTGACGTCGGCCGCCACGTCCCGAGCGTCCGGGCTCTCGGTGGCCACGAGGTACGCCTCCTCGAAGGCCTCCGCGGACGTCACCGCCCGCACCGCGCCGGTGGCGTCGACCACCTGCTGGCGTACCAGCTCGATGGCCTCGTCCACGAACGCGTGCGGCGCGCGCTCGTAGATTTCGCCCAGCAGCTTGCGCTCGTCAGCGCTGAGCTTGAGGCTCGCCGCGAGCACGACCTTGCTACCGGCGCTTGCGCGCTCGAGCAGGCCGCTGTTCGCCTCGCCGAGGATCGCCTCGGCGTCGTTGATGCTGTCGAACAGCTCGCAGCGCCCGAAGCGCTGCTCGACTGCGTCCAGGTCGGCTACGTCGCCGATGATAATGTTGTTGTTGACGTGTGGGGACATCGTCTACGCCTCCTCTCTTGGGCCGTTGGCCCGCCTCGTACGTGTGCGTGTTACAGCCGCCGCTGTGTCCGGCGCGGCAGCCACCAGTGCCCGCGCTGCGGGCCGCTCGAGCACGTGTGCATCGAGCTGGACCAGCCCCGCCAGCTCGAGCTGGACGAAGGGCTCGTAGCCCGCAGGCTCCCGCGTTTCGCGCAGGAATTTGCCGACGAGCACGATGCCCGTCTGTCCTTGGCGGGCCTCCGCCTCGCTGGCCGCCCAGTCGATGGCCGCCTTGACGGCCCGAAAGGCCCGCGACCACTGCGCTCGCCCGCCGTCCGGCAGCGCCCGCGGCCCGCTTGCGGCCACGAAGACGCTGTGCCGGCCCGCCGGCCGCCGCAGTTCGTCACCGCTGGTCACGGCGACTCGAAAGTCGCGTGCCAGCTGGTCCACGTCCAGCTCGTCATCGATCCGCGCGATGCGGACGACTTCGAGCCGGGCGCCGGCCCGCCCCTTGTCGAGCACGCCCTTGTAGGACGCGCCCGTGGTCTTCCCGTTCGCCCGTTGCCGGACGACGGCAAGCACCGCCAGCGCCTCACCGAGGTCGATGCCCGCAGGCACCGCCTCAGCCATGAGTGCGACCGGCGGCTCGTTGGCCGGCCGCGGGGGCATGAGCCCCCCGAAGTCAAACGCCATACCGTTACCGTCCTTTCTCGAGCAGCTCGTGCTCGACGTAGTCGCGGATGACCTCCGCGTGGCACCGGTGCGGCGCGCACCAGCAAATCAACGTCACGTCGCCCTCGCGGGCGAGCCGCGCGATGCGCTGCAGCTCGCGTTGCACCGCGGGCTCGTTTGCCCCGCCCGCGTACAGCCACGCTTCGAAGGCGTCGACCGCCTCGTCGCGCGTGGCGACGACCACCGTCCCCGCCATCGCCCAAGCTTTGCTGCTCCAGCGGTTGCCGAGCGCACTCGGCCGCCCGACGTATACGTCGTTCGCGCTCGGCACGTGCCGGCGCTTGTTCGCTACCCGTATCATTCGTCCTCCTCGGCGCGCTGCGCCTCGTAACCCCTCTGCGCGTAGCAGGGCGGGGGCTCCCGGCCTTCCGGGTCGAGCTCCCCATATCACAGCTGTCACCCCGCAGGGTTACCCCCCTCCCCCGTAATAGGGAGGGGGGTTGACAGCTGTGATATGGATAAGGAGCCGCCCGGAAGGCCGGGAGTCCCCCCGCCGCCCCTCGTAGGTTCCGTGCCCGTAGGCACCGTACAGGGAGGCGAAGGGGAGGGACTGGCCGCTGTGATCGTCACAGCCGCCGCAGCTCGTGCGCCTTGTAGGCGCCGCGTCGCCCGCCCATCCACGTCACCGCGTAGTACGCGCCCTTGTAGTCGTCGACGCGTCCGACGTCGCCCCGCTCGGCGTGCGTCACGTCGTCGCCCCGCAGAAACGCTGGGCCGTTCCAGACGATGCGGTAGCCCGTTTCCGTACGCTTGACCCACGTACGGGTCACGCCCTGCTGGGCGTCGACGAACTCGCGCGCCTGTTGCGCTTCGCTCCACGTACTGACGTCCCAGTAGCGAGTGTCTGGCGTGCGCGGTTTCGCCGTAGCCGTGCGTTCCGCCCAGTACGTCTGCTGCGCCTCGTCGCGCGCGTGCTCGCGTTCGCGCTTGTCGAGCAGCTCGACCTCGAAGGTCGCGTCGCGGTGCGCCCACCGCTCGTTGGCCGTCGACCCGGGGTCGCGCGTGCCGAGCTCGCGTATCAGCCGTAGCGCGTATGCTACGCCCGCGCGTCCTACCGTTGCGTAGTCGTCGTCCACGACGTAGCCTCGCTCGGCGATGTCCGCCACACGTTGGCGCCACAGCTGCTTCGTAAGCTTGCGTGCCATGTGGTCGTCCTCCGTAGTCGTGGGCGTCCGCTGCCGCCCGTAGCCTTCCCGCACCGCTCCGGGGTGGCTGTCAATCCCCCAAATCCCCGTAAGGATTTGGGGGATTGCCCCCTTGGCCCGCAGCCAAGGGGGTTTAACAGACGGGGCCCCGGAGCGGTACAATGGGAAGGCCGGCGGCAGTGGCAGCTTTCGCACTGTCGTATTGCCGTGCCCGAAGGCACGTGGTGGGCGTAGTTCTGTGACTTCTCGCGGCGCCCTCGGCCCGGAGGGCGTGTGCCGCAGGCGCCGTCAGGGAGGCGGAGGGGAGGGAAAGATGCGCTTTCGCCGTGACTCGCCAGGGTTTCTGGCCGCACTGTGCAGTGCCGTTCGTCAGAACCGCTCGAGCTCGTTCGCTCGATACGCTCCGCGCTTGCCGTCCAGCCACGTCACCGCGTAGTAGTCGCTCTTGTAGTCGTCCACGCGACCGATGTCCCCGCGTTCGGCGTGGCGCACTTCGTCACCTACGAGGAACGCTGGGCCGGCCCACACGATGCGGTAGCCCGTCTCCGTCTTCTTGACCCACGTGCGGGTCACGCCCCGCTGGGCGTCCACGAGCTCGCGCGCTTGTTGCGCTTCCGGCCAGGTGGCCACGTCCCAGTAACGCGTGTCGGCGCGACGCACGCGCTTCCGCTCCTGCTCGTCGCGCTGCGCCCAATACTCGACCTGTGCAGCTTCGCGAGCGTGTGCACGCTCCACGTTGACCATGTGGTCGACTTCGTCGTCCGTGAAGCCTTCGCGGCGCTCCGCAGCCGTCGAGCCCGGCTCGTCGCGTCCCGTGACCTCACGCACCAGCGCGCGCCCGAGCTCGCCGTACAACCGCTGCAGGTCGTCGTACTCGAACCCGTCAAACGCGTGTTGCGGCGCCTCGTCCTCGTCGTACGCGTTCAGCCACCGCGCGTGCTGTTCGTCTATGCACGCTAGCAGCGCTTCTGCCACCGCGTCGGTGTCCGCGTCCGTCCACCGCCCGCGCTCGAACGCGGTTGCGAACGCGTGGTCCGCAGCCGCGCTCGTGGCGAGCTGCTTGAGCAGCGTCTTGCGCACGAGCGCAGCGCCCTGCGCCTGGCGTTGCATTTCTGCAAACGCATCCAGAAGCGCCTTCGCCTCATCGTGCTTCGCCATGTCGTGCTCCTTTCGTGTGACTGCTGTCCGCGGGTTTCTTGTACTGCTCCGGGGTGGCTGTCAATCCCCCAAATCCCCGTAAGGATTTGGGGGATTGCCCCCTTGGCCCGCAGCCAAGGGGGTTTAACAGACGGGGCCCCGGAGCGGTACAATTAGAAACCCGGCGGCAGTCAGAGGTATCGCTGGTCGTCCGCAAAACCCCCTGAAGCCCGTAAGCTTCAGGGGGTTTACCCCTTGGCCCGCAAGCCAAGGGGGTCTGGTCGGCTCGACCCGTGCCGTCAGCACCCGTAAGGGAGGAGGAGGGGAGGAGTTTTGTGCCCGTAGGCACGCTCCAGGTACGCTGCGCCGTGCCTGGCCCGCCAGGGACAGGCACTCGTGCCCGAAGGCACGTGGTGGACGTAGTTCTGTGACTTCTCGCGGCGCCCTCGGCCCGGAGGGCGCGTGCCGAAGGCACCGCGGCGAGCCGGGACCCCGACCTCGCGGCCGGGGTCCCTCGGGGTCGTCAGGCCCGGGTCAGCTTGACCGTGGGGAGGTCACGGTCCAAGAGAACGGCGGCCTTGCGCACCTTGGCCGTCAGTTCGGCATCGGCGGCCTTGCGGCCTTCCTCGCTGTCCGTCTTGGTCCAGACAGACAGGGTGTACCCCAATGCTACAGCACCGAGCAGGGCCATGCACTGAACGGTCGTGGGGATGCCGTTGTCAGCAAACGACGAGCGGTCGACCCCGTAGCAACCGGGAGGCGGGGTCAACTGCTCGCGGCCCGCGCCCATCAACCGATAGTGTACCTTGATGTTCATACTTCCTCCGTAACGTCCACTCCGGGACACCACCAGCGTAGGACGGGGCCAGCCCTGAGAATCTACGACTCGGACCGGAGCTTCAGCGAGGTCCGGGTTGTAGATTCTCAGGGCTGGCCCCGTACTAGGCTGGTGGTGTCCCGTCTCTGTGACTTCTCGCGGCGCCCTCGGCCCGGAGGGCGCGTGCCGAAGGCACCGTGGCTAGTCTTGGGTCTGTGACTTCTCGCGGCGCCCTCGGCCCGGAGGGCGCGTGCCGAAGGCA
>Ga0129333_10001420_pt1 | contig 21640 bp, 19 predicted proteins | sample CPB6_08_DNA_FD_94474 | JGI IMG/M metagenome (GOLD analysis project Ga0129333, IMG submission 94474) | Freshwater to marine salinity gradient microbial communities from Chesapeake Bay, USA - CPBay_Sum_0.6_0.8_DNA | ecosystem: Environmental > Aquatic > Marine > Coastal | place: USA: Chesapeake... | reverse complement strand
ATAATCCCCCGGCATGCGAGCGCGCCGCGAAGAGGCGCAGGTGTTGTGTATCGAGCGACTTCCAGGAGTCGATACCATTGGCTTCGCACCAACTGATCAGCGCATCGACTTCCCTGAGATAGTTGGCAGAGGTGTGTGACGAAAGCCGTCGTTCGGTGCCAAGATGCGTACCGAAGCGATCACGCCATCGCCGCACTTCCGGCTTCACAATTGAGGCCCGCCGCCGCAGCGCGTGAGCGCCGCGCTGATCATTTCGCCGATACGGACGAGAAAGTCCGTACTCACTGCGGGATTAAATCGATCGGCATCTCCGCTGCCGAGTACGAGTGCGCCAAGGGTGGCGCCCGGTCCGAGTGGGATGATGGCCATCGATGCGATGCTTGCGCCTGCATCGCCAAGAACGCTCTTTCGTTGCGCTTCTGAGAAGTGACCGCAACGAGGTTTACCTGCAGACAGCAATGATTCGAGCATCGGACGTTTGGCCGCATCGAGCACGAGCTGCGCCGGTGTGACGTCGAAGTCCTCTCGCATGGAGACTTCCACCTGAGCGCAAACTTCGGATGCGGTCCGAGCATGCAACAAGCGCAGCGTCAGTTTATGAATACGATCGGCGAGTTGATCGTTATTGCGCGCCACCCTGACGAGCTCGGCGAGTCGCTCACGACTGGCAGCCTGCCGCTCACGCAGAACTTTCAGTTGTCTCTCGACGAGCGATACCGTTCCGTTTCCGCCGTGCGGAACGTGAAGGTGTTCGAGGAGTTCCGGATGAGAGTCGAAAAAATCCGGATGTTGTTTCAGATATTGCGCAACGTCGTCCGCACTGCTCATGTCATCATGCTCCTCAAAGAATATCGATTTCGCCCCGGTAGGCGACCTCTGCAGGGCCTGTCATCCAAAGGGCCGATTTATCACCGAGCCAGCTGATCTGTAGTGACCCGCCGGGTAAAAGAACTTCGACCTCGTCCTCGAACCAACCGGATCGCCGCCCTGCCGCGACGGCGGCACAGGCGCCGGTACCACAGGCCAGGGTTTCGCCGACTCCGCGCTCGAAGACTCGCAAACGAGCATGAGCACGATCGACCACCTGCAAAAACCCTACATTAGTTCGGTTGGGAAATCTCGGATGAGACTCAAGTACGGGCCCGAGCACGGCGACAGGCGCGACGTCGACATCATCGACACGCAGGACGATATGAGGATTACCCATGGAGACTTCGGTGAATGTAACCCTTTGACCTGCCACCGAGAGCGTCGTGGTGTCCTCAGTCAAAAAATTCGGAATACCCATATTCACCGAGACCATTCCCGGTTTGCCAAAGCGTGCCTCGATACGCCCTCCGGGACTGTCGAGGCTGAAGCCCTTCTCGACGACTTCAGTGGGGACTCGCCCCGATACCCTCAACCACTCTGCAACGCAGCGAGCGCCATTACCGCACTGTTCGACTTCGCCGCCATCAGCATTGAAAATTTTGTAGAACGCCACCGCGCCGGGTTGGCGAGGCGGGAAAATCACGAGCGCCTGATCAAAGCCGATGCCGGTGTGCCGGTCAGCCAGTTTGCGCCACGTCGAGGTGTCCGGCAGACGCTCGTCGGTTTGCGCCTCCACGACCATGAAGTCGTTTCCGAGACCGTGCATTTTGATGAATCTAAGGGTCATTAATGAGCTCTAGATCAGCCCATCGCCGCCCGATCACGAAAGATGCAACGGTCCATCACGGTGAAGATGCCGGCGTTGCGGGCGCGACGCGCAGCGGACTCGTCGATGACACCGTCTTGCAGCCATAACGCAGGCAGTTTCAGACGGATGCAGTCCTCGACGATGGCCGAGACATGTTCGGGTCGTCGGAAGACGTCGACGAGATCGACGGTCTCACCTGGAGAGAGAACATCACCGAGTCGATCGAGCGAAGGAACGCAGCGCTCACCTAGGATTTCGGTGGCAGAGGGTGTGACGGGAATGATGCGATACCCGAACTTTTGTAGCGATCGTGCGACGCCATGGCTCGGGCGCGTGCGGTCAGCACTGAGGCCCACGATAGCGATCGTTCGCACCCGACGTAACAAGGCAGAGATTTCGGTCTCCGGAGGGTTATTGAACGACGCGTTCTCGAACAGCTCCCATTTGAGTCGGTACACCGCAGAGATATCTTCGTCTCCGTAGCCTCGACGAATCAGTTCTCCGAATTCGCGCAGCATGTCGTCCACGACGGGAAGCGAGACGCCACAGGCGGCCGCCATATCTCGGCAGATACGAAGATCTTTTTCGTGCAAACGCACTCTGAAGCCCGCGGGGAAGGTACCGCGAATCATGTTGGGTGCCCGATTGACGAAGTACCACGCGCTACCCGCTCCTTTACCAAGCGTGTCGACGAGCAGCTCGAGCGGCAATTTTTGAGCGCGCGCAAAAGCCATAGCTTCCGCTGCAGTACGAATGATGCCCGCACAAAGAATTTGATTCGTCGCTTTGGTGGCTTGCCCGGCGCCGTGCGGCCCGAAAAGACTGATGGTCTTACCCATCGCCTCTAGCGCCGGACGTGCTCGCTCGAAGTCCATAGGATCGCCGCCGCACATGATGGCGAGAGTGCCTTTCTGCGCGCCTTCCACGCCGCCGCTGACTGGGCAGTCCAAAAATGCAGCGCGACGCTCGGCAAGCAAGGCCGCAGCAGTGCGAGCGGTATCGGCACTGACGGTCGAGCAGTCGATGACAAGGGTGTTAGGACGAATAGTGGGTGCCGCGGCGCGCAAGACCTCGAGTACATCGGCGTCTGCAGATACGCAGAGCACCACCGTGTCGCAACGCTCGGCGAGATCTGCCGGGCTCGAGGCAGCATGACAATTGAGTTCGACTGCGAGCGCCGCGGACTTCTCGTGGGTTCGATTCCAGACCGCAGTGAGCAGCCCTGCCTTATGGAGGTTGCGCGCCATGGAGATACCCATGGCGCCGAGCCCGATGAATCCGACTTGCATGCCCGAGAGTTTAGCAGGCCATCATCGATCAGCATCCGCATAGTCGGATATGCAAAAAAACGGGGCGGCAACCTTTCGATTGCCGCCCCCCAGGCCTTACAGGGGACAACTGTAAATCTTAAATTCAGTTCGTGTACGCGCGCTCGCCGTGGCTTGCGGTATCGAGGCCTTCACGCTCTTCCTCTTCGGCGACACGCAAGCCGATGGTCATATCGATGAGCTTGAATAACACCAAGCTGACCGCGCCAGACCAACCAACGGCAACGAGTACGCCGAGCGTCTGAGTCATGACTTGCGAGCCCATGTCGTACCCGTCTACGCCTACGCCACCGAGAGCTGGCGAGACGAATACTCCGGTGCCGATGGCGCCAACGATGCCGCCAATGCCGTGGATACCGAATACGTCCAGCGACTCGTCATAACCGAACGACTTCTTCAGGCTCGTCACGGCCCAGAAGCAGGCGAGGCCACCGATCGCACCGAGGATGATGGCGCCCATCGGGCCGACGAGGCCCGCCGCTGGTGTGATCGCGACGAGTCCCGCGATGGCACCAGAAGCGATACCGAGCATCGAAGGCTTCTTGGTGATCAACCACTCGACCGCGAGCCAAGCGAGCGCCGCTGCCGCGGTTGCGATGATGGTGTTTAAGAGCGCAAGCACCGCGATGCCCGTCGCTTCGAGATTGGAGCCAGCATTAAACCCGAACCAACCCACCCAAAGTAATGATGCGCCGACCAAGGTCAGCGGCAAATTGTGCGGCGGCATGGCGTCGCGGCCATAGCCAAGTCGCTTACCGACCACCAGTGCGCCGACGAGCGCAGCCACGCCCGAATTAATGTGAACGACTGTGCCACCGGCAAAATCTAAGTCGCCCTTTTCGAAAAGGAATCCGCCGGTCGCCCATACCATGTGAGCCATTGGCAGGTACGACAAGGTGAACCACAACACCGAAAATACGAGAAGTGCGCTGAACTTGATGCGCTCGGCGAGTCCACCGACGATCAGCGCCGTCGTGATGGCTGCGAACGTGAGCTGGAATGCGACGAAAACCAGCTCGGGGATGACTACGCCGTCACTGAAAGTAGTGGCAACGCTATCCGGAGTGATGCCTGCGAGAAACAGTTTGTTGGTGTCGCCAATCAACCAGTTGAGTGAGCCACCGTCGCCAAAGGCGAGGCTATAGCCATAAATCACCCACAGCAGAGAGATCAGGCAGAAAATCGTGAACACCTGCGTGAGCACAGAGAGGATATTCTTTGAGCGGACCAGGCCACCGTAAAACAAAGCAAGTCCCGGAACGATCATCATCACGACGAGGATCGTTGAGACCATCATCCATGTGGTGTCGCCTTTATCGGGAACGGCGTCTTCGGCCAACGCCAACATCGGTGCAGCGCAGGCGAGTAACGCCGTGATGCCGCTAATCCATCTCGTTTTGGTCAACATATCTGTTCTCCCTGCGCCGTGTAATCAGGTTGCCGCCACGCCGGTTTCTCCGGTGCGGATGCGTATGGCCTGCTCGATATCCGTTACGAAAATCCTGCCGTCTCCGACTTTGCCCGTGCGGGTCACGTTGGCGATGGCCTCGATCACGGCTTCGGCGATGCTCTCGTCGACAGCGATCAAGACCTGCACCCGTGGCACAAACTCGACGCGGTATTCCGCGCCCCGATAAAATTCCGCATGCCCGTGTTGAGCCCCGTATCCCTGGACTTCCATCACGGTCATACCCTGTACACCGATTTGCGCCACTGCCATTTCTAGATCGTCCAACTTGTAAGGCCGGATGATCGCGGTGATCATTTTCATCGCCACGCCTTCATCTCTTGCCTGCCCCGCTGGGCGCCAAACCGAACGATCCGAGGGTTAATGCCGCTCGGCGCAGACCCGGCGGTCGCGTTATCCTTCGCAACGTCTGGTCTGCGTCGGGGGTTTTGCAGATTCCATGCCATCCCGCGATTGCCCCAAACCGGGCGTTTCGGGTCTTTTTTTCGGGTTTTTTCGAGTTTGGCGCACCGTTTTGGCGCTTTGGGCGAAACCGCCTGCGTCAATAGGGGGCAAAGGAGGAAGCACTATGGATTTTCGCGTCGACGATCTCGCCCGCAGGCTGTTCGAGAGCATGCCGCCCACCGTTCAAAACATGCGTCACGACCTCGAAGCCAACTTTCGAGCCGTGTTGCGCGCCAATCTCGCTCGCCTCGATCTACTCGCTCGCGACGAGTTCACGGCTCAGACCAAAGTGCTCGAGCGCACCCGCGCTCGCCTCGAAGATGTCGAGCAGCGGCTCGCTCAGCTCGAAGCGCAACTTGCCGCCACGACTCGCGACTGATCCTTCGTCATGTCGGTCGCACGCATTCTCTGTCGTGCGCAAGTCGGCCTGATCGCGCCACCCGTCGACGTCGAGGTTCATCTCGGCGCCGGGTTGCCGTGCTTCAATATCGTCGGCTTGCCTGCCACTGAGGTCAAAGAAAGTAAGGAGCGCGTTCGAGCTGCGCTCGTCAACTCGGATTTCGAGTTTCCGGCAGGCCGTATCACGATCAATCTCGCACCCGCTGAACTACCCAAGGACGGAGGGCGTTTCGATCTCGCCATCGCGATCGGCATTTTGGTGGCAAGCGAACAACTATCATCCCAGTTGGCACTGGATGCCTTCGAGTTTTTCGGCGAGCTCGGCTTATCGGGGGAGCTGCGCCCCATTCGTGGCGCGTTGCCTGCAGCCGCCGCTGCGGCAGCAGCGGGCCACCGTATCGTGCTGCCGCTAGGCAATCATCACGAGCTCAACTGGTGTCCTAATGTGGAAGCGGTAGTCGCCGATAGCTTGCGCTCTGTCTGTGAGAAACTCATCGCCAAAGAAATTCACCGATCTGCCATATCGGGCAGCGCATCGTGCACTTTGGCGGCCGCCTCGAACCATCAGCTAGCGATCGAAGAATTGAGGCTTTCGGATGTTTGCGGACAGGCGAGGGGCAAGCGCGCTCTCGAGATCGCGGCGGCAGGCGGGCACAGTCTCCTCATGGTGGGGCCACCGGGATGCGGTAAAACCATGCTCGCCGAGCGGCTGCCATGGTTACTGCCGACACTCACGAGCGACGAGGCTTTGGAAGTGGCGATGATCCTGTCGCTGTCCGTTGCGTCACTGCCCGAGGTGGTACGACGGCCATTTCGCGCGCCACATCACACGGCGTCAGCGAGCGCCATCATCGGCGGCGGCGCGGCAGCGGGACCGGGGGAGATCACCGTCGCGCATCGAGGCGTTCTGTTTCTCGACGAGTTGCCCGAGTTTGATCGGCGAGTGCTCGAAGCGCTACGCGAGCCTCTAGAAACCGGACGAGTCGCAGTATCGCGTGTTGGTGCAAAGGCCGAATACCCCGCAGGTTTTCAATTAATCGCTGCGATGAATCCCTGTCCCTGTGGCCACGCCGGGTCGCACTATGGCCGCTGTCGATGCAAATCAGTAGAAGTCGAAAGATACCGCGCACGACTATCGGGGCCTTTGCTCGATCGGCTCGATCTCAGAGTGATGCTCGAGTCGGTCGGAGACGCCGACCTGGCCAAACATCGCCGAATTCGGCATGGTCCCGAGGCGGAGAGTGTGGCGATCGCCGATGAGCAGCGTATTCGGTCCAGAATTATCGCGACGAGATCTCGCCAGCTAGCACGACAAGGCTGTTTGAACGTTTCTTTGACGGGACGAGCGCTGGGGACAGCGTGCCGTCTCGATCACGCCGCTCATCGGGTGTTACTGTCATCGAGGGTGTCGGTGGGGGGAAGCCTTCGTTCGCAGGACCGGTTAATCCGGGTCGCCCGAACTATCGCCGACTTGCGCGAGGCGGCTTCGATTAGCGACGCCGACGTACTCGAGGCCGTCTCGTTGAGACAGGCGCTGTCTTGATTGACGGGCGCTTACTGCGCTTTCGTCACCATGTAGTCGACGGCGGCTTTCACAAGATCATCCGAGAGGTCGGTGCGACCACCCTTGGCGGGCATGACGCCACCTTTCCCGGTGTAGCCTTCGATGGCGTGCTTGTAGAGCGTGGTTTTGCCCTGGGCCAATCGAGGTGCCCAAGCGGCTCGATCATCGGAGCGCGGCGCGCCACCGATACCGTTTAGATGACATGCACCACAGACCTGTTCGTAGACGCCGATACCGTCTGTCGGAATGGCGAGCTCGGCAACGACCGCTCCCGCAGCAGCAACGATGTCTAGTCCCGAGTTGTCTTGCCCCGCGACGGCAACTCGACCGGTGGTGAGATTCTTTTCTACGTCGGCGACGTACTTCGGATCGAGCAGCAGATGTGCGCTCTGTGTATCACGCCCGACCGCTCGTGCGAGCGCGAACAGTAGGATCGCGATGACGATGAGAATGCCGAGCACGAGGCTGAAGATGTTGAAGAACTGAGAGTCCTGTTTGCTCACGACGATATCCAAAAAGCCCTAGGGAAATTCGGGGCGGAGTATAGCTGCTACCGGGGGGCGGGCGCACGGGGAGGATCGGATTCCAGCTGCAGCGAAACTCCCACCAAGTTCGCCCCGCGGGCGTTGATTCTGCCGAACCGGATGCGGCCGTCGAGGGGAAGGTTCTGTAGAAGTTTGCCGGGAAATACGAGCGGCGCTTCGGGGTCGTACCCCCCTCCGCCCTCCATGGCCGTCGCATACCGCTCGAAGTTAATGCTATCGACGTCGATGGATAGCCGAATGGGGTCTTCGAGTCTGATGCCGCCCGATACCCGCGTATCGTCGACGCGTAGCGTCATTGAGTCGGCACTGATCGCGCCCTCCGAATATCTCAGATTGGCTGAGAACTCCTTGAGTTGAAATAGATTTGGCGTGCTTTTAAATGATGGAACGATACCCGCCGATGCCATCAGGGCATCGAGCGCCGCAGGTTTTACGAGAACTACGGCCTCTGCATTGTTTGGATCAGCCACGATGTTTTTTAGAGTTGCTTGAAGCGCACCAAAGCCGATCGACGCTTCTTCGGTTCGGAACGAGGCGTCCATATTTTGCTGGGCATTGACTTCGACGCCTTTGAGGGTCGTCGACATCAGTCCTTCTGTAGCAAGCCCGAGAGACGCCGTTGATTTCAATCGGCCGTCGATGGCGATCGAATCGAGCCTAAAGCGATTTCCTTCGATCGCACCGGATCCTCGAACCAGGCCACTCAGTTTGATCTGTAGACTCTCGAGACTCAGGAGCGCCTCGTCAGATTTCGATTCGTCGGTATAGCGTATTTGTGCGCTTCGAAGCTCGATGCTCGGTACAGACAATGCTGCTTCGGGTGGACCGGTGTCTTCAAGCGGCCCGATATCGCTGAAGTTATTGTTTCCCTTTCGATCGATACGCGGCTCAGCGATGAGCCCATCGACGATGACCGGCCCGATCAGCGGTTCGGGCTCATAGAAGCTGCTGTAATGCACTTTCAACGTGATGCGCTGCCACTGCAGCAACGGGGGCCCTTCGAATCCGTCGGGATTACTCAGGGAGCCTGGTCCGATCACCACCGTAATCCAAGGGAACTCATTGATGATGATGTCTCCGTCGATTACGACATCTCTCCCCGTTAGCCCCTGCATTAGTTCACTGATCTTGACGCGAACCGGATCAGAGTTGACGATCGGCGTTCTCAAAAAAATCGCGATGAAGGCCAGGACGAGAATTAACGCCACTGCGGTCAGGACGCTTACAAGAAGAGCCCTCGGCAGCTTTCTAGCAGTGCCGGATGATGACGCTGGCTGATTCATCGACGCTTTACGCGGAGGAGCGTGTCGATAAGCCTCAGCGTTGCTTCCAGTTGCCGTTTAGATCTTTGAAGTACCAGCCGGGCTTGGCGCCACGCTCCACCCAGCGCTGCGCAAAGATACGCCGGATATCCGGTGCCCACTCGGGGCGCTCGTTTTTTCGCGCGATGGCGTCGTAGAGCGCATTACGGTCGGCGTTATCTTCTGCGACGAGCCGCTTCACGAGCGCTCGGTCGGGCAGGGCCGCGGAACCGATATCGCGAATGTCGATGAGTCCATCTGCCGTGAGGCCAACGACACCCGAATCGAAGAAGCGCTCAAGCTGACCGAAACGGGTTTGCATGGAAGCCGTGATAGCTCTGATCTCGGGTGAGGAGACATCGAGATTCATTTCCGTTTGAGCATGAGCGCTCGGGATGAGCGCATCGAGCAACAAGCCGGCCAAATGATTGACGTGCGGGGTGACGAACGAGTCGATCAAGCCGATCGGAGGGGTCGTCGCCGGAGGAGGCGTGGTCGGTGGCGTTTGGGTATTACCGCGATCGCCGCCGCCTTGGATCACCGAATCGATGATTTGGTCCGCTGCTTTCTCAGCAGCGCCTGCTGGAAAGTAAACGTTGATGGTGATGCATGAGGCGATCATCAGCGATGCCGCCGTCAATTTAAGTTTGAGCAGGTTCTTCATGGTATTCCCCATAAACCAAGACCGATTTGCAAGGTTACTGAACGCTGAATGTGCCGCCCGTCTCGATTTGCCAGGCGACCTGCCGGAGGAGTTCTGACCACTGTATACGGCCAGAGTTTCCGATGATGTCGACCCTGGGTACTCCAGCGCCTTCTAAGAGGTAATAACGATTATCTGCGATCGGCGCACCAGAAAGTCGACAGACATCGTCTTCGAGCACACACCGAATGGCAAGCTGTCGATAACTGTAACGTGAGAAGAAACGCAGGGCTCCCATTTGCAATGCGGATGCGACACCAGAGCCCGCGCTACCACCGACGTTGGCGATGCTATTGATGGCATCGACACTGATTCGCTTTCGGCTGTTATCGTCGTCTGGGGTGCGCAACCACGCATCGAAAGAAACGGGCGCCCATGCGAATAACTCTAGGTTATCAACCTTGCCGTCTATCCGACCGGTGATAGCGCCGAATTCCAGAGTGGAGGTGAGAGTCTCGAGATCTAGGTTTTCGATAGTGAGATCTGCCGAGAGCCTCGGCCATCGACCGAGCGGATCACTCAATTTTATGTCACTGCCCCGCACAAGCCCGTCAAACATTTCGGCTTCGAGGTCACCACCAAAAATGAGCGTGTTGTCCTTGAACTCGACCCGCGGTATTCGACCCGTCACGAATCCCCCGAGCTCTGGCCAACCGAAAGCCTGACTGATCTCGCTCATGCTGATCGGCTCGATTTCGCCCGTGAACTGGACTTGCATGTTGGGCGAGCCCGCATCCGTTACGCGCAGCTCCTGAACATTTATTGCGCCATCAAAGACCGGAAGACGGACCGGCTCGAGTAACGAAGCGGACATTCCGCGCAGAACGAGCCGCAGAGATGATGTACCACCGCGCACCTCGTAGATTCCACCGGCATCCCACATGAGTGCGGAAGGCTCCAAAGGCTCTTGGTCCTCGGGGACCCAGCTGACTTGTCCACGTAAGCGATCAAAGAAAAATAGGCCTTTCGAATCCCGAAGAGAAAGATCATCGAGTCGAAGATCGCCCGCGACGGGATTGTTGTCGCGTATTAAAAGAGTCCCCGCAATGCGACCGGAGGACTCGAGCGCGTCGAGAGATGAGCCGGCGAGAGCGGTCTGTAGGTAAGTTGTGTAGACCGCGGGAAAGCGAAGCTCATTTAAAGTGAACGCGGCAGACTCGATCTTCAATTTTCGAAGATCGAGTGGGGTATCCAGTAATTTTCCGGGCTGCGCTACCCTCGCGCTGGCCGTCGCACTGATCATGCCTTCCTGTTTTATTTCCAATAGACCGATATTGAGTCCGTTAGGTTCGAGTTCGCCTTCGAAGCCGATTCGCGTGGGGTGAGAGGCTAGCTTCAGGTATGCGGTGTCGAAAAGCGCCTCGCCTTGCTCACTCTTGATATAGCCGGCGATTTTTATTTTTCCCGTAGCATCCGCCGACAATCCTAAGCGTGCGTCGAGACCAATACCTTCGGCTGCAAAGTCGCCCGCTGCATTAGAAAATCCGAGTTCCGAGCCGCGAAATTCGAGATTGGCGTTTTCTGGTAATTGTGCGTCTGTGCGACCTGCCAGTTGAAGCAGCGTGTCGAGTCGCCCCTGTGCATAAAACCCCTCCGGCACATCGACGAAGGGTTTGCTTAACTGCAGCAACGCCTCGCTGGAAATGGCATTCGCAGTGATGGCAAAGGTCCATCGACGGCCGATAAGCGATCCACTAAATCCGACTTCGCCTCCCGCGAATTCAAAGTCATCACCGGCAAAGATGAATCCTTGGCTCCCGGCATCGCGTAGGGCGAGATTCAGTGCAATGGGGCCAACTGGCGTCGAGCCGATGCTCAGACTCCCGCGGGGTGCGGTAGTTTTCGGGTCGATGGATACTTTGAGCGTAGCGTCCTTGAGCACTGCTGCGGGCGTTTCGATTCGCTCGATTCGAAGGGTGAGGCGATCGATTGCGGGGGCAACCTGCGGAGTCAGCAAAAGTGCTGCCGCGATACCCAATCGGGCTGGTGAGGACGGGCGGTAAAAACGCGCCATGGCGGCCCTACTATGTAATAAGGACGGCGACCCTGTCGACCGCCAGCCCGTGGTCGGCCAAAAGATCACTAAACACAGTGCTTTATAGACGGCGTCCGCCGGATTAGATTGTCGCTATGAGGTTTTGGCTTTGGGTGCCGGTTTTCGCTCTTTGCTCGGTGATTTCTTTTGCCGAGGAGCAGCGTGCATTTTTCACGACCGATGACGTCCTTCGGGTCGAGCCGTTGCCGACGGCGTCCGTTGTGGGTCGAGCGCAGGCCGGTGAGCGGGTCACCGCCGGCGAAAGGCGCGGATTCTGGCGCCGCGTCCAGTTGCGTTCGGGTACAGGCGGGTGGGTCAGGATTTCGTCGGTCCGACTCTTCGCGCCCGGTCCGGCCGCGGGTCTTGCTGCGGTGGCCTCCGGTCGTGACGCAACGAACAACGTAGTACTGATCAGCGGAACGCGCAGCATGCTCGGTCGTAATGCACCGTTCGATCGGACGACCATTTTGGCGGCGACCGCAGATCCTGCTGTCATGCGTGGTTTAGTTTCCGTTCCATCGGATGCCGAATCTAAAGCGCGTTTTGTCTCTTCTGGTGGACTTGTTCCTCGCAAGTTGAAGTTATCGGGTCCATCGCCTCTTGGCCCGTCATCGGCTGACCCCCGTGTCGTTCAGGACGAGATCGCCGCGTTGCTCTTCGGCGTAGCGAAGCCGATCACGGAGGTGTCGGTACAGACTTATGTTAATCAGGTCGGTCAGTGGGTCGTCAGCCGTATCGCTGGTGGTACCCAGTGGCGTTTCGTCGTCGTCGACTCGCCTTCGATCATTTCTTTCGGATTGCCAGGCGGGCTCGTCATCGTGAGTAGTGGCTTGTACCGTCTCCTGACTACCGAAGATGAACTCGCAGCGGTGCTCGCAAGAGAGATCGCCCACGCGCGGCGGGGACACCATCTCAAAAGTTTGCGTCGTCCGGCGATCGAAACTTACCTTCGCCCGCTCGACCCGACCCTCGATTTCATCGCTGATGAAGAGGGTATGCGTCTGAGTGCCAGTGCGGGCTACGATGCATCGGCTCTCATCGGAGTACTCGAACGTATCGCAACGGCCGGGTCGCAAGGCGCCGACGTCGCCTTGCTCCGAGCGACTACTCCGACGATCAACGACCGAATCGCGACCCTAGCGGGTGCCGTCACGCCCGATCTCGAATCTGCTGTGTCTCTCTCTGCAGCATCGGCGCGTATCAATCAATATAAAGTGGTGACCCAATGAGTTCCATGTTCGGCCGTATCTTGCCTTTCATTGGCAGCTTGGCACGCCGCTGGGAGTCTCGATTTTACGTCGTGCTTGCCGTGGCACTCGGGTTATTTGTAGTTGCCGACCTTTCTTTGAAAGGTGCCAATGATTTGGGCGGGGCGACGGTCGATGATCGGCTGCTCAAGTGGCGACTCTCGAGCCCCGCACCATCTCCTGACATCCTGATCATCGATATCGACGAGCGATCACTCGCTCGGGTAGGGCGCGAGCAGGGTCGATGGCCTTGGACTCGAGCCATACTTGCCGAGGCTTTGGCTAATATTTCGGAGGCAGAGCCTAAGGCCGTTTTGCTCAACGTACAGGTTTCGGAGCCGGACACTCGCGATCCTGCGGGTGATGAGGCGCTAGCCGAGGTGGCTGCCGCCTATGATCGTATCGTCTTTCCGTTCATTCGCCTGGCCCCCGCTAACGATGCAGTAAGCCAACTCGATGCAGCCAGTATTCCCGGAGTCCGTCGATCGGATGGCCCGCTCTCGGAATCCTCGACGGTAGCCGCGGTCATGCCCATGTTCGAGAGTCTGCAGCGAAATACAGGCGCATCCAATTTGATGGCCGATGGTGACGGTATCGTCAGGCGATACCAGTACTGGCTACCCGTAGGGTCGTACTATCTGCCATCGAGTGTGGTGAGTGTCGTGAGACTCGCCGGAGGTGACGTGACTCCGGGCGAGGAGCAGTTCTCGAAACTCAATTGGCGAAACAAGCAGGGTGACTACACCCGAATATCTTTTGCCGACATTTATGAAGGCATGCGCGGTACGTCGACGTTCGACTGGAGTCTATTCAAAGGAAAAATCGTAATCATCGGGGCCTCAGCGCCGGGCATCTCTGCGATCAAGCCCACGGCCGTATCGACGACCGTCGATGACAACACCATCCTTGCTACGGCGATCGATGACGCGTTGACTGGGACCGCTCTCAAGGTGACTTCGCCATGGATCGGAGTCGTACTGACCCTAGTGATGCTGGGATTGTTATCTCGAGCGTTCATGGTGGGAGCAAATCAAGGTCTTAGCACCGGCTTGTTCACTGTCGGACAGATTGCACTGGCCGCCATCACCTTCCTCAGTCTCAGCTATACGAACTTTGCAATCGATCTGACCATGACGATCAAGATCGGTCTCGCCTACTTCCTGATCGCTAAGACCTATTACAGCGCCCAGCACGCCAACGAACGTGGTTTCGAGCGGTTCTGGGATGCGTCTCGGGCGAGGGAAGCGAGCACCGTCGTCATCATGCTATTCGATATGACGAGGCCGAAAGCCAGACAACTCATTACGCAAGTTCGGCGTCAACTCGAACGAGAGGTTTCTTGGGAGGCCGTGCTCCACGTCAATGATTTCGTCGATGGACGAACCTTCTTGGGGGCCGGCATGACTCAGGTAGAGCTCTTACTGGTCTTCCTGCCCGCCGATTCACCGGCTAGCGAATTAAAGTCCGTTCAGTTGGCACAGGGAGACCGCTTTCAGGTGCTAGAGGTTGACATCAAGAATCTCGATGAGCGGCAGTGTCGTGCGGTGGTTTGGCGTAAGGTGGTCGATAACGTGCTTCCATCGCCCGGCGAGATTTTCTCAGCTTAGACGAACTCTCGAGATCGAGACTTGCTGCCCAGAGGCAAGCATCGCTTCCTAGTCATCACGTCGACCGGGGTGCAAGCCGGCGGCCGGAATGATCGTGCGTAGGACGACGTCACCATGATTCGGGATATCGCCTGTGGCCAGACCATAGTCGAGGGCAAACCACGCGCTGCCCGAGCGTTGCCACGTCGGCCATTGATCTGGGGATGCCGATTCGTCGATGCCGACTTGATCGATCAGTAGCCGAACGACATCGATCATCGTAGTGATCAGCGTATGTCCCTCGAATCGTAAACCTTGAATAAGTCGGTCGAAGAAGTGCGGTGTTGCGAGAAGAGGAAAGTCGTAACGTTCGCTCGTCACTCCGCTCGAGCGTTTTCGCAGGGCTTGTCCTCGCAACTGGTAAACGCCATCGTCATTGAGCTCGCAACATCCCCACATCGCAAACTTCCGGGTTCCCTCGATCATCATCACTCTGCTGGGTCCGAGAGTATCGAATAAAAACTCGTGGACCATCCGAACCCTCGGTCCGAATTTCCGGGGTCGACGTTCAGGTCTGTAACGAGCCCGACGATCGCGGATCCGGCGCTCGAGATCACGCCGCAGTCCGCACGCATGACGGTCGCTGATAGGGAGATCTGGCAGGTCGAGCATGGCCGAATCCTCGGAAGGTCCACGAGTGGAGCGACGGCGTAGCCCCTAGATTAGGTATCGGTCGATCCGTCGAGTTTTTGAGGCCCTCGTCCGTGCGGTGAACGGGCCTACGTCGCAGTATTCGTTTTGCTTTCTGGGGAGAGCATCTTCAGATGAGAATGATGTCGTTAGATAGTGCAACTCTAACTTAGGGGGGTCGTATGTCGAGGGCTAATACGGTTTCGAGTCCGCTTGTCCTGATGACGGTAGCGATCATCGCAGTAGTCCCACAGGTCGAGAGCCACGAAGTCTCGATGTGCGCCTCAGCGGAGCAGATCGCCGCCGTGCGTTTTGCTCTCGATGGAAAAGAACCCGCTCCGCTCAGTGCGATTGCTACAACCCTCAAAACGCCCGAAGCCGTCGTCGCGAGCGCTTTGCCCGCCACTCAGGCGTTCGGAGTGAGCGCCACCCATTTTCAAATGATCTGGAAAAGCCTCGAGACTTGGGATGATGCGACGATCTTCATCACCAAGGGATCCGATCTTTTCGAGGTGCAAGGGCCTGTGGCTCGAGGTGAGCCCTCGAAACGCAGCAAGTTTTTCAACCTTCATCGCGAGGGACCGGGGCTCATCGGACATCTTCGGCCCGATCTTTACTCCTCTATTTATCTACTGGAGATACCTGGTACGTCGACGACGCTTCGAGGCGTCGTGTTTTTCGATCAGTCGGGGGGCTCAGTGTTCTCGGTATACGTGCCGGGCGAGGGCGCTCCACCGCCCGCGGCAGTGGTCGATCAATTCAAAGCGACCTCTTCGCTCATCCGGTCGCTGCCGAGCCTCTGCCCAGGCGAGAGCCGTTCTCACTAAGATAACGGCTTAAGTGTTCGGAACTTTATGCGATCTGGCTGGTCTGATTTCATATTTCACATGGCTACTCTGAGCTCTCACACCCGCTTTCTTCGTAGCCATTTATGGGTTCCGCTAATTCTCGCTGCGCTCGCCCTGCTTGCCTTGGCGCTACTCGATGGCGATCTTCGTCTGGCGCACAGCTTTTTCTTCGATGCAACGACACAGAGTTGGCTTGGCGCCCAAAGCTTCTGGGCGACTGACTTTCTACATCGAGGCGGCCGCAATCTCATGCGTTTGGTGGGGGTCCTCGCTATCGTGGGATGGGCGGCGAGTTATCGATCCACTTCTCTCGCGCCGCATCGACGCTCACTCGGATACCTTGCGCTCTGCATGGCGATCGTCCCGCTGACCGTGGGCGCACTCAAGGACACCACCAACGTCGATTGCCCGTGGAGTCTTCAGGGGCTCGGTGGCGATCGCCCTATGATTCACTGGTATCAAGATCGCCCCGATGAACTGCCCCGAGCAGCCTGTTTCCCTGGAGCACACTCCTCTTCCGCTTTCGCGTTATTCGCACTCTACTTCTGCTGGCTCGGAAGTCATCCGGCTCGCGCTCGAGTGGCGTTGATCGGTGTCTTAGCCATTGGAAGTCTGTTTTCGATCGCGCAGCAATCCCGCGGCGCGCATTTTATTTCGCATGACCTCACGTCTGCGCTCATCGCCTGGCTGATTTGTCTTGCGCTGTATATGAAGGTGATGCGACGTGCTTGAAATGATTGCAGCCCTTGCGTTGGCGACCGGAAGCGAACCAGCTGCGCAGGCGCCAACGACTGAGATGCGCCCGCGATTCTCGGCGCGCTCCGATCGATTGACCTCGGCACGACCGCCCTCGGTTCCCGACGATGCAGTACTCGAAGCCGCTGGTGCGCGGATCGGAACCATCACGATCCGTGCGCTCGACGTCTTCGACACCAGTCGGCCCGACGAAGACATCCGACTGTTCAGACTCGCCAATCGCCTACATCGCAACACCCGTAACACCACGATCGTCGATCGTCTGTTATTTCGTGAAGGTGAGCCGTACAAAGGCCGATTACTGGAGGAAAGCGAGCGTTTACTTCGTGACACAAGATATCTCTACGACGCGTCGGTTACGCCCGTTCGTTACTCTGACGGCGTCGTCGATATCGAAGTTGTCACTCGGGATGTTTGGACGCTGAATCCTGGAATTTCTTACGGCAAAAAGGGCGGAAAAACTGAATCCGGGTTCGAGCTAGAAGAGCTAAACGTATTTGGCCTCGGCTCACAAATCAACTTCAAGCAACTCTCCGAAGTCGACCGCGACATCACGTCGGTTAGATATGTCGATCGGCAGCTCGGTAGTTCTTGGTGGGCTCTTGAAGCTGAGCACTCCGACTTCAGTGACGGCAGAGCAAAACGATTCAGTCTTGAGCAGCCGTTCTATTCGCTCGACACACGTTGGGCTGGGGGGGTGTCGACCTACGACACCGACAGAATCGACTCACGTTACGACCTCGGTAAAGAGGTCGGCGAGTATCTAGTCGATCAGCGATTCAAAAGCGCTTACGTCGGCTTTTCCAAGGGGCTACAAGGTCGATTCGTGACGCGTTGGTCGCTAGGCGTGACGAGCGATGCGCGAGCATTTTCCGAGGTACCAGGAGGCAACCCGACTACGCTCATTCCGGAGGATCGCAAGCTCGTATATCCCTGGATTCGTATCGATTGGCTCGAAAATGATTTTCGTGCTGCGCGAAACCGTGATCAGATCGAAAGAACCGAAGATTTTCAGTATGGCTGGAATGTTAGTGCCAGACTCGGTTATTCCTCGTCAGGTTTGGGTGCCGATCGAAACGCATTCATTTTCGACTCGCAGGTCGCCAAAGGATTCGAGTTCGGTGAGAGAAAAGTCTTGCTTCTGGGGGCATCGTTGGCTGGCCGTTACGAGAGCGGAAATTTCCGGGACACGCTGCTGAGCACCTCGGCCCGGTACTACCATCGTCAGTCCGACCGAAGATTGTTCTTTGCCTCGCTCAGCGTCGACTCGGGTGAGAAGCTCGATACCGATCGCAGTTTGATGCTCGGCGGCGACACCGGATTACGAGGATTCCCGTTGCGCTATCAAGGTGGTCAGGGGCGCTGGCTCATGACGCTCGAGCAGCGCGCGTTCACCGATTGGTATCCGTTCCGACTCGTTCATGTGGGTGCTGCCGCGTTTCTCGATGTGGGCGGAACCTGGGGTCGTGACCCCTACGCGAGTAAGACGCAGGGTGTACTCGGCGACATCGGCGTGGGATTGAGACTCGGTAACAGCCGATCTGCACTCGGAAACGTTCTGCATATCGATCTCGCCTTTCCGGTAAACGGTGACAAGTCGATCAAAAACATGCAGGTCATCATAGAAACCAAGAGAAGTTTTTAAGTTGGAGCGGGGGCCTGCTGATCAATGAAATTTCGATTGCCGTCATGGACGTTCAGCACGACGGCGCTGACCGCGTGGGTCGCGCTGTGGTGTTTGGTCGCGCTTAACGTACCGTTCTGGTCGAAGGTCTTCGAGATTCGACCTCTCACGTCCGTCGAAGATGCGTTGTATCTACTCTCTTTTGCGGTTCTCGCGTTTATCGTCATCAATCTTTTCTTAATGCCGCTGACGGTCATCAGACCCATCGCCAAGCCTTTGCTGGCGCTTGCGGTCTTGCTCTCGGGGTTCGCCTCGTACTTCGTTTCGGCATACGGCGTGCTCGTCGACAAAGTCATGATCCGAAACGTCTTCGAGACGAACGGGACGGAGGCCGGTGAGCTCGTCAATCTCAACCTTATTTTGTACGTTGGGTTACTTGGTGTGTTGCCTGCTTTTCTCGTGATGCGGGCTGGAGTTATGGCCGTCGGCTGGCGCCGTGAGCTTGCTCACCGCGGTATCGCGCTCGGGTTGACTGTCATCGGAGTAGGGGCCGTCGCGGCAGCGTTTTATCAAGATCACGCGTCGACGTTCCGTAACAACCGAGAGTTACGTCATATGATCGTGCCGGTGAATTATTTGGCGGGAGTCGGCAGCTATGTCGGCGAAATCACGCGACCCGAGCTACCCTATCAAGCGATCGGAAGCGACGCGACGCTCGGGTCGACGTGGAGTAGGACGGGCGCGGAGCGACCGATGATCTTTGTCTTGGTCGTCGGTGAGACCGCACGAGCCGCGGACTTCGGACTAGATGGTTATGCTCGACAGACCACTGAGAAGCTCGCAGCGATTCCAGAGCTGATCAATTTTTCTAAGGTGTCTTCATGCGGCACTTCGACGGCCATTTCCGTCCCGTGCATGTTCTCTGATCTGGGGCGTGAGAGATTTGATCCAGAAGAAGCCAAGGCACGCGATAACCTGATCGATATCGTGCAGCACGTCGGTTTCGACGTGCAGTGGTTTGGAAATAACACGAGCTGTCAAGGCGTCTGTCGTGACGTACCCGAGACTCGAGTACGGCGAGAGAACTATCCACAGTATTGCGTTGGCGACAGTCCCTGCATGGATGGCGCGATGTTCGACATGTTCGGGAAAACGTTAGCGACGCCTTCAGGTAAACGATTCGTCGTGCTGCACATGCTTGGGAATCATGGCCCCGGATATCACCTTCGCTATCCGAAGGAATTTGAGAAATTCACGCCGGTTTGTCGGGAGACTGATTTCTCCAAATGCGACCTCGCGTCCATCGGCAATGCATACGACAACGAGATTCTCTATACCGATCACCTGCTTGCCGAGACCATCCGGCAGCTCGCTGCGTTGGGTGATCGTGCGGACACCGCTCTCTTATATGTGTCCGATCACGGTGAGTCGCTCGGCGAAAACGGCATCTTCTTGCACGCCTTGCCCTACGCCGTGGCGCCCGAGGTGCAGACCCATGTACCGATGCTGTTCTGGGCGTCGCCTGGGTTTGCGACCCGAATGGGACTCGATATGAAGTGTGTGGCGAGCCAGAAGGATCGAGAGCTATCACACGACAACTTGCTTCACTCGGTACTTGGTTTGCTGAACATCGAGACGCAGGTTATACGAGCAGAGCAAAACCTGGTCGCAAGGTGTTGAATCGGCATAGAGTGCGGTGATTACCGCGGTAGTTGGCGCGCCCGGCGAGATTCGAACTCACGACCCCTGCCTTCGGAGGGCAGTACTCTATCCAGCTGAGCTACGGGCGCTTCCTCGAGGCATTATATCGGAGCAGCTTCGGGGAGGCGGATCGGGATGAACAGGCGTGCAATGTTATGGGCCGGCTTGTTGTGGGCGGCCCCGCTTTGTGTTCGGGCAGACGGATCAGACCTTCTCGAGACGAAGCTTCGAGACATGATCTCGGGGTTTCCCGGAACGGTTTCTTTGTATGCCCGCAACCTTGATTCGGGTCATGAGGTCGGGATAAATCCCGATCGCCGTGTTCGCACGGCTAGCACTATCAAACTTCCCATCGCTTGTGCATTGGCGGCGGAAGTCGAAGCGAAGCGAGTGCGTTGGGACGAGCGCCTCGTCATCCGCGCTCAAGACAAGGTTTCCGGATCTGGAGTGCTGACCGATTTTTCGGATGGAGAAACGATCAGTCTGCGCGATGCGCGCACGATGATGATCATCGTCAGTGACAACACGGCGACCAACTTGATTCTCGATCGAATCACTGCTGATCGAGTCAATGATTTAATGCAGTCCCTTGGACTCACGCAAACTCGTTCGATGCGCAAGATCCGCGGGGATGGGACTCAGCTCAAACCTGCCGAGGGTTGGAGTCGTGAAGGCGAGAATCTTGAGAACAAGAGGTTCGGGATCGGCGTATCCACATCTCGAGAGATGGTGCGTCTGCTCGAGATGCTGGAGCAAGGCAAGGTAGGGAGCGCAGCCGCCTCGAAGGAGCTACTCGCCGTACTCGAACGTCAGCAGTACAAGGATGGAATAGGTCGCTACAGTGGTACGTGGCGAGTGGCGAGCAAGTCCGGCAGCCTCGACGCTCTTCGCAGCGATGTGGGCATCGTCTACACGCCGCACGGGCGTATTGCGATCGCTATCACGATCGACGATATGCCGATCATCGATTATTCGCCGGACAATGTTGGCTTGAAGCTCATGGGTGAGCTGTCGCGGGCATTAATCTCAGAACTCAAATAGCACGCTTACGACGCAACACTTGGCGCGACAGTAAGGCGGCCATCAACATCAATAGGGTCCAAAGATCGAACGATCCGCCTCCGCCACGAGGCGCGGTCACCGTGATGGTGAGGCTTTGAGGGGCGCTCGATACGAGACCATCGCTTGCCGTGACGGTGACTGTGAACGTTCCCGCTGTCGCGTTCGGCCATGAAAACTCGCCAGTTCCCGCGTTGAAGGTGGCGCCCGAGGGGAGACCCGTCGCGCTATACGTCAGTGGATCGTTGTCCGGATCAGTCGCGGACGCCCGGAAAGTCACGGTATTTCCAGCAGATGCCGAGATGTTCGAAAAGACGGCGAGTACAGGTGTGCCGTTGGAGCGAACATCGACTGACCTCGAAGCAGAGAATCCGTCCGCATCGGTAGCGGTCAGCCTGAAGGTCATTCGTGAACCGGTCGGAGCCGTGAAAGTGGTTTGAGACGAGGTCGTGCTGCTTAGAGTGACCGTTGCACCAGCGGTCTGCTGCCAACGCAAGCTGAGGTTGGTATTGCCTCCCGCCTTGGGGGTTGCCGTACCGGACAGCGTGACGGTCGAGCCATTTTCGACGATCGCGGCATTGGCCTGTGCCGTAACGGCGGGCGCTAACGCTGCAAGACGCTGCATCGCCCGTGTTGCATCGAGCATGCCGGCACCGCAGGGACT
>Ga0129333_10001419_pt1 | contig 21641 bp, 49 predicted proteins | sample CPB6_08_DNA_FD_94474 | JGI IMG/M metagenome (GOLD analysis project Ga0129333, IMG submission 94474) | Freshwater to marine salinity gradient microbial communities from Chesapeake Bay, USA - CPBay_Sum_0.6_0.8_DNA | ecosystem: Environmental > Aquatic > Marine > Coastal | place: USA: Chesapeake... | reverse complement strand
CCCTTGATTGCGCCGTGCAAGTCCGATAACAACCAATTTCTACCGTATCCCTTTCGGGACCGCCTTGGACGCTTCGAGGTAGATCGTTCCCGCTAAGGAAGTACATCTCGTCGCTTCAACACTTATAAAGATTGACAATAAAATTTTAGTATAGATTGGGGCCAGGCCCGGAGGCCACCAAAGCCTTATTTCAAAGGATTTGGGCCTTGGCTTCCTTATAATGTGCTGACATTTTTTCTACCATCTCCAGAAGTGCTTGCTGGTAAGTTTCATTCTGAACAATTACAGGATGACGGATGGCCTTCATGAAAGTTATCATCATTTGCAAATCTTGGTCGAGGGCTGCTTCTTTAGCGGCAAGTTGGTTCTGAACATCGATGGCTAGGTTGCTCATTTTTGACATACTATGATAGGTGAAAGATAAAGTTTTAGTATAGAAAAAGGGGGCAGAACTGAATCGGCCCCCTTTTTTAATTAAGACAATTCCTTAATGAATTTATTCAATTCGGTCCTGTCAAGTTTTGTACTTCGGAAAGAAACTCCATCATCGGTTCGGGTATAACCAAAGTAATTAAGTTTCAAAACCGCTTCCTTATAGTTTTTACACTTTTTTACCAGATTGTAGAGCGACTCATCGGAATGAAGCCAAAGGGCAACATTCCAAGTTTCATAATTTCGCCAACCATTGTAAGTTTCCATACTAAGAAAGGATGGCTTTAGGTTTTTAGTATAAAATGGGGTCGGGCCTGCCCCGAAGGGTGGCAAAGCCTTAAATTTTGCACACATCCTCTTGATTATCCCAATAGAAGAAAATGTATGCAAGGAACGCCATCAAATAAAGAGCAATTCCAGAAACAAAAATGTTTTCTGCAACATTGCTGAAAAACAAATCTTTATTACCTGTAATTATCCATTCAATCCATCCACCAATAATTCCAACTGGCAAAAAGGAAATCATGCAGAAATTAGCAATTTTGAGAAGATGTTTCCCAAAGAACTTCATTACAGCAACTGCAATAATCACGGCTAGAATAAAATAGCCCACAGCAATGGCAGTCTGCAACAATCGGGTAATCATTTCATCCATAGTATTAAAGTTGCACCTTATTGTTTTAGTATAAATTGGGAGGCTGGGCAGAAGGGTAGTAAAGCCTTAAAAAAGGCTTACCACCATTGTTTGCTGACCAAACTTTTCAGCCCACTTTATGGCAGTAGGAAAATCGAACATTTCAAGGCCGTTTTGGCGGTACCAGTATGCTTTATGCTCTTTGCACCATTCACGAACAGCATTCTCCAATTCAAACTCATACAAATCAAACCACCCATTGTCAGGATAAAGTTCGCCAAGGAGTTCAAGAGCATTGATGATTTTCATACTATTATAGTTCTTATTCACAAGTTTAGTATAAAATTGGGGCCAGGGTCGGAGGGTGGCAAAGCCTTATTCTTCGCGCCCCCTATGTTTCGAGTGTCGCTTGTATTCTTTGCCACTCTTATAGGTGGTGGCTCGGCTCCACGGCCTTTCCGATGCAGGAATCCGAGAAGATTGCCGAGCCTTTTCCACTTCACGCTTGGTAACAATTATCGTTTTCATACTAAGAAAGACAGCCACTTGTATTTTAGTATAGAACTAGCAATCTTGTTCTGATACTCTCCACAGACTTCCCCATTTTCAAGATAAAAGAAATCAAAAGTAATACTCTCTACATTCTCAGGAGAATACTTTTTAATAAGATTCTTTACAAGCGCATCCTTCAATTCGGCAACAGAATCATAATTTAATTCAGGGCAGATTTCATCAATAAAATATTGATTTTCATAGCCGTCATTTTCATCTTTGAATTCATCAAATCCAAAATAACCATCAGAAAATTCCAAATCGACATAAACAGAATAAGCGGTAACCATTTTAATTCTCTTCCTTCTTTGCGAGAACTGCATTTCGGAACTCTTGGTATTTGGTAATTTCCCGAAGGATTTTTTCTGTCATTACCTTTTGCTCATCAGGTCCAGCCAGAATTCGCCTAATTGCACTGAAAGTATAATTGGCGTGACCAGAAAGACGAGCATAATTAAATTCAACGTCATTTTCAAAACTAGAGTTGAACTTGTTAATTCTGTCAGTCAGAACATCGGTTGTTTTGGACATACTATAAAAGAGGGCACCTGAGATTTTAGTATAGATTGGGGTCAGGCCGACCGGCCAGTAAAACCTTAATTTTGGTTACCGACCGCTTCGTGCCATTGCCAATAAGCCTCTAGCAAAATTTCTTCTTCTGTTAATTTGAATTTGCTTGTTTTTGCGTTAATGGCAATTCTATTATAAATTGAAATAAAAAGGGGATCTTTTACCAATCTTCACACTCCCAGAATCCAAAATCAGCACCATCGCCGGGATGCGAACCAAAATAATGATTTTCGGGCGCAATGTGAGTGAGACCGTCAATCAAATCTTGAATAATTGATTGAGCCTCTTCTTGAAATTCCATAGGGTATTCGGTTCCGTAATCATCACCGTGAGTTTCATGGAATTCTACTGCATCGGCAATAAAATGACGACAATCGGAAACATACTTTTCTTGAAAAGGTTGAAGAGCCTCACCAGAATTTTCAAATCGGACCTCAACCGTGTCCAAAGCGATACTGAGGTAATTAGCGAATCGAGGGAGCAAATCGACAGAACGCAAAGTAGCGGTGGAGCAAGCCCCCAAAGAATCGACTTCGTCAAGCAGAAGGTTGAAAGTTTCCATACTAGTATAGAAGACTCCTAGGTTTTTAGTATAAAATGGGGGGCTGGGCCGGGCCCGGCGCCCAGCAAAGTCTTATTTACACTACTGCCACAACCCCCTGTTCATTATAGCCAAAATCCATTTTATGCAATTTGTCTTCTTTATCAACATTAATGTATTCAAAAGTCATTATCAAAGAAGAGAATTTATGCTTGGAAAAATAATCTTTGCTCTCATTAAACATAAATTGAATAATCTCAAACAATTTGTCTTTAGAGCAGGGAGGAACAAAAATATTCGGCACTACGGAAACAATAGGATTGAGATTTTTATCAGAGAACGAGCCAACCAAATGAACATTCTTAATAACAAAATTGTCAGACATAATTTACATCACTCCAGAAATCTTGATTGTAACGCTCTGAATTAATAGGGTTTGTATCAAAAGAAACACAATAACCTTTATCATCAACTCGATAGCGAATTGTACTTTGCAAAAATTCTTCTACAGAATTGGGCCTTAGGAATCGACCGGGGAAATGATTATAAATGAAGATTACCAATTCGGGGAGACATTCGCGCGACTTCAAATCACCTTTTGCAATTGCCCCCTTTAAATCATTATTCAAAACAGCGGTAAGAAAACCACCGGGTTGTGTTCCATGAAATAAAAAACTTTCCATAGAATTAACAAGATTTGAAGGCAAATTAGAATAACCGGTGTTGGTAAGATTAAAATCATGAAACTTCATAGTAGTATAGGAGTGACATGGGATTTTAGTATAAAATGGGGGGGGCAGGGCCGCCCCCCAATAAAGTGTTAATCTTCGCCCATTGTGTATTCCCCATCTTCGTCTTTCCAGACTACCATTGGGGTGTATTTACCAACATAAGCACCAACTATATTAAAATCTATCCATTCCATAGCTTCTTCAATGGGGTCATTATGCGCTTCACTATCAACGCTAAACTCTTTGGCGAAACAATCAACCAATAAATCGTAATCATAACAACTAACAGTAACGACTTCACCTTCTCGCTCCAAATCATAAGTACCAATTAATGCAGGGTCACAATTAGGAATAAAGAGGGCTTCGTTGTTTTTATCCAACGCTTTGTATGTATCTTCTACAGAGTAAAATTTAATCATACTGTAACCTTTGCTCTTTCCATTATGTCTAAAATAGCGTAATCTTTATTTTTCAATTCAACATCCCAAACAACATCATAACCATAAGAATCAGGAATTCCAATTGCCATGCTTGCATGATTTCTAGTTTCGCCTATTCCTTCGGAATAATGAAACACGGGAGTGGTGTCCCAAGTAGAGTAAGCAAGTTCAAATGCGTCTTTGTCTGATAAGTCACCATGTAAAAATTTATGATGAAGCGTATCAAATGTAATCGGTATGTTGTGCTTGTCATAAAAATGTTTTACAAGATTTTTAACAGACCAAACACCATTTACATTATCATTAACCTCAATTACCAAACGATTTCTAACGGAATCGGAAAGTTTCTCATAGGTTGCCATGAACTTATTTGAGATTGTTTCGGGGTCACCATCTTTTCGACAATGAATGTTGAGGGGAGCAGAATAATCTTCAGGAAGTCCCAAACGATTAAAAATGTCAGCGTGTGTTTCCAAATCAAGGATGCTATTAGAGATTGCTTTTGTGTCATCTGTTGTAAGTGTAATGTATTCGCTAGGATGTGCGGAAATTTTAATGTTTGAATTAGAAAGATACCGCTTTATGTTGTTGATTTCATAATCTATAAATGCAAACTCAGGCAAGTCTTCCATTTTCAAAAGAACATCTGGATGATTCAACACGGGGGTTAAATCACTAGAAAGACGGTAGCCTTTAATGCCTTGCTCGTCACAAAAGCGAATAATTTTATGTGTCACTTGAAAATTGTTTTGAATAATTTTAGACAATTTAAGCAAAGCATCTTCGCGAGGCATGGAAGAAAAAGTCTTGTAAGTCATAGTGCGAAACTTCAAGCCTTGCTCTGCCAAGATGTTTGAGATACAGCATAGTGACAACTTCATAATTTAATAGCCCCCAATTTTTGTTTTAGTATAGAATAAGACTTTGCCAGGGTCTGGACCTGGCCGATGACCCACACAGGATTCGAACCTGCCATCCTGACCTTTCGAGGGTCCGCGTTGTACCTCTCCGCCATAGGGTCGTGTAGGGGCTGATTTAGCCCCATTTATTATTTGACTTTATGCTTTGCCAAATACTCATCATTACTTTTAATCATGGAATCTAAAATATTGCTAAGTTCATTGAAATTTTTGGTTTGCTGATTTTGAATAATAAAAAAACCAATCATAGTAATCACGGTATAAACAATTGAACACAAAGCAGATAGACGAAGATAATTAATTTCTTTTTTCATTTGAGAACCTCTCTTAAATTTGTTCCCCCTGCCAAATGGGAAGAGCAGGATTCGAACCTGCGAAGACTTTCGCCACCGATTTTACAGACCGGCTCCATTAGCCACTCGGACATCTTCCCTTATATTAGAGGGGAATAAATCCCCTCTAATTAGTTTTCCAAATCGATGTAAGCACCGTGAGTAAGTTGCAAACGATTTAGAACTTTATCCAATTGATTTTCGATGTTTTCATCTTCAGTAAAAAAATCCAGAATAACATCTTGAATCAATTCAGCAGTAATCATAGTTCGGTTTGCATCACCCCAACTAAAAGGGGGGTCAGAATCCATGAACATTTGCCAAGCATCTGGGCAACCATCAAAAAGGTCAGAGGCATCAACGAATCTACAAGTTTTGATTTCCATGCTATTAAAGATTGCCCTTCATTTTTTAGTATAGTTACAGTCCGATGCCAAAATCCTTGATTAGAGGAAGAACTTCACGGGCAGGACGGTCGTACAATCCGTCAGCGATAAAATAATTGTTTATTTTCCTTCGAAGACTAGAAATTTCCTGGTCCTTCTGCTTCATTTCAATTTCGTGCTTCTTAACGTTCGAAAGATTATTAGAGGCAAACAGAAATACTGCGAAAAGAAGAACAAAGAAGTAGTAGTTCTTATAGGTGTACTCGAGAAACTTAGTTACAATCTTTTTCATACTATAAAAGCGCCTTAGTTGTATTTTTAGTATAGATTGGGGCCAGCCCCGGCACCCAGTAAATCCTTATTTTTTACTGGGTGCACTTATTATCGTATTATTGAATCACAGGCAGTACTTTTGCCAGTTTTTTATGTGTATTTCTATCTGGCGAAAATACAATTACCATTTTATTAGCGTGAAGGGTTTTATCTTTCCAACAAAGTTGGCATTTAACACAACTTTCCGCTTTACCGGTTTGTTGGGGACATGGCACACCCTTATATCCGTCGCCAAGGTCAAATACCTTATGGGAATTATGGGGGCGATTTTGTACCATCGCGCTAGCATACCCATCGGAATGCGCCTTTTTAACCTGTTCCATATTCTCGCAGGATCGAAGAATTGAAATGTCGCCCCAAATATGTCGGGGGACATTGTGCGCGTGAGTATAAGTCCAAACCGGTTTGTTGAATTTAAGTTTGTATTTATTAGCGGCAGTTGCAACAATTCGAGCCGCTTTTCGAGTTCGGGAATCTCCCAAAACGTGCAAACGCAAAGGAAATTTACCACGCAATTTTGCAATTGCATCCGCTTCAAATCGAGCCAATTGTTCGGGAGTGTATTTACCAATAGAATTAGCGAGATTCAAACGTTGGCGAACAATGTTGGGTTTGCCAGTTTCAGTATAACAGCCATTATCCAGAAAGGGACAATCGAGAGCGCACGAACCTTGTGCAACCCAAGTCACAGATACCGTTTCGTCAAGAGACAACTTGCGATCACCGGAGCGTTCGACAGCAATGGCGGGCAAAGGGGTGTTGACTAGCATATCTATATAGCAAATACTCTAGATTTTAGTATAGAATCGGGCGGGGCAGGCCGCCCGATCAGCAAAGCCTTAATATTCATCGCACCCGCAGGACCAGCCAAGCCTTACGGCTTGGGATTTATTTATTCGTCAAAGCCATCCGAATCTTCTGGTTCAAATCCCCAGAATTCTCTTTTATCATTAAATGTGCTAAGATTGGAAGTTACCACAAGCGGCCCCCAACGAACATATTCACTATGCCAATTTATACCGGGGTCAGCAGAATGCAATTTAAATATCAAATGTTTGTAATCTTTAATTGCAGATTCTAGCCAATAAATCGGAGGAGTCCAAGCGGTAGTAAAATAAAGCCTATAATTATTGTCATCCAATTTTTGAACATCAACATCATCAATATCCCATTTTGTACCCCAAAAAGTAATTCGCCAATCACGAATATCATCTATATTTTCAGGCTGTGGTACCAAGGTATTAAAATGGAATTCACCATCATCACCCTTATTTGCATCAATAAATGCCAAGATATCTTTTTCTTCACCGGAGATACGCAAATCATTCATACACCAATTAGGCATTTTAATTTTCCTTAAAAATCCTCTCCGTAATAACCGTAGTCTTCGTCCGTTCCAAAACCGGCAGAAGCGAGGGCTTCTGCATCGTCGGAATAATCTATGCAATTAAATGGATAGAAATTTTCGACATCGGGTTCGGCAAGAATGTTATAAGTTGCAATACATTCACCGTCGGAAAAAACATCAAAATTACCGGGACCAAAATAACCATCAACGGCTTCACAAACCATATTCACGCTGATTTTTGCAAGAACGGTGGCAATTTCCTCCATAGTGGCAGAGGAGGGGACACTGAAGTTAATGTTGATTTCCATACTAGTAAAGGAAGCCCCCTTAAATTTAGTATAGAATCTTGGGAGTGGCGGGCAGGCGGGCCACCCAGTAAAACCTTATTTTCGGCCCAAACCGATAAAAACTACAGGCGGTATTACTAACCAACTTGTTAGAAATACCCAAATACTAGGTGACAAAACATAAGCAATTGCCACAAGAATCAAACAAATTAAAAATTTGCCAACCAATAAATCTGATTTATAAGTTTTTTCGTCCATTTAATTTTCCAAAGTTGCAATAATGTCGTTAAATTTTTCTCTATTATTATAAACCATGTAAATAATAAAAATCAAATCAATAGGGGCCACAAAGATTTTAAGTTCTTCAATAAAACTAGCAATTAAATGAGTAAAAATACCAAACCCCAAAATTAATGCAATAAACTTAATTAGAAAATTAAAATTATCTGAGTTATTCATTTTCACGATTCCTATGTTTCGGATGACGCTGATATTCTTTACCAGACTTATAAACCGACGTTCGACTCCATACACGCTCAGAAGCAGGGATGATAACAGGATTCTTCTTTCGAGCCTTTTGAATCTCGGACTTGGTAATAATCATCGTTTTCATACTATCAAAGGAAGCAAGAAGGATTTTAGTATAGAATCTGCCCTTGGTTTTCGCCAACCAGGAAAGCATAAATTCCTAATTCCTGAAACATTGCGACACAATCAGGTCTGTCATCAAAAGCAAATACTGGATTATAACCTTTTTCAAATAAAGAAAGAACAATGTTTTTCTTTACAATAGGAGATTTATTAAAATCCCTGTCTTTTCTCATGTGTAATGAATCATAAACAATGTAATTTCTTTTTAACCAATTAATTGTTAATTCTCTATTTTTTTCAGGTCTTGCAGTAACAAATACAATTTTATACTTATCTGATAAAAGCTGCAACATGTGAAGCATAGGATGTATTATAGTATCATTTGAGCAATTTTCAAAGAAAGCATCCCAATTCTTTTTGGGGCCCTCTAAATAATGCATTCTATGTTCACAATTGGCTAATGTACCATCTAAATCAATAACTACACAATCCACAAGAATAAAGCCCCCATTTTGAATTTTAGTATAGAGTCCCAGGAGCGGGCCTTGGCAAAGCCTTAATTTAAGAGGGCTCTATGCTATCCATGCGCTCTTTGCACTTGAGTTCACCGCGGCGGATAATATCAGCCCATTCATAATAAATGATGTAATTTTTCTCTTCGGGGTAATACCATTTATTTTTAAAGCACCAATGTCCCAATTGTTTCATTTTAATCATTGATTCGACTTTATTAATAACATAAAAGCCTGCAATTAATGATAAAGCGCAAAATAAGATTACAATGTTTTCAATCATAATTAATCGTCCTTGTTATTGGAATACCATTCATCAACACTCAATGAAATTTCAGCAGGTGCAATACAAGGAATGTGTGATGTTGCTTCCATCCAATAAGAATAGTCTGCATTTTTCAATGCTTCTTTTGCGCGAGAATCAATCAATTTAATAAATGCTGTTGTTCTGGGATTGTAATCCAGACCTTGCAGAATTCTTCCTGCTCCGTCTCCGTGCGTTCGGAATGCAAGGTCTGGATTTTCGTCCTTCTTAACAAATTTAAACTTATCTGAACGATAAGATTGCCTCTTAGGACGAATCTTCCCCTTTTTTCGCTCCCAAATCTGAAATTCAGTTCGGAGGCGTCCCATTTCATAAACCACTCCATCTGGTGTTTCAAAACTAATCTCTGGGCATTTCTCGTCATAAACTCTAAAAAACTCAGGATGTAGTCTATCTTCAATAGAAGGTTTACGAAATGACGGTGGAATAATAAATCCTATGACATCGCAAGATTCCGCACACTTGTTGAATACCTTAATTGCCAATGCACAAGCCCTGCCAAAAGGAGGGTTGCCAATAGCAATAAGATTTGATTTTTGCAAATCCAAGTTTAGAAAATTTGCTTGAACCACTTCTGGATGATTAGGTTCGATGTCATAAGCAATAATGTCAGTAATTCCGTTCTCCTTTAGGGCTTCGACAAAAGAACCACCTCCAGCAGTAGGTTCTAGAAAAGTGTGGTCTTTCCCATACTTGTCGATTAATACTTTAGTAAAGTGTTTTGCAACATTGTCTACAGTATAGTATTGTTCAGCACCTTGCTTCCGCGGATTTCCTGCCATTATTTACTCCACATCTATTATCGTAGGATTATACTCAAAAAAGCACTCCCACAATGATTTATCCAACTTTTGTGGGAACTTATTATTCCAACACCAAGAATTGTTTTTACGAAATGTATCCTTCAATTCTTCACTATTCTTCGCTCTCCAAATTTGCAAAGAACTATTTGGATAAATACCTACGAAATACAAGTACTCAAACTCTGCACCACTAACTTTATCTTCCGAAAACTTAATTTGATTAAACCAATGATTACCCTTAGATGAAATGGATGCAGTCTTAACTTCATCTTGCACATTTCCACGCCGAATGTCCAAACCATCTTGCTTGTAAATCTCAGCGTCAATGCCCTCTATTTTTAATAGTTCGTAAACTAAAAACTCACCGAAATCCCCGATGTCATAATTTGAACCTTTACTCTTGAAGGGAGCATAAATACTATTAGCCCAAGGATCATTGTCTTTCTTAGTCACAGAGTCAATGACTTTGGTAATAAGAGAAAGTTTTTCGGAATTCGAAAGTTCGGTAATCATCATTATAAAAGGGGAAAAGAACAATTTTAGTATAGAATATTTTTGGGGGCCAGCCCCGGAGGCTGGCAAAGCCTTATTGGAACCTGCCTTCCTCCATCCACCACATGAGGTGAGCATCCTCATTCCAATGAGCGTAGGCTTCAACGCCCAGCATCTCACGGTTCTCAACCTCAGCCCACTCGTCGTAGCCCTCGTCCCAGTAGCAATCTTCGTCTTCCTCGTCGGAATCGGAATCGGAAGTTTCCATCTGCCACTTCTCGAGCAGAGCCTCGCCCATCATCTCGATGGCGATTTCGTCCTGAAGAGTCTCGTATTCGTAGGTGTCGTATTCGTATTCCATACTAACAAAGGAAGTGTTGAGGTTTTTAGTATAAAATTGGGGGGCGGGCCTGCGGCCGAGGCCGGTAAAGTCTTAATTTACCGCCTCGTAATTTTCCATGAAATCTTCATCGAATTCATCTGGGTCCATTCCCCAAAATGATGCGAATTCAGCAAAATCTCCACGCTCGATTAATGCCAATTTACCACCAATTCCCTCATAAACATAATGCCAATCCATACCGGGGTCGCAAGCATTAAGTTCAAAATTCAATTGTGGATAGTTCTTAATTACAGATTTGAGCCAAGCAATAGGAGGCTCCCAAGCGGTAGTAAAATAAAGACGAAAACAATCGTCAGCCACTTTTTGTACATCAACATTCCCATCAATGTCCCATTTCGTTCCCCAGTTATTTACACGCCAATTGTACCAATCATCATTGTTTTCTGGTTCAGGCACCAAAGTCGAAAACATGAATTTATCATCAGTCTTGTTTTCCTCGATAAACAACAAAACTTCTTCAATTTCACCGCTGATTCGCAAATCATTCATAACCCAATTAGGCATTTCAAATCTCCTTACTCAAAAAAGGAACTGTACGAAAATTTAGTATGGAATCAATAATCATCATCCCAACGCTCTCCAGCATAAGATTCATCAAACCAATTGGGGGCAACTCGAGAAATGTTTATCGGCTGATAGGAACTGCCATGGCTATTATAGGTTGCTTCTGGAAAAGCATCTTGGGCTTCTTCAAGAGTATCAAACTCACCAAGATACGTTCGGCGAGACTGACCACCAAGAACAGAACTCATAGGCCATTCATCATACTCGTAAACGCCAAATACTTCATTGTAATAGGTTGCCCCAGTAGAAGGAAACTCAATGCGGATGTCTTTTTTCATACTAAGATAGACGCCCCCTTAATTTTTAGTATAGTTCGCGGGCCGGGCCGGTGGGCCAGCAAAGCCTTATTTGCTGGCCTCAAACAAAATCATTAAATCCTTCTTCGTCAATCAAGTCATTTGCGGCTTCAGATGCCAATTTCTTCCATTCCGACATTGTTTTCAAAGAATTCTCTGCAAAGTAATAACCTAAATCAAAATCTGGGAAATCATACAAACCAAGACCCACCTTGTTAGATAACGACTTATTTACCAACTTTGCAAATTCTTGAGAAGAAATAGAAACCTTGCTTTGTTCAAATGCTACGTTCATTAAAATTCCTTATCCAAAAATGCGTCTTCATCAAATGGAAAACCTTCTTCAATGAGCCAGTCTTGAGCCGCTTCCAAAGCAAGATTTTCCCATTGCTTCTTTGTCAATGCTTCGTCTTCAGGGAAATAATTCCACAAATCAAAATCTGCCAAATCATCAACACCCATTCCGCAGATTTCAACTAACTTGTTATTAACAACCGAACGAAAAGAATTGAAAGACAACTTGATTTCTTTGTTTTGAATAGAAGTTTCCATATTTAAATCTCCAGTTTCCAAAATTCCTCAGACTTAACAGAATAAACGCAACTATCAGTTTTCCTAATTCCGAAATAAGACAGGTCGCAATAACCAGATTCGGTATAAATGTAATCGTCAAGAGTTCCATCAATAACTGCTTCGGAAGTTGAATCTTCATCAAGCAAAATCAAATTACCATACTTAGAATTTGCAAACTCTTCAACTACATCTTGTTCAGAGTATGCTTCAACAATGAAAAAAGTCCCAACATTTCCAACCCCGGCACTAACCAAAAAAGTATTACCAAAGTATTTGCCAGGATTAACAATTTCAACATCTTCAAAATCAATACCGTCAGCGAAACCAGAGGCAGTAAGTGTAACTTTCATACTAGTAAAGATGCTTTCCAAGATTTTAGTATAGATTAAAAGGAGGCTAGAAAACCGTCCACAGACTTACTTACTTCATCGTAATCAGCCTTAAGTTCCGGATTAATCAAAAACATCGCTTGCAGGTTGCGCTTGACCAATTCCGCTTCCCTAGCCATCTCTTCTTCGTTAAGAGGGAAGAACATTTCGACCAAGACAAAAGTTTCCAAAGGCGGAATTCCACAATCCACACAAGAGCCAATGAAATCAGAAATCTGCTCCAAGCCATACTTTTCACAAGTGACAGGTAACGCGTCGATAGCCATGCTTTCAATGGGAGAGGCAAAGGGTTGTTCGTTCATACTAGTATAGAACACACAATGGTTTTTAGTATAGAAAATAAGGATTTATTAGGGGGCGGCCCTGCCCGCCCAAAAGCGGGAAACGAGATTCGAACTCGCGACTTACACCTTGGCAAGGTGTCACTCTACCACTGAGTTATTCCCGCAATCGGAGTAACAGGATTCGAACCTGTGACCCCCGCATCCCAAATGCGGTGCTCTACCAAGCTGAGCCATACTCCGAATGGACAGTAGCGGGATCGAACCGCTGACCTATAGTGTGCAAAACTATTGCTCTCCCAGCTGAGCTAACTGCCCCCATTATTTAATTGTACACTAACCCCCACCAACATGATAAGTTATTTCACCATTCGGATTTCTCGGAACTGAAGATACCCATTCCGAACCATCGTATTGAACAGGAAAATAAACTCTTTCATATGTCCATAAAGTAAATGGGGGGCCTTCTGTACCACCGTAACCATTCTTGAAATTAATATCCAACCAATTTTCTGTTTCACCTATTTGAGAAACAATGTTATCAAAAGAATCATTGTGAGCAGACATTTCGTTTTCAATCATTTTTCGCCAAGTAGTCATTTTATTTACCTCAAGCCTAGTGCAGGAATCGAACCCGCCACATGCAGTTTACAAAACTGCCGTTCTAACCGATGAACTAACTAGGCACACTATAAAAGACATCATTCTGTTTTTTAGTATAAACTGCCTCCCCTGGATTCGAACCAGGACATAGAGCTCCAAAAACTCCAGTGCTGCCGTTACACCAAGAGGCAATACTAGGGCGTAGGGGGATCGAACCCCTGGTCTCTTCCGTGAAAGGGAAGCATCTTAACCACTCGACTAACGCCCCAAAATTTTTCCATGTTTTATTTTTTCCCAGTCACCTCTGCCCGGTTTATTTATACCATAAAATTTACACCATTTATTTACAGCATTATCGCTTACTCCAAACAATTGTCCAATTTTTACACAAGACATTTCCCAAACTAATTTTTCTAAAATTTCTTTTTCAGGACGTTTTGATTCTCTTATTATTTTGTTTTCAACTATTTTTGATAGTCGCTTTTTATCTTCAATCTCGTAACCATTAGATAATTGCTTATATTGAATAGTTAATAAAAATGTTTCATCATGTAGTCCAGCATGAATTTCTCTATGGCAATTTGCACAAACCATAATACATTTAATAAGTTCTTCTTTAACACGTTCCCATGAACGTGAATGACCTCTAAGGGATAAATTAAAATCTTTTTCGCCTGGATTCAAATGATGAAACTCTAAAACTTTGTCACACTTATTATATCCACAAAAACATTCACCACCGAAAAATGCAACTGCTTTACGCTTAATCATTTTTCGTCTTTTATCAACATAAAATTTATTTTTACAATTTTGTGAACAAAATTTATTATTAGTTACATTTACACATAAGTGCCAAAAACATTTATTCATAATATACAATTCGAACTATAGGTAATAGATACCTACATAAGTTCGAATTAAACTCCTCCGACTGGATTCGAACCAGTGACCGATCGGTTACATACCACTATAGTTTTCACTACCAGATAAATCTGTTTGTGGTCTGGACTATACCATCATCCTTAGCATTACCTATTAGGATGTTGCCATTATAGTCTCTGCACCTTCCTTTACAGGCTTGGCTCAATGTTAACATATCTTACGACTTAGTCTTCATTGAATTTAGACAATTTTCAATATTAAATTACTTTAATATGCTGCTATTATTTCACAGCCGATAGCTCTACCGCTGAGCTACAGAGGAATAAAGTGCGGGAGGGGGACTTGAACCCTCGACCTTTTGGTTATGAGCCAAACGAGCTACCAACTGCTCTATCCCGCATCAAATTATTTACTTTTTATTTTCTGCATACCTATCAAATCTATTAGAAAGAATCATGAAAGTGGGGGCCCAAAGACCAACAAAAATACCGAATCTTTCAGAATGTGCTTGCAATTCTGGAGACTTTCCACCAGTCATGTACCAAATAAAGATTGAACCGGCGATAGAAAGAAATCCAAGAATCAAACAAGCATTACTTAAATTTTTTAATTGATTGACAGACATTTAATTACCATTTTTCTTTTTATTTAACACACCCGGCAGGACTCGAACCTGCGACAAATTGCTTAGAAGGCAACTACTCTATCCGCTGAGTTACGGGTGCAAATTAATTTGTCTAAGGGGATTAGATGATTAATCTAAAAGGAGAGAGAGAAAGACTGACCATTTAATCCCCTCGACATCTTTTATTATAAAAGATTGTTCAAAAGATTGAACAATTAATTATTGTTTCAAAATCTCCCAAATCGGACAAGTTACCCAACCATTTTTAACAACGGTATTTGTTTGAGTAAACAAGCCGGATGCCAAAGCATCTTTTGCTATTTCTTCATTTTCAGAATAAGTTTTAGCGAAAAATTGATTCTGGGCCAACAAATGTGCGCTATCAGGAAGATTGACAGAAAGTTTAGTCAACGGCGAACCGAATTCATCTTCAAGCAATACCGCGAGATTGCCATCAGAGTACGTTGCAGTTTTGACATGAGCAGTTCCGAAAGAAGAAGTCTTGAATTCCATAGTATTATAGATTGCCCCCAAATTTTTAGTATGATTCGTAGTCCATGCGTTCAAGGGATAGTTCATCATAGCCATCCCATGTATCTGTTAATGTATCTTGTGTTTCCGAGTTATCTTCTGCAAAATCAAAACAAATTTGTGTTACTTCTTCTTGTGTGTCATCCATCCTCACAGTATCCTTTACCATCAAAAATAAATCCTTCAGGACAGCATTCTGTAAAAACCCAGCGCATGCCATCCAAATAATCATCAGAAAGTGTTTGATTCCAAGAGTTATCAATCATGCAACTTTCAAAATACTCACTAATTTGTGCATACATTTTGAGCATAGGTGTCATAGGAACACTCATTTTCTCACTTATAAATAGATTGAGAATATTCGAAAATGTTTTAAAATGATTGACAAAAATTTCGAAATCATCGTTGCCCTCTATTTTATCAATTTTGAGGGCCATCTCAGGAGTCATTCTTGGAATCATGCTACTATAGTTCTGCTTTCGATTTTTAGTATAGATTAGGGGCTGCGGGGGCTGGGTCGGGACCCAGCAAAGTCTTAATTTTGCTGGGTCATGCCATAACAGCACCCATCTATTATGGCAATTAATTACGATTCCAAAACATAAGACCAATAGCGGGAATCGCTGTAACCTTGGTTTGTATCCCAAAACAAACATCGTGCAATGTAAGGAGCGGATTCTACATTTGCAGAGCGATTAATCCAGTCCAATTCATTATCTTGGTAAATCTTTTTATGTTTACCGTCATTGCGAACAACATTCATGTTATAAAGTTTCATCATGTGAGTATCAAGGCAAACAACTTTTGCCTCATTCGGAAAACACATTTCAAGAGTAAAAGAAACCTTTGTAACTCCAATTCCACGAACACGGTCGGTTAATCGGTCACGCAAATCTGCCCAAGTCTCATTATCGTTCTTGAGAAAATCAGAGGTGTTATTAAAGAAATCTTTTGCAAAATCCCAAATGTATTCGGTACGAACATGATGCATTCCACAGCGGGAATCAATAAGCGATTGGCGCAAAACTTCCTTGTCAAAAATCCACTTGTCAAAATCCTTGATGTTAGAATAACCGCGAATGTTGCCTTCCCAAGTAGTGTGAATAGAGGTGAAAGCGAAAAGCCAGCGACGGAAAATGTCAGCGGTGGTTTCGGGCTTGATAGACTGCCAGTAATCGGTGTAGCGAGCGATGGAGTCGGAATTCATGTTGTCGAAGATGGTTTCAAGTGTTTGGGTGTTCATACTAGTAAAGAGAGTGGTGGGGTTTTTAGTATAGAAAATAAGGATTTATTAGGGGGCGGGGCTGGGCCCGCCCTTATACTATGCAACCTTCAGGAGCTTGATAGCCTGGTATGGCCCCCTTAAATGTTACTGAATACTCTGGCAGATTACTAAGACACAATGCGATGTCAACTTCTGGCCATTGGGTTGACCTGATGCGATCAGATTGATGCAACCAATAATCTAAGGGCACAGCATTCAAAACATCCCACAAATCGCCTTCAGTCTTTGCGGGCTTGCCAATTGAATTTACTTCGACAGTGCCAGTTAAGTTTTTCCACTTGATAATTATCTTCAATTATATGCTCCGAAGCACCGGTTTCCCGGTGCTTCTTATTTGACAGATTAGCGAGTAGCCACCTTCTTTGGAGTAGTATTCTTAACTTTAGCCTTTACACTTGCCTTGCCAGACAGTTTGGCAGATGCAGGCTTAACTTGAGTCTTTGATACACTTGCCTTCTTGGGACTAACATTAGGAACAGCAACATTCGACGAAACATCAGGAATAGCAACTCCATTACGGATGTCAAGCAACTGATGGAGCAACTTACCCTTGGAGCGAGACGCAATAACAGACATAATGTCAGAGATGTCAGCGTTCTGAAGATTGAAACGATAAGTGGTACCAGAAGAGCGGAATGTCACATCGACATGACCAGCATCCGAATCCACAACAATGCGCGAAGCCATAGACGAATCAAAATCAGTAAAAACAGCAGTCATAAATTTCATTTCTCCTTACACTATGAAAGTGCGTTGATTTAATTTTTAGTATGGTTGTATCAGAAGTTTGTTACAATCTTAAAGGGGGCCCTCTAAATTTTAGTATAGATTATTCAGGCCCGCAGGCTGGCAAAGCCTTAATTTGCGGTTATGGCCCTATTGCCATGCAACCCGACTTTGCCACCTGCATTGAACCCTGCACTATAAGCAGACCCATAAGGGTTAATGTTCATTTTCTTAGCACCACCGACATTAAAATGGCTTGACATATAATTGCTATTTTCTCTTAGCGACAATGCGTAAGGGTCTACTCGGACAAGCGCATTTTCTTGTGATTGTTTTGTAATTTCCTGTTGCTTTTCTCGCAACCTAGATTCCAATCGCTTTGACATTCCAACTCTAAACGCATTACCTTGAGTCTTGCCAAATGAACGGTCATAATTTTTATCTTTTAGGTATTCTTTTGTTTCAAAGTCAACAACATTGCACAAATAAGTAAACATCATCTTAGAAGTTTGACGGTTTGTTTCTTTACCAATAATGATGTAATTACCTGTGCCGGGACGAAGAATAACCGAACAAAAGTGGGCTTTACAAATTGCATTGAGTAAGATAGTTTTCCAAGTAGGGAAAGATTTACCACCGGGTTTGTATTCTTCATGGGAAACATCTTCAGTATCAGAGTTTTCCACTTCAGACATTGAAAGATTATACTTAGCGAGCAACTCCATAGCCATACGAGTTGCGTTAGTTGCTTCGTTTTCACTAGGGTTGTTGCCACCGAGGGCGAGCAACTTTTGAATCTTTGCTATGATGCTTTTGTCTACCATACTGATAAAGGCCCCCCTATTTATTTTAGTATAGATTGGCCCAGCCGCCGGGGCTGGCAAAGCCTTATTTTCAGCCCCGGTAGATTGCTATCAATTCCCCGGCAGGTTTGCGTGTTGAAGATTTACTTGAAATAGTTCTTTTAACTTCAAACGAAACAATTTCTGCATCTTTGTAAAGTTCTCTGGTAACATCAGTATCATGGTTTGAAATGATGGCAATGCATCCAAACTTATTTACAGCATCAATTGACAAATCTCTTAATTTAATGTGAGCAGAATGATTGAAGTCATTTCCTGTGTAATTTGCAAAATTAGCAGTATCTGTTAAAGCAGAATAAGGTGGGTCCGAATAAATTGTGGTCTTCGAATCTACTTCTGAAAAAACGTCTTCAAACTTTGAATTTGTAAATTTGAATCTATCTTTAGTGTATGAAGCGAATTCAAGTATTTCCTTTTCAGGAAAGTATGGGCTAGAGTATGTTCCGAAAGGAACATTGAATTTACCCTTTTTATTATAGCGACACAATCCATTAAAACAATGTCGATTCAAATAGACAAAGAGTTTTGCTTTAGTTTCCTTATCATCAGTAGAATTGTATAGTTCTCTCAATTCAGCAAATCTTTCAGAACTGTTACCATTTTGGAAATACTTCCTAATGTCTTCAATGAAAGAATTGCAATCAGTTTGAATCATTTGGTACATTGTAATCAAATCTTGATTAATATCATTGCAATGATAAGATTCGAAATCTGTATTGAGAGAAACAGCACAAGAGCCAGCGAATGGCTCAATAAGTTTAGTACCCTTAAAATGGGGGCTAATCTTAGGCACTACCGAAGTCTTGTTTCCTGCCCACTTAAGAAATGTTTTCATTAGTTTGCCTTGCTTTCAATAATAAAGGCTATGGATAGAAATTTAGTATAGAACTGCTTAGTGGCAGGCAGCTTGGCCGAAATGGTATTTTGCGGATTCATCATAAAAATCTTTCCAAGTTAAAAAGATAATTTTAATCAAGTCTGCAAAATATTGCCAAATTACATGTTGCGAAAATGCTGCTAATAGTCTTAAGCCTTCAAGGCCAAAAATGGCAAATCCTAATAAAGAGAACATTCCCATAATTAGAGAAGTGATTGCAACTAAAAGCCAAATTGCGGCTACTAGCAATGCTACAACAATGACAAGTCCAATAGCTGCTAAAAAGACTGGGAATAATAAAATCCAAACATAAGGATGAAGAGGTTTAGGTTCCATATTTTATTATGGAACCTAAATCGTCAAAACTGAACAATTCCTCTCCAAGGATCTACAATATCGTTTTGCTTAATGTTAAACTTTTTGTAAACTAGGTACACTGGAATTGCTAGAAGTGTCAAACTTGCTAGTGCTATTGTTCTTTTCATTTGAACTCTCTGAGAAAAAGGATTTTATTCTGTAAAAAAATGAGTCATCTAGAACAACTTCAAATTTAGCACCCTCGAATGTTCCGAAAAATGAACACTTCTTAAATGCCTTATCTTTTATAATCAGATTGAGTTCTCCACTTTTATTTTCTAGCCAAATAGCATCATGTTGATTTCTATTTTCAAAAGATTTCAAAACGCACTGTTTGACTATTCTAAAATAGTCTGCCTCGGTAAACTTTTCTTTTATTTCTTCAGAGGTTAAAACTTTAATAACTGGCTCTTCGGTAATGTTTTCACTTACTTTTGGTTTCCTTGGCATTTGTTTCTCCTAATGAAGTTGCTCTAACTTCATTATTTTTGAATTTTTAATTAATTACCTTCAAAGAATGTCAACAATTCATAAAATTTGTTACAATTTCTCTAAGTTCGAAAAGTTCATCATCCGAAACATCCATTTGCTCAACAATGTCATCATAAATGTCAGCATCGGATACTGCTGTGCGAAATCCTTCAAGAATAATTAACAACCGGGATTCAGGAATAGTTTGCAAAAATTTAATTGTTTCAGACATAATTAACTCCAAGGGTCATACTCAACAAAACTAAAATAAATCTTCAAATCGAAATTTTCATCTTCAATATACTTTTTGGTATCTCTATAATACTCAACTGTCCATCCACTAGTAGAAGCGAAAATCTTTTTGCTTTTAAAAGTTTGTCTAGATTCTAGAACACTCTTCATTAGATACTGAAGAGTAGAAATTTCTACAAGTCTTCCATAATTAGCATTTATGTTAAGTGCTTTACGGATTTTTTCAACTCTGTCAAAATCTCCACACTTATCAAAATAATTAATTATGTCATCAAATTTCTTTTTTTCTTTTTTGTTCATTTAAAATACCTATGGGCCTGGAGGGATTCGAACCCCCAACCAAGGGATTATGAGTCCCCTGCTCTAACCGTTGAGCTACAAGCCCCCTTAATTAATTTCGTAAAACTGACCTTCAATAAAAACTGGTTCAAAAATACTTTCGGAATTAATATTATGGTATTGGAAACCACCGCCACTATCTACTGTTGAAAAACTAAAATAACCTTCCTTGCATTTGAAAACTCTAAATGCAATAACACCATTCATTTCTTTTCTAGCGGGTGTAAAGTACTTGCCCTTAAAAATATAAATGGCCCCCGCTTTATTTGGGAAGTCAATCTTGGTAAGTTGAGGATCAAACACATTCATAAAGAGGGGTATTGTGATTTTAGTATAGAAACAAGGCTTTGTTGGGTGATGGGACTGGGCCTAGGAGCCATGATTCATTAATAAATTTCGAAATAAGAGAATTGCATAGTCTTCCACATGTTTTCATAGAAGCTTTCTATTTGCTCAATTGTTTCACCAACGGCAAGGTAAGAAACATTAACTGCATTCTCATTATCTAAAGAAAATTGAACTACTGGCTCAAAAGATGTGTCTTTAAAATAATGATTTGAATAAACAGACCAATCAAACTCATTAAACATGATTACATATTTTTTCCCATAGTCATCTTTAATTACTTTAAACCAAGTAGTTTTTACATTATTAGAACCACTATCCATTTTGTCATAATTATTAGATTTTAAAGTTTCATGTGTTATTTTATCGTCACGAAATTTTACTTCATTTTCCATTCAAATACCTAAAGACAATTTATCGATAATGTTTCTTTCATCCATAACAAAAGTATTTTCCCATTCGCTTGGTTTCATTTTATCGTATTGGGCTTGAGGAATATAAGTTAAGTAAAGATGCTCGCGCTGTCTATTTTTTACAAGACCATAATTATTTGCTTCACTTTTATCTAGTTTATAATAAGGGAATCTCATACTTTGTACTTCAGACTCAAGTGCGAAACCAATTACAATGGGCATTTTTAAAATCACTTTCTTCTAATTATGGGTCCTGAGGGATTCGAACCCTCAACCAATGCCTTAAAAGGGCACTGCTCTACCGTTGAGCTAAAGACCCAAGTCCCCCAGACGAGAT